>JADMIO010361614.1_pt1 | contig 33340 bp, 21 predicted proteins | sample 8958161 | NCBI WGS metagenome assembly JADMIO01 (sample SAMN16585339, study PRJNA669376) | soil metagenome | isolation source: Crop rotation soil | place: USA: Cullars Rotation, Alabama | collected 2011 | reverse complement strand
CGCGACAACTTGTCCACGTGGAATTCTAAGCTTAGGATCCCAATGTGCTGGAAAGCCGGCGCGGCGAGCATCGGTGCGGGCTTCACAGCCGCCAATTTCGCGCTCGCAGTGGCCGCTTTGGGAGCTGCCCTTGCCGGCTCCGCAGCGGGCGCCGATGCCGCGCTCCGGGCTCCGGAGAAGCCGCTGAACACCGCGTTATCGAGTCCGTGGAAGGCTTCCTGCCTGAGCACTTCATTGAGATTGCCCGTCGGCCAGTTGCGCCTTGTCGTCTCGTCGACCGCCGGCCCGATGTCGAGCGGATCAGCCGGATCCGTCGACACGCAATAGGGCTGGACCGCCGAGGGAAGCCGCTTGAAAAGGCCGGGCGTCACGATCACCCACGTTCCACACACGATGGCGTCGAGGATCTTCGTCTTGAAGCCGCGTCCCAGATCCGAGAGCAGCGCCATCACGCGAGCGCCACGCAGCACCTCGAGCGGATCCTTCACGAGCCCGACATTCTCGACCCGCGACGAGTACCGCGGGTCCTCGGAGAACCAGTCCGGAGTCTCGCCGGTCGCGAGGAACTTCCACTCCGGCTTCTTGTCGCCAAGGCGGCGCACGGCCTCATGGTAGTTGATCAGCGCCTCGAACATCAGCGGCCCGGGCTTGGGCGACGACAGGCAGACGACGGCCCGCTCGCGCGCCTCCATCGCCACGACGGGAAACCCTTCGCGTGGCACGTAGCGCTTCGCGAGGAAGTACGGGACGGAGACGATCCCGCCCTTGAATCCCATCCGCTTCCAATAAGGGAGCGCGGTCGACTCCGGCTCGATCGAGATGATCCAGTCGGCATTGACGGCCACGGCCCGTTCGCGTTCGGCATAGGCGCGGATGTTCTCGCGCGCTTTCTCCCGCTCCCCCGCGAGGCCGGCAAGCTGCTTCGTGGCCTTGTAGGTTTCAATCCGATGGGCGAGCTCGGAATTGTGCGAGCGCACGATGATGCGGGCATCCGGCCATGCACGGCGTGCGAATTCCATATCCGCGGCCTGGAACGATCCGTCGATCACGATGTGCGTGTAGGGGACCGAAATGTGCGCCCCCAACAATTCCTCGAACGGCTTCTTGCGGCGGTGAAGAAACCCGACGTAGCTCAGCTTTCGATCTTTGAAATAATCGACGCGAGCCATCATGTCCTTCGTGCTTCCGTGAAAATGCAGATCCGGATTTTTCACGGAGTTCGGCATGATGTGCAGAAGCTTCACCTCCTTCATTTGAGGAGGCCGAAATTCTGGATCGTCGCACGGATCGGCCGGAGCAGACCTCGCGCGAAGCCCTCTTCGCGAATTGGCGTTGCCGCCGGCGTTACCTCCTCCTCCACCTCGTCGACGAGGGCGTCGTGCACGAAGGGCGTTCCGTGCAGGATTCCGTCCACGATCGCGTCGAGTCCACCCTGCTTTCCCGGCGCCATGTCCGAAAGGTGATCGAGTTGGACATCGAACGTCGTTGTCGCGACTTCCTGCAGGAACGGCAGTTCGATCATGCGCCGGAAGAAGAAATGATAGGCGTATCGCAGTGCACGTTCGCGCCGCGCCGGATCGAGACGCTCAGGATAGGGAAGCTGATCGAGAGCATGCCGGTAATCAGAAGGCGATGTGACGTCCTTGCTGAAGCCCTTGTTTCGGATCCAGGCCTCACCGGCGACGATGACCGGGATGCCCTGCGCCGAAGCTTCGATTCCTGTTTTGGTGCTGTAGAGCAGCACCGCGTTGCCTGCGTCCATCAGCGAGTAGGTACTTAGCGAATCCTCCGGCGGCACGATGCGCACGTTCTCGGGCAGCACCGGAAAGCGGCGCGCGATGATGTCGGCCATCTTCGCGCGCGACTTCACGAAGCCCCTCACCTCGGCCGGATGGATGCGCATCACGAGCTGAAGGTCCGGTCGGCCGGCAAAATACTCGATTGTCTGCAGCGCCCAGTCGGACAGGCTCTCGAACGCGTTCGACTCGTAGTGCAGGCACGCGTCCCAGACCACGCTGGTCAGCGCCACGATGATCGGCCGGTCGTCGAGATTGAGCGTTTGCGAAATCTCGCCAGCGGAGGAATCCGCGGAGCTGTTGAACCAGATCCAGTCGCCCTTTGCCTGCCGGCGGTCACGAAGATAGCTGGTGATCCGCTCGCGCCGCTCGGTAGTGAGTTGCAGGTTCTCCCACTGCTTCGTGTCCTCGGTAATCATCGTGTGATGATAGGAATCGCCGTGGCTGAAGATGAAGCACTGGCGCCGATAGGCCGGATTCCAGTTGACGATCCTGACGCCGCGGGAGCGTGCGACCTCCCCGAGAATCCCTTGCGGAACATAAATTCCGTGGTTTGCGACAATCACGTCGTAGCGGTTCGTAGTGACCAACCGGTCGAAAGCGCGAGCCGTCAGCACGGCCGCCTTAACGAAAACCCGCGCGAGCCCTTCGCCGTATTCTTCCGCCGAGAGGTCGTCGATCGCGTAGTATCGTAACGCACCCGCCAAGGCGTGCTCCCCGATCTTCCAGCCGTCGAGGCGAAGTTCCTTCAGCGCGGAGGCGGAGGCGCTGCCGGCGATGCTGGCGGCCTCCTGACGATCCTCGTCCGTGAGTAGCTCGCTCTGCTTGTGAATCCGGCACCCGAGCGGCTCGTATGTCGCGCGCCCCGCCTTGATGCAGGACGGACATCGCACCCGGATGTCTGCTGCCATCATCTTGAGGGGCGGCTCCTTGCTGATCTTGGTGATCTGGCAGCCCGGAGCGCCGTCGCAGAGGAAGATGTCGACCTTGGCGCCGCGGAGGGTCAGCGCCATGGCAAGCGCCTTCTCGGTCATTGCGCCCTGATTGAATCCGCCCATCGTCGTGGCGATGAGCACACGCCTTCCGCTCTCCGCCCGCGCGCTCGCCTCGCTCCAGAGAGCTGCCTCCTCCCGCAATACGTTGTCAGCGGTTTGCATCAGGATTGTTGGCCTTCCGTACCCCGCGAGCCCCTCAGCGACGGCCGCCTCTATTGTCATCGGAGGGATCGAAAAGCAAACCGAGACTTCCGTGGCGGGCACGCGAGACGGCCGCATTCACGGCGCTTTGAATCCCAGCGACGTCACAAGGTCAAGAAGCCGGCTAGCTGAACGCGGAATCCATTGCCGCATAAGCTTCTGCACGAAGCTCCGCGTTCGGATCACCGGCGGCCTTGGGGCGGCGCGACACTTCCGCCAAAACTTCCGCGAAGTTGCCCTGCTTCTCGAGATCGACACGCAGGCAATAGGGCTTCACCGCGTCCGGAAGCCGCCTGAAGAGAGCCGGTGTTACAAGAACCCAGGCCCCGCAGATGATGGCGTCAAGGATTTTCGTCTTGAAGCCGCGACCGTAGTCGGAGAGCACGGCCAGCGCTTTCGCTCTCCGAAGAACCGCCAAAGGATCGTCGACGATCCCAAGATGCTTCATGCGGGAGATACCCTCGCCTTCGTACCCCTCCAGCGGCTTGCCCGTCACCTCGAACCGCCATTCGGGAAGCGAAGTCCCGAGGCATAAGACGGCCGCTTGGAAATTGCGCAGCATTTCGTAGATCAGTGGCCCCGGGTAGGCAGAGGTCATGCACACTACGCTGTTCTGGCGCGGCTGCGCCTCGCGCCCGGTTTTGGATGCCAAATCGCCGAGGAACTCGTCGGCAAGGAAATATGGGGCGCTCAGAAGCTCTCCACGGAAGCCCATGCGTCGCCAATATGGTGCAGCCGTGCTCTGAGGCTCGATCGTCAGCACGCAATCGACCAGCCGCGCCACCGCACAATCCCGCTCGAGATAGACCCGGATGTTCTTGCGAAGGCCGCGGCGCTTTCCTTCGAGCGCCGGGATCCCGGCGGCCGCCATGCATGTGTCCTTCCGGTGGCGAAGCTCGGAATTGTGCGACCGTGACAGGAGTCGGGCGTACGGGTAGCGCGCGCGCAGATACTCGACATCCTGCGGCTCAAACGAGCCATCGAGAAGCACATGGGAATAGCGGCGGCGGTCCGCCTCGGGCAGCGACTCGCGGAGCGTCGCATAGTTCTTGCGATGCGGGATCAGGTCGAAGGCAATCCCCCGATCGAGGAAGTACTGCTCGCGGCACTTGATGTCCTTGGTGCTTCCGTGAAACCTGTAGTCGCTGTTGACATAGGTATCGGCGACGATGTGCAGCACGGTGCGTTCCAGCCCGCCGTTTTCACTCAAAGACATCCTCAACCCATCGCTGCCCGGACACGAACGCCTCAATAGTGCGGCGCTCCTTCCGCTGACAAGCTCGGACGGGCAGCCTTCTTGCTTGCCGGCAGGAGCGCCGTTATCAACCGGCCACACTGCTGCTTCCGGCAGCGGTGCCCTATGGGGTGGAAGGACGCTTTTGATGGCGGGAAAGATTCCTGAGCATTGGGGCAAGGTCACCTGGGAAGAAAAGGCGCGCGAGAATCCCTTGCTGGCGGTGATGACAACCAAGGAAATGGAGGAGGCAGCGCCGTCTGACTTCGATCCCGAGCGCCTCGACATCTTCTTCAAGAAGGGCCGTTCACTTTTCGACCAGCATCTCCGTCCCCTTCTCAGTCGCCTTAAAGAACCGGCCAATGAAACGTTCGTCGTTGAGTATGGCTGTGGCGTCGGGCGGGTCTTGAAGGCTGTCGTCGAGGCCGGATATCGTTGTGCTGGCATCGACATCTCGGCGACGATGATCGAGCACTGCCGCAGGCAGGTTTCAAACGTTGACGCCCTCTATGTGCTGGACGCGGAAAGCAGATGCACCGCACCAAGCGCTTCTGCCTCACTCGTCTATTCGTATGCGGTGGTCCAGCACATCGCGCTTCTCAGCAACTATCTCACTGCATTCGACGAGATGTGCCGCATCCTGAAGCCGGGCGGCATCCTCGGTGTGCAACTCAACTGCAAGGATTTCGAAACAGGTCCCTTCGCCAGTCCCGGGCGCACGGAAAACTTCGAAACCTACTCATTGCACGCCTTCACGCCCGACGGGCCCGCTATGAAGCGGCACGATCAGGATCAGTGGAGCGGTGTGTATATCGGACATGAGAGGCTTACCGCTTTTCTTGCGGAGCGTGGCGTCTTCCTTGAACGATGGACCTCGCATAACCCGAAAAAACCACGTGCAGTCTGGGCCATCGCCCGCAAGCTGCAGTGAGCGTCCGAATTCTTGTCGCAAAGCCCGCACACTCTTCGGCGCTCTGAGGTGCCAATGCAACGAACTTGGGAACGGGCCAGGCAAACAGCGCATGTCAGCGCACATGCATGTTCATACGATCGCAGCGCGTTGTCACGAGCCAACCAGCTCTCGTGCGCTCTAGCCGGTTCCGATGCTTGCGGACCCTAAGCACCTTTCGCCGACTGTCGCGTTGGCAAGCCCTCTCGGCTATCCGCGCGTCCTGTTCGTGGGACGGTCGATCGGCCACTTCTCTTACTACCAGAGCATCCTGGAATCCCTGCTGGCAAAAGGTGCTTCGGTCGAACTCGTCTTCGACCAGCAGTGGAGCCGATCGAGCGTCGCCGACCAGCGCGTAATTGATGACTTCGCGCGGAAGCACTCGAGCTTGGTTGTGGGATGGCTGCCGAGGCGCAGCGATGCGATGCGCGAATTCGTTTTCGCGCTGCGCGAGCTCAGAAGTTTCCGCAGCTACCTGACGCGCCCCGAGACCACCGAATTTTACGTTAAGCGATGGCGCCAATACCTGCCAACGAGACTTGGCGCATTTGCAGAAAGCGAAACGCTGCGCCGTTGGCTCGCGAAACCCATGGCCGACGCCTTGATGCGTCTCGCGGAACGGGTCGTGCCGCCGGACTTGGGAATTCTTGAGTTCGTCGATGAACGTCGGCCTGACGTGGTTGTGGTCTCGCCGCTCAACATGCGGTTTTCCGAAGAAACCGACTATGTGAAAGCGGCGCGCAAGCTCGGCATCCCGACCCTGCTGCCGGTCTATAGCTGGGACAACCTTTCGACCAAAGGACTGATCCAGGTCGTGCCCGACCGTGTCTTCGTCTGGAATGATTACCAGCGGGCCGATGCACTCGTGATTCAGGACATCCCCGAGGACCGAATACGGGTTGGGGGCGCTCCCTTCTTCGACAAATGGTTCGAGCGCGAAGAGCCCTCTGTCTCCCGTGAGGCTTTTTTCACAGCGCTTAGGCTGGATCCGTCGCGGCCGTTGCTCCTCTACCTGGGCTCATCGCGGAACATCGCCGTCGATGAGACCTGGTTTGTCGAGGCTGTGCACAACCGGTTGAGGCGGAGTGGCCACGATGAGTTGCGCAATACGCAGATCCTCGTGCGCCCGCACCCTGCCCATGCGAAGATTTATCACCGTCTTAAGTTGCCGAATGTCCGCGTGTGGCCGAGGGAGGGCGGACTGCCCGCCTCCCCCGAAGAGCTCGCCCGCATGCGCGATAGCTTCCACTACGCCGATGCGGCGCTCGGGATAAACACGAGCGGATTGATCGATTCGGTTCTCGCTGATCTGCCGACCTTCAGCGTGCGCATTCCGCAGTACGCCGGCACACAGGCGAACACCCTGCACTTCCGCTATCTCGAAGAGGGCGGCGCCATGGGCGTTGTCGATGGGCTGACCGGCTTCACCAGCGAGTTTCGGGCGCTGCTCGCCGGCGACGACCGACGGAAGGAACAGCGCCGCGTCTTCGCGGAGCGTTTTGCCCGGCCGCACGGACTAACGAAATCGGCCGGGGAAGTCGTGGCGGAAGGTATCATCGCGCTGGCAAACGGAGGCGTGCCAGGACAGCGGTCAAAACGCTGAGATCGGTCGATCGGACCTTGGATTGTGTCCCAGGATCCTCTCGTTACCTCGACACCTCGCACCAATCGTTGACCTTCACGCGGATCCAGCGCCAGCTCATCGAGCATAATGTGCAATTGGATCGCAAGGCGGCTCAGCAGTCTGTTTTTAACGCGGCTTGCCGATCCCTCGCGCGTTTCCAGAGTTTATCGGGCTTCCGTGAAAGGCGATATAGATCAGCAAACAACTGACTCTCCGTTCTGACGAAAACAAAATCGACAATGCGAAGAAATCCATCGGCGGGGTAGCGAGTTACCTCCGCGATTTCTGCGAACGAGAACCCCAGAGCGTCGAGTGCGTGAAAGATCGCGGCTGGTGTATCTCTTTGGTGAATGCAGCTGAAAATTTTCAGTTCGATGCAGACCACGTCCGTATGCTTCAGCGCTCCTGCTGCACCAGAGAGAATCGCCAACTCCTTTGCATCCGTATCTATCTTAATCAGGTAAGGGGCTGACGCGCGAGCTCGTTCAACTATTGCGTCAAGCGTTAGCATGTCGAAAGTGGTGGTCTCCCAGTCTGCGGAACTCTTCGACTTCCCCACCAAAGACAATCCGCTCGCGCGATGGACGATCGCCACAGTCTGTCCGCATTTTTCTCCCGCAGCGACCGGCACGATTCGCACGTCAGCGTAATCACGGGCGATTTTTTCCATGAACTGGAGATTTTCCGGAACAGGATCGACGAGCACTATAGGAGCGCTTGGCCAGACGTCGTAAAGACCCTCGGTTCCGATGGCGACTCCAACGTCAATGATTGTGCCAGGCTGCCAGCCGGCGGCAGCAAGCTTACCTAGGGCAACCGCAAGGCTCATTCGGAATCCGCTTTCGAATGGTGGTGCATTACGCCCAGCGGCGCGCACGACTACCGCGATCCCGTCGCCGCGCCTCAAAAACGAAATTTAGCCAGATAGCCGATCCCGTCAACGCGAACCCGAAACTCGAATGGCCCACAAGTTGCAGTCACCCTTGTTCCTCGGGCAGACGCTCACGACACTGGAGACCGTTAGCTCTGCACAAAAGGTTCGCTTGAGGACGACTTCACTGAAACGCCGCCGTCCGCACGAAAAAGAACCCTGACTTCGGACCGAGTTGGTAACTCTTCACGGTTTTCTTGTCGGGACCAAGGCTGAATCCGACGGGCGGCGTGAGCGTGACGGTCGATGACGTGTTGTCGTTCAGATAGACGACGGCGTTGGTGTATTTGCGCATATAGAGCTTCGGGTAGCCGGGCACGACGAGGTAGGGGCCTGTCGGCGTGCCGACGTTGACGTTCCAATCGGAGAAGAACGATTCGGCGCCGTACTGCGGAAGCTTCGAGGTGGGAGGGCTGTAGTAGAGCAGCATCTTGCCCTGATTGAAGATATAGAAGGCCGCGAGATAGTACCGTTGCAGGTCGTGCTCGAGCTTGGCGGTGGTCGTCGGGAATACGCTGCCGTCGACGTAGGTATTCACCGTCGTCATTATGTACTTCCCGGCCTTCTCAGCCGCGTCGATGATCGGCTTGCGGACCTTGAAGTTGGTGAGGACGTTGCCGCGTGCAGGGCTGAACGTGTCCTCCAGCATCACGCCGTCGAGGTACGGCATGACCGCGCGCGCGAACGGCGGGTTGTCGCGCGGGGTGTTGACGAACACGACGCGGTCGGGACCAATCGCGGTCTTGAGCTTCTTCAGGAGCGCGATCAGGCCGGGCACCCACTTCGCACGCGTCGCATCTGGCACCTGGTTGACGTCAGCGAGCTTGGCAAGTGGATAGAAGAGATCAATGAGCACGCCATCCGCCTTGTAATCGGCGAGAACTTCCGCGGCGCGCTTCGCGAGGTAGTCCTGGTAGGCAGGGTTGGTGATATCGAGGAGCTTCTGGCCGTAGAGTCCGCGCACGATGGTGCTGTCGTTCTTGACCGCCGCGCCCTTCTGATACACGAACCATCCCTTGTGGCGGGTGGCGATCTCGCTCCAGCCAACCAGGCCCTCCTGCCAGTTCACAACCTGCCAGTAGAGCAGATATTTCCCGCTCGGGTTCGCCGCGTCGAGCTGGCGGATGCGCGCCTTCAGGCTGTCGGAACTGTGGGTCGCATTCGAATAAGGGGGCGTGGTTTCGAGCAGGTCGGCGCAGCCCTCAAGGTAGAATGGTGCGCCGAGCTTCGTCAGGAACTGAAGTTCTGCATTCTTGAAGAGCGGGCGCATGCCGGGCGCGAGCTCGCGGTAGCAGCCCGTCGCGCCGACAAGCGGAAGCGATGTATTCGCCCTCGCGAGCTTCCAGGGATCGCCGAACGGGTTCAGTGTCGTCTCCTCCAAGGTGACGATGCTGCCGAGGGGAACGTTCTTGACCTTGTTGCCCGCGACGACGACGAGCCCAGCCGTCGGCACGACGAAGCCGGCGGTCGGAACGACCGCGAAACCGTAGGTCCCGGCGGCGAGGTTGCGAAAGGCGAAGTTCCCCGCAGCGTCGGTCTTCGCCGTACGCATGACGAGCTTGGTCGAGGCGTTGAGCAGCCGGATCGTGATGCCCGCCTGCTTGGGCTCCCAGACCGAGAGCCGATTATCCTTGTCAGTGTCCACCCACACATAGCCGCTGAGGGTGAACGTTGGGAGCGCGTGTGCGCTGGCCCCACCAAACAGCGCCGCACCGAGTGCGAGCCCGAAGATGCGCATCGGCCACCCGAGCCGGCCACGGCCATTAACCACTGCTGAACGCATTCTGCCTCCCACGGTCCGCCGCGACCATGCTCGGAATAGATGAACGAGTCGATTTGGCTCGCCTCGAGCAGCTGAGCGCGCTTTGAGGTTGTGCCGACGATGTTCGTTCATATTTGAGGCGGTTTTTATGGAAAACCGGAAGCGGCTGCAACACTTGCGTAGGAACATACCTAACGCGATGATTTGCCACTGACGTCACAGTGTGAGACCGATTAGGCGCTGCTCTCTGGATGGCAGCGCTTTTGATCGATCTCTAGCCAGCACGTTAATTCGCCAGACCAGGATTGTGGCTTGGAAACTATTGACGCTGCTGAAAGGAAGTTACCTCTCTCGCAAGATGCCCAGCGCAGCGGATGGTAGTCGCCTGACGGATCGTATAATCCTTTGAGGGTGACGTAGCGTTTGAGGACAACGAGGAGTTGATTGGGAGGAACTCGGGTGAGCATTGCTTCGCTGGTCGAAATTGCCAGTTTCGTCAGAAGTGCGGAGGCAACCCTTGCCCACGCCAATCGGCACGATCTGGCTGCAATGGTTTCAAGCATTGAGACGGCGATAAGGCCACTCCAAGAAGCCCTTGATCGTCTAGAGACACTCCTCAACCATGAACGGGCCGAACTTCTAAAAAAGCACTCGATCGACTGATCACAAAACCTGCTGATACTCGAGCCATACCGATGCTCAAGGGTAGAAATGGTTCGAGAGGCTCGATAGTGCGCAAAGCCGCAACTTGGAGTGCGATGCTTACGCCACGCTGCTGTTTCCGCAGGTCCGTTTACTAAAAAACCGAGGCAGATACTTTGGTTTCGTTGCAAGGCTGGTTAGCCCCTTTTGAAGCCGATGCGAACGGGTTTGCCACCATTACCGGTTGGGCATTCGATGCCGAGAATGAGAACGGAGTCATTGAAGTAGAGATTACGGCGGATGACCAGATCTTCGCTAGTTTGCGCGCGAACAAGCTGCTTGCGAAAGATAAAAGTCGTCTGTTTCCCGCCAAATCCTTCAGAGCTGTCGTGCCGCCGAATTTCAGCTCGGGAAGGGAAGTTGAGTTTGTAGCGCGAGCGTATTCTGCAGGTTCTTCCATTGAATTAGGCCGGCGTACGTTCCGCGGCGGGCCTTCATTTGGCCATATCATAGTGGAAAGCCCGATCGAAACTCCGCTAAATTCTCGCGCACTACATCAAACTGCCGACAATCGCTCTATTGCTGCTATCGTACTTACTCAGGATAATCAACAAATATTAGAAGGGCTGCTGGAGAGTATATGCCTGCACGAACAGAACACCTTTTCACGTGTAGTTATCGTGGATCACGGCTCGAGCGAAGGAATCGGTCGCGTGGTGAATAGATTCCAGTCTAAGCTGAGACTTTCCGTCCTCGCAGCACCAAAAGAAGGTTCTTTTGCAAATTCTAACAACAATGCAGCAAAACTGTGCAGTGAAGATATACTCGTTTTTATCAATGATGACATAATCTTTATGGCTCCCGTTGTCAGTCAATTGGCAGCTCATATCGGACCGGGAGTTGGTGTGGCAGGGCTCAAGTTAATCGACCCGTCTTTCGACTACACAGAACTTGCTGCACAGCACGTAGGAATCCACTTTTGGCCAGCTAAGGATCTTTTCCCCTTCGAGAGTCGTTGGCTCACTGATCAACCGTCAGCAAATTACATCTCGCTTGATGTCCCTGCGGTGACCGCGGCCTTTTCCGCGGTGGAGAACCAGCTCTTTAAATCACTTGGCGGCTTTGACGAGCGGTATTTTTACGGGTGGGAAGACGTCGACCTCTGTATGAAGGCACTTGCGGCAGGCCGCAGTAATATCAGCGTCAACTCAATCAGCGCCGTGCATCTTCGTGGCCAGACGCGTAGTAGAATGTGGAAATCCCAAGCGGTGCAACGTCAGAGGAATCCAGCTGTGTTCGCCAAGGAATGGGAATTTTCCCTTCAACGTGCCTTTATTCGTGATCAATTCGAACGCGTAGGCTATTGGACCGGGCGGAAACTACATTTCGGTATTTTGGGCGAAACCGACGACCCCCGGGACCTCGCGCAGGCTTCCTCGCTTGCGACTGCAATCGCTACCTTACTTCCGAGCCGGGTATTTGCCGGAGGGTTCAATAATGATTTCCGTGATCTTGATGTACTCATACTAATCAGCCCGCCTCCTGAAGATGCTCAGTTCCGAGGAGTTTCGAATTTGGCCTGGATCGTATTCTGGAAGGATGGCGCTAGTTATCCAACTGCCTACCTTAAAGCCGAGGGCTTCGATATTCGGCAAGCCTCAACCCCCCCGGCCCATCTATCGCCGAGCCAGCTCGCCGAGGGGGTGGTAGCCGAACTTAAGCTTCGCGCCTTAGTGGGCCTCCCGAATCCTCCAATCCGACTCTAACTGCCTTTCAAGCGGAAGGCCGATCCGCGACATCGATCCGGCCCAATCTGACCCCACGCGCCCGTGGTGGTTTTGCCTGCATAGCTGAGCTTACGCGCCTTGTTCATCTCGCAGTGACCTATATGATCTCAGATAGGGAAGATGGAGATGATTTCCCCTCCTCTGGGTCAGGGCGAGCGAGAGCGAGGACGGTTGGTGTAAATTGGCTGATTAGCCATCCCCGCTTTCGACGCAGACTTAAATACAATCGAGCAGCGGATATCGCCGCACTTGCATCGGGTTATCGAAAGCGTGAGGGCTTTCTGCGAAACACGTTGGCTGACATCACCGCGCCACATGGTCTTTGATGCTGACGATGCTCTTCCGTTTGGCGGGATTCGAGCGTGAGCTGATTCAGCTAACCGGTGACTATCGAGCAGGCGAAGGCTTGCCGTGTGCGGAATAGGTCGGCAGCCGAGCTGACACTGCACCAGGCAAGGATGAGCTGGAGGTCGCGCGTCCAAGAGTCTAGAGGCGAGATCGGCCGTTCCTCGGCCGTTGCATTCGACCCTATATGCTGACGCCGCTTGGTCTGCTCGGGTGTCAGACATTAGGCTTAACCCAAGGAACGGATTACGGCAGCGCAATCAGGCCCACCTCAGCCACGGCGAGCAACGCGATGAAGCGCCAAAGATTGAAGTCACTTCATTTTCGCAGCTCTCACCTTTGGTGATGTTGGTTTGTTCCTATCAGAACCAGGTGGCCATTCGCACAAACGTTCAGGTCTTTGCGTCTGTGTTAGCTGATCGCTGCGAGGAGCTCAGTTTCTCTTTTTCTACCGCGAAGATAAAACAGAGAAACTTCCCGTTTGCATCTGAGTGCAATTTTCCAAGCGATCCGGCCGCCGCCAGCACTTCAATGCAGCGCTGCGTGCTTCTTCTGCACCATTAATTTTTGCGACGCTCGGCGTCGGCCTGAACTCGCTCTGCTGCTTACGCAATCAGCCTCAGTTGAATTCCGTTTTCGCTCATTCGCTCGCCACAGACCGCGAATTGTAGATTGTTTCTCCTAGACCGAGGCGGTCGTCAAAGTTGGGGGTAACATCGTCGGCAGTGCCAGACCGGCGCGCGCCTTAGGTCGTCGGTTAAGCGCGTGCTCATCCTAGCCAGCCTCGTTTACGATGTTCGCCGCAGCGGAACAGAGCGTCCCGCCTGGAACGAAACTCGCGAGATGGAGAAGCAGCGGAAAGCTTCGCGACGTAACTAGGAGAAATTTGTGGCCAAGGGCGATATGGGTTTGCCTGGTTCTCAAGGGGTCCAAGGCAGCAGGTCCAAAGAGTCCGCAAGGCAGGGTCGGTCCTTAACGCCGAGCGCTTCAGGGCCGTTTTTGAGTAAATCAGGCGGGGTCAAAATAGGGCTCGGCCCGCCGCTCGAAGGCCCGAGAGATGACTATCCAACTTGCCCGAGACATCTCAAGGGACGGAAACTCTTCCCGGCTGACGAACCGCAGTTCCGACACCTCGACTCCATCGGGCTGCAATTCGCCGCCAATACGACGCACTTCAAAAGCGGTGACCACGTACGAGACGACATCGCCATTGGAATACGTAAAGGTGAACTCAACTCCACCAAACACTCCCAAAAGTCGGGTGGTTGCCACAACCAAGCCGGTTTCTTCCAAGCATTCCCGGACTGCCGCCTGGCCCGGCGTCTCGCCGGGATCAAGCGCTCCGCCTATGGTCATCCATCTGCTCGTCTTGGTTTCCCGCGCGAGCAGCAGGCGCCCTGCATCGTCAAAGAGAGTGACGACCGCGGCGGGGACAAGAACGAGATCGTGTCCAATCCTCTCCCTCAGCGAGCTCATGTACGGCGAAATGGGCATGGTGGGCCTTGCTTGTAACGGCGCTGCCGGCGCAACTCTTCTTCCCCATAACGTAGCACGAGAAGAATCGCGTTATGGCCGCAGTCTCGCCGAATGAGGGTGAGTTTCCTTTTCACTATGTCGCGTCCCAGAGTTTGCTCGCCGTGGCACAAGCCAGCCGCATAACTCAACCACGAATGCAGGAGTGAACAGTGAAGAGCTTCATCTGACCATGTTGGTACTCTTCCGTTCGCCAGCTTCTCCGCACCGTCCTTTGAGGCGTCGGGGAATCAGGGCAAATGCCCACCAGGGCGGGGCCAAACCTGATCCACAGCCCGACCCACGGCAAGGACAATTGCTACTCCTGTACCCGTAGCAGTTTCTTGCAATTGCCGCTTGTATCCCTTCTAATTAGAAATTCTGATTGTCCAAGGGTTTCCTAAACGTGGTGGCGCATGAATTTCGCAGAGGCTCGTGTTCATTTCGCCCGGATTGCGGCGGGGTTGCCTGAGGGTTTATCGCTGATCGATGCAACGACGGCGGCTATCGTCGAGCGGAACAGCGTATCGGGCCCGGCGTGTATTCTTGGATCCAAAACCTATTCAATGAAAGCGCCCGAACTCCAACGCTGGCGCAACTGGTATATTCTCAACCCGAAGTTCGGGGAGCTCGTCGGGATCGATATCGCAGAGGGGCCTAACGTCGACGTTGTCGCGGATCTGTGCGCTGAGAGCTTTGCGGTAGAGCATCCCGACCTCCTTGACCGGTTTGGCTATGTGATCTGCGGCGCCTTGCTGGAGCATGTCGAGCGCCCGTTCGCTGCCGCTTCCAATATAGTCAAACTCCTGCGCCCAGGCGGCGTGCTCTATTACAATGGCCCGTGGGTCTGGGGCTTCCACGAATATCCGAACGATTACTTCCGCTACAGCGTCGAAGGAGTGAAAGCTCTCTTCCCCACTCTCTCTTGGAACGAGTGGTTTTACACCGGCATGGGCGTGATGGGCGGCGGCGGTGAGAAGATAGGAATATCGTTGCCACATCCCCGACTGGAGCGCCAGCTGTTCCAGATCATGCTACCGCTCAAGGGCGATCCGCAGACGCTGGCCGATCTGATCAGCGATCGCGCGTTACCCTATCTGAATGTCAATGCGGTCGGGCACCGTCCGGTGAGTTAGCAGACAAGGACCGGTGTGGCCGACGACGAAGTGAGCAGGCGCTGTCGTTAGTCTTGTCCTTGCGGGAGACGGGCTCTCTGACGAGCTTGTGTCCAATCCTCTCCCTCAGCGAGCTTTACGTACTGCGATATCGACACGTTGTGCCTTGTTTGTAATGGCGCTGTCGGCGGTACTCTTCCCCCCACACGCAGCGCGAGATAACTGCAGAGTCGGAGTTATGCGGCTGCAGCTCCTACCCTAACGAATTGAATCCTCTACTGGATTGTCACCGCCCGCCTTGAGTTTTTGCAGCGTCCGTTAACCGATGACATTAAACGAAAAGTCTTGGCAGGAAGGTATGTCGATCGCAATAAGTAGCGTTGTTCAGGCAGACTTCTTTGCAGGAGCGACCCGGATGTCAGCGCTGGCTCACATACGTAAATCAGCATACATCTTTTTTTCGGGACCCTAACCCGAATATATCTAGTTACTTTGGGATGTCCCATTTTTGTCCTCCAGGCTGCAGTCGAATGCCCGATCCGTGCGACGCGGTGCGGGGTGATTGGCAACCGGTGAACTCTAAAGACATTCTTGTCGATGATCCGAGTTCCGCGATGGCTGACGACTTCCGGCTAAAGATCTCCGAGCCGCTGAGTTCACCCTCGGTTGCGCCACGACGCTCGCAATACTGCTTTCTAAGGTGTATCCCCAAAGCGGCTTCACAGTGGACGAAATAGAGAGGGACATCCTGCGAGGGGCCGTCGCCATAGGACTTGGGCTCGAGGCAACCGCAGCATCGCGCTCGGAGAACCAGTGCAGGGTTATTACCCGCCTCCGATTGAAAGAAATCTACCGGTATCCGGGTTTTAGTAAGGTGAAAAGCAGCATTGGACAATTCAGGGGTTGTCCAATGCTGCTAAGCGATTTGGAACGCGCTGGCTCGCAATTGCGGGAACCGATGGCGTGCAACTTTGGTCGAAGGACGAATACCATACAGGCACGGACTGTGTCTTTGCTTTCGCCAGCTCAAGAAGCCGCGCCAGCAATGATCGGTAGGATCGAGCAGGCAGGCTGCGTTGGTACGTGACACTTCGGAATCCCCTGACGGCGCAACCTCATGAATCGTTGCTACTGGGCAAGCGAGTCCGACGGCGGGCACGCTCCTTGAAGTGCTGCGGCAGGAGCATAATGACTCATTGAAGTGGCCGCGTTGCCGTGAACGCTCCATTTTCGGCCGGCGTGTCCGTGCCATTACCGAAATTAGAGTTATTTCCGACGCTGATCAGTTGAGAAGAGCCGCCTTGATCTAGGCCGATTGCGTTTTGTGTTATTATAACGTTGTTGAAGCCAACATTGACGCCGCCCGCGCCGTTTGCACGCACCCCTCGCACGTTCTGAGTCAATATTACGTCCTTCAGGAATGTCTTCACTGGAACGGCTGCCCTTGGCTCAGCGAGAACACCGACGAGATTATTCGTTATGATCGTATTCCGAATGACAACATTCGTAGCACCGGAGTCAGGGGCAATCTGCACCCCGATTCCCGAACTCGCCCTGAAGTCACGGATTGTGCTGTCTTCAATGACCAAGCTCGCCGGCTGGAGAATTCGGATTCCGAAGGTGCCGCTTCCCGCACCTTCAATGTCAAGGCCTGCCAAGTAAACGTTTAATCCCGGAGCATTGAGAGTTACTCCGAAAGTCCCCGCGGCCAAAATTCCTCCGATTGCGCCTTGGCAGAGGATCGCGATCGATCTTGTGATCGTAACACTACCAAAGCCAGCAGAGTCGAGGCAATTGATCTCCCCACTCGCAGCAGTCTTGGAAATAGCCCCCGCGAATGTTTTGCACGGTGCTGTGCGGCTACAGGGGTTTGCGTCATCCCCAACCCCCGAGACCCAGGTTCTCGTGGCCTGAGCGTTTGCCCCGGCAATCCAAAGAAAGCTACATGCCACGAGTCCTAAGAAACCGAAAAACCGCTTCATTGCACCCTCCACATGAGCCGACCATTTGGAATAACGCCGCGAATTCCTGCTTGATTAGATGGCTAATCGGGATTAATCCCTCAATCTTCTCTGAAAACGGGTTCGCTGTAAAGAACTCACTATGCCCGCATCCTCAACGATCTCATCGCGGGTCGCCCGACATCTAAGCGAGAGACCAAAGTTCCGAGCGTTCAACCGGCGCTCTATGAGACAATGCTGCGGGCTTACCGATGTACTAGGAATTCCTAGTCAGTCGCCGCGCTCTATCCCGTCCAAAGGGTGCTAGGACTGTTGCAGGCGAAGCGTATATCAAGGGTAAAATCGAGATTAGAATGCGGCTGTCATGAGGGACCTGATAGACCGCGAGTTGTGAATTTGAATAAAAACAGTTAGCGGGCTACGAGTGCAAATGCGGGGACAGGATTCTGTGTGCCTTCCAATGCGTCCACGAGTGAACTGGATTCTTGGGCACGAGGTTAACACGGGCTGGGCTTACTACAACAACTTTTGCAGATTGAATGCAAAGCTAGACGACTTCGAACATATTACAAACTCTTCGAGTGAGACAGAAATCGCAATTTACTTCGATCCGCTCATTGCAAGAGATTACCCGGCCAAGAGCAAACGATCGATTCTTCGTGTCGGCGGTCCTCGGCCTCTTGAGATAATTGAAAAAGGCAATCCAAACAATCTTAAATTAGCATTGCAGCAGTTTGACCTCATCATCGCGTTGAACTCAGGACTTTTGGGAAGGGTCACGCGCTGGCATTCTAACGTTTCTCTCGTCCCTAATGGTCTCGATCTGAAGATTTGGCGGGCCGATCGAATTTTTCGCACGCAGGAAGAGTTCACGGCAGGGTTTGCCGCGAATATCGCAGGCGTGAAACGAGAAATAAAGGGTTTCGACCTCGCGCGCGCCGCTGCGGAGCGGGTTGGAGTGCCCCTGCTCATTTGCGACAAGGAAGCGGCCCGAATCCCACATGAGAGGATGGTAGAGGCCTTCTATAATCGGATCGATGTACTCATACACCCATCGCTAGCGGAAGGCTCATCCAACGTGATAATGGAGGCTCTCGCCCTCGGAATCCCCGTAATTACCACAAGGGAGTCGGGATATCATGGCGAGCACCTGACAGACGGGGTGGACGCGCTTATTAGGCCGCGTGCTATCGAGTCGCTGGAGAATGCTCTGAGCATGCTTAAGCAAGAAGAAGGACTTCGGCGGCAGATTAGTATTGGCGCACGTAGTTTCGCAGAGATCCATCATTCTATTCTAACCGTTGCCCGAGAGTATAAGCGGCTCTTCACGGCAACCCTCTCTGGGATATAGACGGCTCCGGTGTTTGCGTTCTTGTTCGCGAAAAGCCTAGAGTTTTCTTGGCCCAATGACAAAATCCACCACCACTCAATCGGCGATGCTTCTGGTTGTTCGCTTCGATTTACTAGCGGGTTAAGATTTAAGCGACACCTGTCCGCAGCAGATCGTGCATGTGGACGATGCCGATGGGGCGATCGTCCTCGACGACCAGCAGCGCTGTGATCGACGCGGCGTTCAGGGTTTCGAGCGCCGATGCAACAAGGGCGTTCGGTGCGATGGTCTTCGGGTCAGAGGTCATCACCTCGTCGACAGGGCGTTCCAGAACATCCCCGGACAGATGACGCCGAAGATCGCCGTCGGTGAGGATCCCGACCAGCCGGCCGCGCTCGTCGGTGATGCCAAGACATCCAAACCCCTTGTTGGAAATCAGGATCAGCGCCTCGCGCATGAGCGTGCCGAGTGGCGCGAGCGGCACCCGCTCGCCCTGGTGCATGACGTCGCGGACGTGCTGCAGGTTGGCGCCGAGCGAGCCGCCAGGGTGGAACTTGAAGAAATCGTCGGCGGTAAAGCCGCGGGCCTCGAGCAATGCAATTGCCAGGGCATCCCCGAGCGCAAGCTGGATAAGCGTGGATGTGGTCGGCGCAAGACCATGTGGGCACGCCTCCTCCACCCGAGGCATGATGAGCGCGATGTCGGCGGAGCGTGCGAGTGTCGAGTCCTCGCGTGAGGTCACCGCGATGAAGGGAACGCGGAAACGCCGCGAATAGAAGACGATGCTGCGGAGCTCGGCCGTTTCGCCCGACCATGAAAGGGCAAGCACCACGTCGTTCTTGGTGATCATCCCGAGGTCGCCGTGGCTCGCCTCCGCCGGATGCACGAAGAAGGCCGGGGTCCCGGTCGAGGCAAGCGTAGCGGCAACCTTGGCGCCGATGTGCCCGCTCTTGCCCATGCCGGTCACGATCACCCGTCCCCCGGCATTGACGATGAGGTCGAGGGCCGCCGCGAAAGCTTTGCGCATCGGGCCCTCGAGCGCGGATTCGAGCGCCTTCAGGCCGGCCGCTTCGATACGGAGAGCACGGACGGCCGGGGAGTGCACCGAAACGCGACCGCGATGCGCTGGGACGTAAGAGGGCAGATCCGCCATGTAATCCACTGCAACTCATATAGCACGACCGAAGTCCACGGACATCCTTGACCGAGAAGCGGAGCGGTCGGCATTTCCCTATCATCTTCAAGCATCCCGCTCGCGGAAGCAGGCGTCCGGCAGTTTCAGGCATAGAGGTGAACGGTCAATCTGCCTAACTCTGTTGCGCAATTTGTGAGCAGCGAATAAGGGAGACGAACAAATCGGGCTCACGTTGGCTCGCGCAGGCGAGCGTCTTGGAGCTATGTTCGATAGTATGGGTCGCACCGACAAGCCTTTTCTCCTTCGACGTATCGTGACCTTGTCACGTGACGTCGCCTTAATTTTCGGACCGCGCTCACGCCCTACGCAGGTGCCGGACAGAGTCTCGTCTGTCCGGTTTAGGTCCGATAGCGGCGTAGAGGGCTTTCTTGATTCATTCGGACCATCCCGCATCCACGGGTGGGTGCACAAACCGGGCGTGATCGAGCCGCTGGTAATCGCCCTGTACGATGGTGAGCGATATATCTGCATCGTAACCGCCGATCGCGCCCGTCCAGATCTGGCAAAAAGCGGCAAACCCAATAGTCACTGCGGCTTTGACATGCCCGTTCCCGATACACTTCGCGACGGACGCCAGCATTCCATCGACATGCGGATCGCGGGGACATCCATATCGCTCCTGTCGCGACCCGTTGTGATTAAGATCGAGAAAATGACTGCAACGGCCACGGCGACGAAAACTGCACAAGTAACGCCGGCAGTAACGCCGAAGCCCGCGGTGACGCCCACTACCAATCGGTCGAGCACCGCAAAAACGGCCACTGTGCCTTCCTCCGGCGCGAAAGCGGAACGTGCCAAGTCGGCCGGTCAGAAGCCGACAAAGGTTGCCCAAGGTCGTCCGACCACAACAACGTTCGCTGAAGCACCGGCCGTAACGTCCGGGCCTTCCCCGGCTCCGCTTCGAAAGCCGGAAGCCGAGGTAAAGCTCGAGGCGGCCGCGAAATCTAGCCCCGATCCTGCTTCCGCCGGGGAGGCTCCATCTCCCGGCGTTCCTACTCACAAGCCGGCATTTTCAGACAAGCTTGCTGTCGCGCCCAAGTCCAGCGGATCGCCGCGTCCTAAAAAGAAGGATCCTCAACAACTCGTCTCCCCTATACCTCCAGCGGTCGTCACGAAATCCAGCTTGGTGGCAAATTCAGACCCTTCTGTTGCTATTTCAGCCAGGCCAAGCGGTCGCGCTGTGGGATCGCGCCCCCCGATGACGAGACCCGACAACTACCTTGGAGATCAGGAGTCCGATGCAGCCCTACGAAACTCAATGGTCGACCGACTTGCACTTGAGGGTGAAAATGCTGGTGCTGCTGTCGAATCGCTGATTCGACGGCTGCGCCGTGAGCGTGCGATTTGGCGGGCCGACACAATGATGGAGGTACAATCGGCCGGCACGCTGGTGATGACTGTTACGGAGAAGCACCGGGCGGATGCGCTCGCATCGTTGAACCACTGGAAATTGCAGTCGCATCCCTACATCGATGCCATGGTCATCACCAACCACCCCGCTTCGTTCGATGCTGAAGGTGTGGAGGTTGTAAATGCGACCGATCCGGAAACGATACGCGGAGCACTTGCTGCGGCTGAATGGTGCATTTTCGCCCGCGCCGGCGACGTGCTCGCGCCCTCGACTGTAACGTTGCTCAATCGGACCGCGCCTTCGATCGACTGCGTGCTTTGGTCGATGTTCTCGTCTACTCAGTCGGGAGTTACACGATTCGGTCTTCTTCATCGGCGGCCGCCCTTCGACCCGCACACGATTCGCCACAATCCCTCAATAGATTCCGGGTTTGCCGTCCGAGGCAGAGCCCTTTCAGATTGCCCGCTTGAGGTGCTCCTTGCCGTCGGAGCTGGCCGGATCCATCCGCTGCTTTTCTGGCTTTCCACCCGCGTAGAAATCTCGTGGCAGATGCAACCATACATTCTAACTATCCGCCCGGCGCCGGGGGACTCTCGTGACCAACGAACCGAACTCGTTATCGATGTCTATCAGAAGCTCTCAGAAGCACATATAACCGACTTCGACTTGCGGCAAACAGATCCCTCGCTACCGGTACCCTTCGTGCTTGTGCCACGACGTCGTGCCGTAAAGATTAGCGTGGTTATCACCGTCGAAAACGACAGGAACCTATTCCGCTGCCTAGCATCGATCGCTCATCAGCGAACCACCAGCGAAACAGAGATCGTTCTTGTGACGGGACCCACTCTGAATCGGGACGCGCTCCTTACAAGAAGTAGCGAGATCTTCGGCGCAAACATTTCCATGGTAGTTGACGCTGAGAATGAGCACAACATCAGTGCTAGCATGAACAGAGGTGTTTCCTCCGCCACGGGTGACGTAATCGTTTTCTGCCGCCCAGATCTTGTCTTTCTTGATCCGACCGTGCTGGAGCAGGTCGCCGCTTGGTCATTGCAGCCCGGTATTGGTACGGTGGGGTGCAGGCTGAACGAAACTCACAATGGGAACGGCGCCTTTGCCTACGGGACGTCGGACCGGTTTGCCGATCCACTTGGTCCACCCTTCGTCCCCAACACCGACGAGACCTACTCTAAAGGCTTGCGCTCCACTTGCGGGAACACGCGAATACTAATGGCGGTCGAGCAGAGCAAATTCTGGGCAGTGGGGGGGTTCGATGAAGTCCGCTTTCCCGCTGGCCAGAATGATGTAGAGTTCATGCTTCGATGTTCTCGGCATGGCTTAACACATCTTTTTCTCGGGCACCTGGCGGGTCGTTTTACAGGTTCTGTTTCCGCCCCAAACTCCAGCGGGGAGCCGGAGGATAGCGGCCAGGAGCACGCGCTCCTGCGTGCGCTTTATCCAGAAGCACTCGAGCGCGCTTTGCTGCAGCTCCGCATCGAGCGAGTGCAACCGAGGGAGATCGGGTTGGCGTCGAGTCTTTATCAAACAGAGGACCTCGAGCTTCTTGCGAGCCGGGCACTAGAACGGTCGAAAGACGAGGATGACCGACGGAAGCGTCTCCTTGGCACGGTAACTGAGATCACCGACGCCAGCGATCGACTTACGGCCGCAGTGAGCTCGCTACAGGCGCTTGCAATTGGCGAATGAAAAGCCATCACGCGATGGGAAGTCCGCGAGATCGAAGTAAAGCGCAATACATTTCCCTGACTGTCCCAGGAGCCGAGGGCCTAGGTGTAGCCGGGCGCACTGCCCTATATCCCTCGCTCGCCCTAGGCACGACCGGGATTCGCCCCTTACTGGGAACCTCCGTAGACGAAAGTCTGCTCCGTGAATGCCGCCAGCAAGTGCTCATTATCACTGAGGGGCCGGATAAGCGGCATCGCGACGCGCTAGAGGCTGCAGATCGGGTTGGTTGTCCGACGTTGCTCGTCCCTTGGAGTAATGCAGCGTTGGTCGAACTGTACAAGCTAGCCGATGGAATAAATCCCCTGTTCGTGCGTTTCGCAGACCCGCGCGATGCGGCTCTGTCTGCGGACAACCAGCGCGTGATTCCGAATCCGTTGCTTGCACCAGCACGCCCCGGGTTAGATCAACTACTACTTGCCAAATTTCCGATCTTACGAACAAGCGCTTGGACATGTGATCGGGCAGAAACCCCTGCGCTTCCACCCGTGGTCATTTTCGCAAGCACCTCTGCAGATATCATGCGGGTTGCTGACAAGCTGCCGGCCGCGGGACTTTCTTGGAGCAACCTGCCCCTCATTATCATTACTCCGAATCTGGAAGAAACGTCCCGCGCAGCCCAGCGATTCCTGTCAACCGATCGCGTCATCGACGAACGCGATCCAAAGTGGCTCGACGATCTGCGACGCAGCCATGTTGCGCTTGTCCCAAACGCCGCCGCTGAAACATCGGAATCCTTTTTGCACGCTGCTATCTGGGCACTTACTGCATTGCGCGCCGGAGTACCCGTGATCGCTGACGCGAATCCCCTACTGGATCCCGTCGCAGGCGCGTTCATCTGCGATGATTGGGAACGGGGATTGAAGCTTTACTCAGGCGGCTCGAACTGCCTTCGGGCCACGGATGCTGCGCTCGGCCAAGCTAAGGCTGCGCGAGCGGAATGGTGGCGTTGGGCATTGCCCTGTAACGAATGTCACCCTTGGCTTCGCGGAGGAGTTCCCCTTAGGGCCCCGCGAGAATGTGAAAAGCCTGTGCTACTGGCATTTCTTGACCTTGCGCAGGACTTAGATGTTCTACTGCCAGTTCTTCAAGCGTTGCGTCGAAGAAGCAAATTCCGGCTTCGTATCTGCGTAACCGACTGGCTAAAGAACGAGGCCCCCCGCACTTTCGCCATTCTAGACGGCGAAGGCTTCTCCATAGAAGTCGTGAGCCGCAAGCACTCAATTGAACCGCCGACACCATCCCTCGAGAATGTGCACGCGGTTCTAAGCGCGTCGGAGACTAACCAGCGCCCTCATCGCTTTGCGCATGCGCTTGCAAGAAGAGCAGCAGCCGCAGAAATTCCGACGTTTACCCTGCAACATGGCTTCGAAAATATTGGACTCACTTACCAGGATGTAAAGTTCGGTGCCGAGGTCGGATTCGCATCCTCGCGAGTATTCGTCTGGTTTCCCCAGGACCTGCTTCCTGCCTGGGTTTCGCCCGATACATTCTCTAAAGTCGTTTCGACAGGCAGGCCGAAGACGGAGTCGCCACCTTCAGCCTTTCGTCCTCTTGCTGAGCTCGGGAGTTGGTCGCAAAAGATTGGCGTCTTTGAAAACCTTCACTGGCATCGGTTCAGTGAGAACTACAAACATAATTTATTTTTCGATTTGGAGAGAGCAGCAGAAGAGTTTTCCGAAACACTTTTCATTGTAAAGCCGCATAGCGCCGGACGGTGGCTACTCCGAAACCGATCTCTTCTTCCACGATGTAAAAATGTTCTCCTAATCGACCCACTACAACCGGAGTGGCAATTATTCACTGCTCCCGCGTTGATGCGAAATCTCGATGCTGTAATAACCACACCTTCGACCGTCGCCGTCGACGCCGCTAGAGCCGGGTGCCCCGTTGCAGTTATCGGATATGATTTGGACCTTTCGATCTATCAACCATTGCCGATTCTGGTCAGCTCTGAGGACTGGCGTACATTCCTGGAGCGGGTCAGCGATTCCAAGGCCCATATCATAGATCGAGAAGCCTTCCTACGCCGGAACTTCGTTCCCTATGCTGGACAATACATCATGGCCGACGCGATCGATGCCGCTGTAAACGCGCGCAGCCGACTTCGCGTGAGGGAGTAATATGGTCTGCCAAATTCAGACGAGAACGTGCCACAGCTACAAATCACAGCGTTAGGCAAGAAGAAAGCTTGCACTCACCAACCTCGATGGCTGCTCCAGAAGTCTTCATAGTGGCGCACGATGCAAGTCAAGCATAGCATACGCGACCGGCTCCCCGGTGTCAGCGAGACTTAGCGTGCAGCGAAGGAGGGGCTCGCGGGAGGCACTGACCAAAGCACCAGGAAAGATAAAGCCACGCGCCGGACATTGACTGTTCCTGGCCTGATCGATCTCCACTGAGGGCAGATCGGCGGATGTGACTGCCCGCACCTCGCCGTTGACTAAAAGCTGCACGTTGATAGCCGAATTGTTGTGACGCGGATCGCTAATCCAGCCGATGATGTAGCCAGATCTGCTCATTCGAAGCCCCCCGATCAGCGGCGCGATTCCGTCGTGGCCATGCTTCCGAGTACTCAGTCCAAGCGCTCTCTCCCATTGCAAAGCAACTGCATCCATCGACCAGTATGCCTCTAGGTAAGCTCTCGCGGGCGCGGCCCGATAGCGTGCCGCCTTATTGTCGTGGAGCACTGCAGCAAGCCCTTCCGGCCAATTTCCTAAATAACAGAACGGTTCGAATTCACGATAGCTTTCGATGATATCGCCGACGACAGGAACACCTTTTGCCAGAGCAAGGCTCAGCCGATTGTGGGTTTTGCAGGCGACAAAAGGGTTATCCGAAAGCGGCAGTATGACGCCGAAAGTTGCTGCAAGTTCCACGGAAAGACGCTCGGCATTCCACTCAACATAGCGGCTATTTAGGGGCAATGGCGCAATAATCTTATCGAACTTCGTCCGATTGTTGCTTACCACTACCAGTTCGAAGGGTATTTCCTTATTCACGCGAGTGAGATCCCGTTCTATATCAATAATATCCGTCATGCCTGCTCGGGCGTTCGGCGCGCCATGCATACCGAACCAAAGAAGACGCGGCCGATGCTCCTCTGCTGTACTGATCGAACTACCGATGTCCTCGAATATATCGCCAACAACAAGCGCCTCGGAGAGATCAGCCGCCTCAAGCACGGCTCGGGCGAGTGCAGGCGTCGAACATATGACAGCAGTTGAAACTTCGATCATCTCCAGCAACTTGGTACGGGCCCGTACGTAGGCAGGGTGGCCAAATGGATTGTAAAAATGATTATCGCAGAGATCGAGGTACACCTTTTTTCCGGCGGCGCGGAGCCGTCTCGCTAATGCCAGATCACTTTCTTCATAACTTTTAGAGAACACTACCTGATCGTAGCTTGCGAAGTGCTGCTCGGAGTAGAGTTCAACTAAGTGACCGCGTTTCGACAAAGCCTCGATCGGCTTCAGAACGCGATACCGGAAGCTGGCGACTGCTGGATCGACCGTCCGCGACTTCCATCCGATCATCGGAAAAGCCCTAATATTCCCCCGAGGCTTGTGCCTCCTTCATCGCAGAAGTGGGCGTTTTCTAGAAGGCCCCCTATGGGACAATTCCTATGAATGATCGAGCTTGCGCCGACCTGCGTATTCGGTAAATCAAAAGTTCGGCGGGTCGACACTAATTAGCCGGCTCGCGACGGTTTGCTACGCCGAAGGGAGAACATTCGCGTGATTCAAGATTTCCAAAATCTCTTCGCCCCCAAGGCAGATCGGCCATGGCTGATCGCTGGTGCTGGCGCGGCGACGACATCTGCCGCTGCAAACGACGGATTTGTGGTTCTTGCTCTCCCGGATGCAGCGGCGCTGATCGAATCTGAGGTGGCTGTGCTAGTTGACATCGAAACCGTGCATACGGGCGGGGACGCGATTGCGTCGAAAGCTAAGAACGTCCTGATGCCCCGAGAGCCGCATCAGGACGGGTGGGCCACTGGCAAAACGCTCGATCAGTATGTCGATGAGCTTCCAATATTGCGGAAGCTGGAGTCGGAAGGTCGCCTGTTTGTCTTTGACCTTTGGACTGGTTCAAGACCAGCCCCCGCTGCAATCGAGGGTGACTACAAGGGGGAAGAGGTGCCGCTTCGTCTACTGATCGCATCAGGCATCAAGATCGCGCGCCACAGCGGGGCCCGTCTCGCGAAACCCGCTAGCTCTGGATTCGAATCTGCACCCCCAATCGGCAAAAGGCAGGTCGGCAGCGGGCTTGCAGAACTTCGCCGAACGTCAGGTATCTCGTACGGTCCTTATGGCTTTCCAGTGCCCGCCCGAATCTTTGTCGGCTCTGACGACGAGCAGATGATGGGAGTTCGTGTGCTTCAGTACAGTATCGAGAAGTTCTCCACGATGGACATCTCAGTCGAGGCACTCGATTGGAGAACTATGCCCGTTCCCAAGGATGAAAGAAATCGCTCAAAGACAGGATTTTCCTTCTGCCGCTTCGATATACCCCGCCTTTGCGGTTATTCAGGGCGCGGGATGTATGCCGATGCGGATATGCTGGTATTCGCTGATATAACTGACGTCTGGACGCTACCGATGAAGGATGCTGACCTTCTGTATGCTTTGACACATCCTAGTCAGGGACGAACGCCACAAACCAGTGTAATGCTACTCAATTGCGAAGCTTTGAAATGGGATGTTCACGACATCATTCGTGGCCTCGATGAGGAGCGATACACCTACAAACAGCTAATGTCGGACCTCTGTATCGTGCCACAAGGGCGCGCGAAGCCGGATCTGCCCTATTGGTGGAACAGCCTCGAGATTTATGAGCCTGGGCGCACTTCGCTTATTCACTACACGGACATGGTCACCCAACCTTGGGTTTCGCATGCCAACAAGAATGGCAAAATCTGGTACGCATGCTGCGCCGAGGCGATCGCGACCGGCTTCATAAAGCCGGATGAAGTCCAGAACGCAGTTAAGAGTGGCCACATCTCACCCGATATATACGACTGGATTGGCCACCCCTCACCGGAAAATTACCAAGAAGCTGGCGCCGTTTGGGTCGCCCCATTCAACCGGTTTAGCAAAGTAGTCAAGCCGGAGGGAGCAGTCAGAATAACGAAGGACAATCGTTTTGTCGGCTGGGCTTGGGACCCGGCTAAACCCAATGAGCCAATCGATGTCGGAATCTACGACGGCGATGATCTCGTCCTTACTATTCATGCCGATATTTTTGGTGAGTTTCTGGCGAGATACGGCAAAGGCAACGGTAGACATGCCTTCAACGCCGAAGCTCCACAGCAGCTTTTGAAATCGAACGCTGACTTTTATCGCGCTGAAGTACTCGGTGCACGAAAAATTGAGCTGAAGGGCAGTCCGATAAAAATTTTCCGCTAAGCTCAATTTAATCTCAGATACAGAAGAGAGAGTTCGTGAACCTGAGTAAAGCTAATTCGGCTGTGGAGCCGTTCGACATAGATTGGCCCTCCTGCTTGAGCAACGCTCTGCAGGCTATCGAGCCGATCGTCGCCGCACCTCAATCCGGGCCTCGCGATTCCTCCGTGATTGTCGTACTCGGAATGCAGGGTTCCGGAGCGTCCCACCTCACTCGCGTCCTACACTATCTCGGCGTGGATATGATGGGCGACGTCGATCAGCCAAGTGCCTGCCAAACTTGGGAACAGCCCGAGATAGTCGCACTGCAGGAGGAACTGCTCGGCGTGATAGGGCGACCCTTCCGGACTCCCTCGTTCAGCTTGCCATTCCCGGTGCGGTGGTCGAATCGAAGCGAAATGAGACCGATTAAGATGCGTATGCAAGCGCTTATTAGGGACAGAGCGCAGCGCACTACCAGGAAATGGGGATTTATGGACCCTCGAACTGCGAGGTTGCTCGCGCTCTGGTCTGAACTGTTCGAGGCGACAGGAGTAAAGCCTATCTACATCTGGGTAGTCCGCCCACCAGCAGAGTTGGTAGATCACGATGTCGCCGAAGCGGTTACTGCGGAGAGTGAGATCAATTGGCTAGCCGACGCTCGCGACATTCTCATCTACGCAGCTCGACATAAAACTCTCGTGGTCGACTCTAGATCTTGGGCGAAGGATCCCGTTTCGCTCGCCTTGAAACTCCAAAGAGCGCTTGCGCTCCCTGAATTGCTGACGCAATCCGAAATTGCCGATTGCATTCAAAGCGATCACGTCCGGATCTCATCCCGTAAATCGCTGCCAATCAAATCTGGGACGCTCGGTGCAATCGCGCAAACAGTCTTCGACTCGATCACCAGTGTTTCTGCTTCTCCAAAGGCCTTTGAAAGTCGGACCCGTTCTTCGCGCAGACTCCTTGAGGCATCATTTGACGTAGCGGAATCCATTGTCGCCCTACGCGAGAACTCAGCTCGGCTCGCAGCGACGGCGCGTGGTGGAGCGCCGCTTCATTTTGTCACTTTCCATGCAGACATTAGTGACCAAGGCGGCGGCGCACACCCCAACACGGAACTGGCTAACTCACGTTATATCGAGATGATCGCAATGCTTTTCGCATCCGCGCTTCATTTCCACCCTGGCTCCAAATGCACGTTGTTGACTAGCAAAGAAACCAAGGTGGGTAATCTCGATCCGCAAATCGAAAGAGTTATTTTCGACATTGATCCCCTTAGTCTGATGCGGGACCGAATGGCCTCTCAGTTAACTTTTCTTAGGATCTGCAACTACGAACTTCCTCTCCTGTTCCTTGATTGCGATATTTTGATAAACCGCGCTCTAACCGATGTCTTCGCGCAACAATTCGACGTGGGGCTTACCTGGCGCCATGATAAGACAATGCCGTTTAATGGGGGAGTTATCTTCGTCAACAACACCAACCCTGGGCGAGGGACGATCTTCTTGGAGGCTGTACATAAGATCTTCATCGAGCAGAATAGACATGCTGCGAAGTGGTATGGCGACCAAACCGCACTGACGGAGTACTTCGGTTTGTCCCCAATGCAGGTTTCCCAGCAGCCTCCTTTCGAGAAGGATGGTTGTCGTTACATGTTCTTCCCCTGCTCTGTTTATAACTTTTCCCCTGACTATCCCGTCGAAATTCTTCGTCGACCGAACAATAAGGCGCTAATTCATTTCAAAGGCAGACGCAAAATTCTTATGACCCACTATTTCGATGCGCATCTCCGTTCCGAGGAGGACGCCTCGACGGAGAACCTTCAAAAGATTTTGAATGGTAGGGAGCATCTCCTTACTTTGGCGGCCGGGCAAACGATACCCAAGGCGGGTTCGTAGATAAGGCACATTGATGGCAGTCAACCAGTACGCAGTCGTCACGCCCTATTGCATGCCAGCAGCATTGTTGGGCAAGAAAGCAATAAATCTTGGAGATGGCATCATTCTTCAGGCAATTGAGCGTCTCCTTGGTAAGTTTCCTGAGTATGCAACCTTTTCGTCACGTGTCGGGATCGCAAGTGACAATAGGAACCTCCTTTCCGAGGTGCAGGGCGTCGTGCTCGCCGGCGCCAATCAACTACACAACGAATTTACTCCCTGGCCCGGTCTTTCTGCCGCGGATCTTCGTCGCAGCGGCGCGCGGCTTATACCCTTTGGCATAGGAGTTTACGGATCGCCTGAACGGCTTTGCAGCCTTACGCAGAATGCAAGAGAGCTTTTGGAAGTTATCCACGAGCGAATTGAATTTTCGTCATGGCGGTGCCCGCTTTCGATCGCTTTCTTGGAGCGTGAAATGCCACAGCTCCGTGGCCGCTTCCTCATGACTGGTTGTCCTGTAGCCTACGATTCACCTGTTCTCGAGGGTAAGCGATTCCACGATGGCGACGGGCGGATTGCTGTCACCGTGACCGATCGGGAGGACTTTTGGGACCGTGAGGTCAGAGTCCTGGATTTCGTGGCCGCGCGTTTCCGGTGGGCTCAACGTTTTCTGGTGCTGCATCAAGATTTCGTCGCGATGGCAAAGACTCATCAGGGGGAAATTGACCCGCGCGGCCCACAGGCCTTGAGACAGCATGCGGCCCGACTCGGGTATGAAATTGTCGTGCCAAAATCAGTCGATGAGGCCTATGCGCTTTACGAGTCAATCGACTTCCACGTCGGGAGCCGCGTCCACGCACACCTGTTGTTTCTGAGTCGAAATAAGCGTTCGTGTTTGTTCGCGATTGACGATCGCGCTCGTGGATTGGCATCTGCTTTCGGATTTCGTTTAAGCACGATCGCTACGATTGATCAGGACATATCCGAAGACTTCGAGGTGGTAAGGGAAGCCATTCGTGCTAGTTACGGGACAATGCTGAAATTTACCTCATCTTTGCAGAGAACCATATGAACGCAGCTGACCAAACTGAGTCCCTAGAAGAGTCAATGAGGCTGATTGCGTCAATTCGAGCCTCTCATCTTAGCTACTGTGGTCCACCAAAGCTGGAGAACCTCGCTCGGGCGCTTGTGAGCGTGCGAGTCGCTGGCATCCGCGGTCACTACGTCGAGGCAGGCGTAGCTCTCGGGGGTTCCGCAATCCTGTTAGCGCGTCTGAAGCCGGAGGCTACGCCGCTGACGCTTTATGATGTATTCGGTTTGATCCCCCCCCCCGGCGAAAAGGATGATAGCGATGCACACGACCGATACGCGGTAATTGCCAGCGGCGGCTCCGCTGGCCTTGGGGGAGACACCTACTACGGCTATCTAGATCATCTGCTTGAGAGAGTTAAAGCGAATCTTCGCCAGTTCGATATCGATCTAGATCGAGATGCCGTAGACTTGGTCTCTGGAGATTTTGAAGATACTTTGCATCCGGGTGGCCCCATCGCTTTCGCTCACGTAGATTGTGATTGGTACCGTTCTGTTCGAACATGCATCGAACGGCTGGTTCCGCTAGTTTCCCCAGGCGGTGTTATAGTGTTCGACGACTACGAATCTTATTCTGGATGCCGGCGGGCGGTGGACGAGCTCCTACGGACTGAAAGGCACAAGCTCAGCATTCTATTCCAAGCCCGGTCCATAGGGCTGCAGCGCATGTCGGATTAAGTCGGCTAAACAAAGCCTGGCGCGTAGTCGGGTGATTCATAAGACTCGACTTTTCGACAGTCGTAGTAACTGATTGAAGTGTCTCCGGATCAGAAGGGGAACGGATGTGTGGGATTCTCGGAGTGGTTTCTTCCGCTCTGCCGACGCAAGGTCGTTTTAAATCCGCGCTCGCAACTATCCACCATCGCGGACCTGATTGTTCGGCCTTAGTACATCTTCCCGGTGCGATCTTCGGTCACCAGCGTCTCTCCATCATTGATCTCTCGCCCGCGAGCAATCAACCTTTTGAGGGGACGGACTCGGTCCTCGTTTTCAACGGCGAGGTATACAATTTTCGACAACTTCGGACCGAGCTTGAGGAATTAGGCGAAATATTCCGAACCTCTGGCGATGCGGAGGTCATCTCAAAAGGTTATTCGGTCTGGGGGCTCGGAGTGGTGCAGCGGCTGCGAGGCATGTTCGCGCTCGCTCTTTACGACCGCCTCACAAAGGAGGTCCATCTGGCCCGCGACCCCTTCGGAATCAAACCGCTCTATGTGCGCCCGGTCACCGGCGGGATTGCCTTCGCCTCGGAGTCAAAACCTTTGCTCCAGTTCGGAGAGAGCTGCAATGTTTCCCCCGACACGCTACTGGATACCCTAGTGTGGGGTTTCCCTCTTTCTCACCAGAGCTTCTTCCAGAGTGTACGTCAGATACAACCGGGTACCATCGTCACGATTCGAAACGGCACTATGATTGAGTCTGGAGACGCACGTCGAAGCATGTTCGCAGCGACACACAGCAATCCGGTTGCCAGCAAACAGCTACAGGGCACCATCTCGGACTCGGTGAAAGACCACATGGTAGCCGATGTGCCGATTGCGATCGCCCTCTCCGGCGGCCTGGATTCTAGTATTGTCGCCGCGATTGCTGCTGACCATTGCTTAACCGCGGTGACGACAACCTTTCTGGAAAAGGATGATCCTGAAGTCGAATACGCGGCAGCTATCGCTAATAGATGTGGCCTGAGGCACGAGGTAGTCCGACTTGAGGTTCGTGATCTGGAAAGTCTCATTGCTGACATCGTCTACTATCTCGAAGAACCGATTGCAAACCCGAGCATTTTTCCGAGCTTCTGCATGGCCCAAAGCCTACATGCGATGGGCTTCAAAGTGGTCCTTATGGGTGAGGGAGCTGATGAAATCTTCGCGGGATATCCATGGCATGAATCCTGCGCTAACCTATCTGGGGACCCTGCATCGCTCTTCAACCTCTACCGGAGTCGTCGTGGACAACTGAATGGAGTTGCAATTCTAACATCGGAAGCCGTTGAAAGCATGGGCCGCCGTGAGTCGGAGTTCGCGGCGATTTTTCACCGCGAATTTCACTCTGTGAAAGGATCGCCCCTAACCCGAATGCTGTCGTTCGAGCAGGCCTATCAGCTGCAATTCTCCCAGCTCCTGCGCGTCGATCGAATGACGATGGCCCATGGCGTAGAAGCGCGACTTCCATATCTCTACGAGCCCGTGCTCCGTCTAAGTAACGGACTTTTCGACAGCCAAAAGGTGAAGATGTATAGTTGGCAGCGTGGACGTACTAATAAGATTGCGCTGGCCCGGGCTTTTGACGATCGGATACCGGAAGTGATAGCTATGCGGCCAAAATTCGGCCCGGGCGGGAGTAGCAACCTTTGGAGTACACCCCTGATGGCCCAGCTCGCCACGGTATTCGAAAGGGTACGCGGATCACAGGAGTATTCGTCCGCGAGAGCGGTTCTCGAGCAATGGATTGACTGGAGCAAACTTTCCAGCACAGTGGGATCCGAAGCTTGGAATTCACGTGACTTGAAGTCGCGGC
>JADMIO012731121.1_pt1 | contig 33342 bp, 26 predicted proteins | sample 8958161 | NCBI WGS metagenome assembly JADMIO01 (sample SAMN16585339, study PRJNA669376) | soil metagenome | isolation source: Crop rotation soil | place: USA: Cullars Rotation, Alabama | collected 2011 | reverse complement strand
CTTTAATTCTGAACTTTTATACCCTATTCCAAATACTATGCAAAGGGCGGGATTTAATCCACTACAAATATAAAAAAACATTTCAATAATCACTGGATAAATACAATTTTCTTTTGTCAAAAACCTTTTGCGACAAGGCAAAAGGGAAAATAAAACATGTCAACCGATTAAAATAAATGAAACCGAAACATTTTATCATATCCTGTTTGTTCACGCTGCAAAGGTGTTTCCGGACAATACAGTTTTGAAAAACGGGGCGGAGCTTCGGTGAACCGAAGTTTTGCAAAACCTATGTCCTACCTTTTTTAGCAGCCTAAACAAAAAGGATATGATAATTAAAAATTTAAATGAAAAGAAAGAGTTGAGACTGTATCTAGCAGTATTCAAGCATTATAACCTGATGAAGTTCGGAACGACTTCCTTTAACAATGGAAAAAGGATTCACAATATTGAGTTGTCTTTTAAAGCAATTATTGATGTGGAACAATCCTACATGATTGAACATAAAAATCCGAACATGATCTTACAACTGGAGCAGGAAATAAAATGGCGCTTCTGGGACTTTAATCCATTATCGTATGGTTCACACAAAGATTTTACCCAAGTTGAGGGTGGGACTGAATTATTATTTAAGGGCTGTATGGATAACATTATCGAACTGATCGAATTTAAAAACAATAACTTTAATTCATTCATTATTCATAAAGGAATAGAAAGATACAGACCTGCAATAAATTCCTACAAGTTAAACCTTAAAAGGGAAAAGAAACCGAGAGGGAATATCCTGGTATTATAAGCCGTGGTTAATTTTCTTTTCTTCTTTTTTATTTTTATTGGCTGCCTGTATATCTTGTTTAATTACCAGTAGTTCGGGTAAGCTATGCGCACTGAGATCGGCAAACTTATAAAAAACGCTGTTCTTCTTAATAAAATTAATAATGGCCATCTTGTGCATGACTAAATAATTAGTGTATTTATTTAATTAGTTATGTTATTTGTTGATTTATTTCAATATTTTACTATATTACAAATGTACTAATTAATTAGTATTATATACTAATATTAAAGTGTAATAACCTAATATATATGGTTATATTACTAAAATTAAGTGTGTTTTGCTCATCTTATATTTGCCAGAGCCATAACTATTTGGCTTTGAAAAATGAATAAAAAACCTCTTAACAGAATTCGTGTTGTTCTTGCGGAAAAGGACAAAACAAATAAATGGCTGGCAAAGCAGTTAAAGAAAAATCCTGTTACAATTTCTCAATGGTGTACCAATACTACTCAGCCTTCGCTTGAAACCTTGTCAGAAGTTGCTAAAGCCCTAAAGGTGGATATTCGGGAATTAATTAATCCTTCATTACAGGATTGAATTCATCAGTTAAAACACCGTGAAGAAACTGAATAATTTATTTTCTCCTTTAAAGGAAATGTTTTCATCGGAAACAGAAAAACCGGAAACTCCCTTTGTTCCTTTCCCGGAAGCGGAAAAGGCTGTAAATCAGCCTGAGCAACAACAATCCGCTTTTAAATTGTGTTTTTTGGAAATACAAGCCTTGCTGGATTCCGGGAATTTAGATAAGAACGAGATCACTCAAAAACTGGAAGAATTAAATTCCCTTCACGAAAAGCGGGTAAACGGATTTAAAGAAATTATTAAAAGACAAACCGAGTTTCATAGGAATAAAAAAAGCGAACAGGCGGAAAAGTCCAAACGAAAATCTGAAATCATCCTGGAACAACAAAAAGAAATAAAAATGTTGAAAGAGTGTATAGACATATACAAGAACCTGGAGATAAGATATACCGAAACTGTTAAAAAATTAGATGCCTTAAATTCAAAAGATAAAAAATAGAAAAGGAGTATTATCAATAAACAAGGCTTTGTTTTTTGACCGCTTTTTTTTGTGCTACTCTTTCCACCTTTTCTGTTTTGTCTACCTTACTCATATACCATTCCCCAAAATTGATTAATTCTGCAGAATTACCCTGCCAGCCATTTGCATGTGATTTGCTTAATAACTGCTCAAATATATCTTGGTTAGCCATATAGGTTGAATTAAAATCAAATCCGCTTTTGTTTAGGGCGTACAATATTTTCTTTATCAGTAGATCACGATCCCGTACCGGTTGGTTTTTATTCAACCGTTCAATGTGTTTGTAATAATTGTTTATTTTTTTGCCAAAAGAAGTCTGAGGGCCTTCCTGTTCAAAGCAGGTAAGTATTTCTAATAATCGGATGCCCATATACCAGCCCTCTTTATCCTTTTTTAATTCATTCGTTTGCTCTAAATAGATATTTACTTCTTTGTAATTTTTCTGCTTAAAGCAAACACAGGCTTTAAAGTAATAACGTTTTGCTCTTCTGAACTCATCGTTCGTAAGTTGTTTATTAAACAACAGCTCACCTATGATCTCAGAGGCGATCTCGTGTTCCCCGGCATAAAGCCGGGCGGCAAATTCAGTTTCTTTTAATACAGCGTAATTGTATTCGTTTTTCGTTAAATATTTTTCCGCTTCCAGGCAGCAATAAATAGCATCCTTATAACTTGCAGTATAAATATAATGGTCAGCGAGAGTTACTAAGGTATTGGAATATTTAATGTTAATATTTATGGCTGGCGATGTTTCTAAGAGTGCCAGTATTTTCATTATTTCTTTTTCCGCCGCTTTATAGTCGCCAAGTTCCTGGTAATACTGGGTTTTGATATAGCCTAAATAGTATTCTACATTCTCGCAGTATATACCTTTCATACTATGCTCAATATCGCTGATAGCTTCGGTAAGCAATAAAAGGTTATTGTTGTTTGACTTATAGCAGACATTCTCTAACAGCTTGGAGAAATACCCGTATGTCTTTTGCACCAATGATTTACAGCTTTTATAATATTCTATTTTTCTGTTTATTTCAGCCTCTTCAACATTGTTATAAGTGTGAACACTAATACTTTTCTTGCACTCCAGCGCTTCTACCAACTCGTTATATAATTCAAAAGAGCCAGCTTTTTCAATTATGTAGTCATAAATTAATTCAGCCTGGTGAAGCTGCCCCCGCCCTCTTATCAGGTGGGCCTGTATTATCATTTTCTTTGTTTCTGCATAAGCAATGGAGTAATCTTTATAGGCACCGGGGCGATGTATGTTTGTGTCTAATATCAGGCTGTCGGTTATCTTATTATAAAAGGAATGCAACAGCATTTTAAATGCATCTTCTTTCCTCTTTCCATAAATTACTGTTTGTAGCTCCTGAAAAGTTATGGCGTAATTACTTTTTACGATTTCGTCGAGCAGGCGAAGCGATTTTAAGTTATCACCGTCTTTTACTTTAGAGAAGGCATTTAGATAGATTCTTAAGGTTTCAAGTTCTTCTGGCCGGATGGCTTTGAGAAGCTGAACTGTGCGTGTAAATATTGTCATAAAAAATAAATTTTGGAGTTTCCCGCCTCCCAAACCCTACAACCACGCTTATTCTTACTTTTTCATGCTTTTTGTCTATGGTTTTTCAAAAAACACAATACATATTTGCGTCATCGTTCTTTGCTTATACGCAATACTAATGTACTAATTTATTTTGCATTAATTAGATGGCTTTCATACATTTGATAAAAAAGCATTTATACCATGTAAAAGAAAAAAGTAAATAAGAATTCTCACAGCAAAACTGTAAGAGGTTCTAATATTGTGTTTGTTAATTCAGTAACTCTCGAAACCGCCAAATCTTAAGAATTGCACTGATGATACGCAAACACGTCCGAAAGGGCGTGGTTCGTGTTATTCAGTGCAGGGGGCTTGGCGGTTCCCGAGGGTTGGTAACAATGTTTCCACGCCTGATTGTTTTATGAAAACCGCTAATTCGGACTTATTTATCTTTTTGCTTTTTTATTTTCACCAGGATCTTCCCCGTGGGCCTTAGCTGTATGTTTCCTTTATATATAGTAAAATCAAAAAATCATTAACAATTAATTAAACAAAATGAAAAAACTATTTAAAATCAAGAATTTCAATTTCCGGCTGTTTCTGGAGCGGAAATTAATGCTATCCGCAATTATACTGTTACTTGGTGTTAAAGCACAGGCGCAAATAGTCACAAGTACGGACCCTATTACCCAGGTAAAACTACAGTACACAGCTGTTCCCCCGGCAACGGGTGTAGATACCGCTGTAAAATGTTGGGTACGTGTCGTATTAAGCCCTTCAGACACTACAAATCTGAAAAAGATATACGTTACGGTTAATGGGAATACGGGTAGCTTTTACAGCCAGGTACACAATTTTAAAACGACACCTGTTTCGCCTTCCATGTCAACAAGCAGCAACAGCGCGGTTATTAAAACCGGTAATACTTATTATGTAAACATCGGCACATTCATTTTTCGGGAGGACTTAAATTATTCGGTGAAGACAGAATTAATGAACGGTACGATTACAACGGCTCACACGTTCGACCCTTATAATTTTTAACTCCTAAAAAATAAAGACATGAAAAATAAATTCTTAAAAATAAAACTGCTGTTTGTTTTGTTGCTCGTCGCAACCATGACGAAGGCACAGCTCTCCACTCTCACATCACAACCCGACACAGCCAGTAGTTATGATTGCACCGTAACGTCTGCAAACCCAACGGGTAAATATCCAAACGATGCCCGTCTGCCTGCCGAACGTTGGACATCGGGAGGTATTCCGTACACGTGGAGAGGTATAATAAAATTCGCAGACCTTTCGGGCATTCCGCAATATGTGATTATAAACAGCGCAAAAGTATATCTGTATGGAACGGACAATGCTCATGCCGGACAAAATCAAAGCAACGCTGTCTATTACCAAAAAGTAACCTCGACTTGGGGTAAATGGAGCACCCACTGGAATAATCAGCCGACAACCACGACCACCGGGCAATATGCACTTGCATTAACAACAAATGCCAATCAAGTAGATTCGACTGACATTACTGGCTTCGTTCAAAATTGGGTGGATTATCCTACAACCAATTATGGAATGATGGTTAAGTTGCAAAGTGAAGCAAACCATTATTGTATGCGGGTTGATGCCACATCGGATTACACCACTAATACGGCATGGAGACCAAAAATAGTTGTTAAATATGCATGGCGACAGTTTAAAACTCGTGCCAGTGGAGCGTATAACTCCAGTTCGACCTGGTCATCTTCCGATGACGGTGGAACCACTTGGGTAAATGCCAGCATCGCTCCAAATTATGCGAAAGCAGGCTTGATAACCATACAATCAGGGCATACGGTAACACTTGGCACAGATACAATTGACGAAGTAATTGTGAATAGTGGCGGTACATTAACCTATACAGGAAGCACGACGCTTCGTGTAAACAATGGAACAGGAACCGATCTTGTTATTAACGGAACTTTCATCGACGAGGGCAGTAACGCTATTTCCTGGGCTACATCTGCGACATGGAGCATTAGTAGTACAGGTACACTCGTTAAAACTAACGCAACCTCATGTGATGCGTGGAGGGACAGCTACGAAGGAGGCATATCGGCAATAACACCGACTGCTAACTGGATATTCCGAAAAACTACTTCTTCCGTTCCTACTATTAGCACAACCTCAATGACATACTGCAATCTGTCGCTGGAAAATAATTATGCGAGTGCTTCAATGTGGACCATCAACTATGCAGGCAGTGGCGCACACCCTACGTTCTTAGGAAGTTTGAATGTTGGAGGCAGCGGAACATATAATGTTACGTTTAACAATCAGAACACGAATGCAACAAAATTAAAATTCGCAGGTGGCCTGACAATCAAGTCCAGTAGTATTTTCAGCCTTGCAAACAATGTTGGCACAGAAATTCAAGGCGACCTGTCAATTAACGGAACACTTGATTTTAATGCGAGCTATACGGGCCCATTAGTTTTATCAGGATGGTCTAATCAAACGATCAGCGCAGGAAGCAACCAGACTTGGAAGACTGTAACCGTAAACAAAGGCGATGCGAGTAAAACGGTAACGATGAATAAAAGTATTGCTATTACAGGAACATTGACACTGACAAAAGGCTTACTTGTTTCCAGTTCTACCAATTTATTGACGATAAATAACGGCGGAACAGTAGCTTCAGCAAGTGATAGCGGATACGTGTCGGGTGTTATGAAGAAAATCGGGAATGTTTCTTTCAAATTTGATGTTGGAAAAGGTAACGGCTATCACCCGGTAACAATCAGCGCTCCAAGCGTATCGACCGACGCATATACAGCGGAATATTTCGGAACCGGGCAACCAGACGGCAGTTCGCATGACGGAACATTTAATTATTTAAGTACGTGCGAGTATTGGGATTTATCAAGAACAGCAGGTTCGAGCAACGTGTCAGCAACATTGACCGGGAATGCGTTAAGCTGTTTGGTGAATATGGTTCCGTCGCCACGATTAGCTGGTTGGAATGGTTCTACATGGAAAGATTTAGGGCTCGGTGGTTTCTCTTTTAACTACTTAAATTATAGTGCTAACCTTACCTCTCTTGCCCCACTCACAACGTATGGACACTTAACGCTTGCAAATAATACGTTAAGCACAAGTAACCCATTAGATACGCTTTTCTTTGTTGCGTACCCAGGTGATTGTGAAGAATTGTATATCTCTGAGTATGTACAAGACACGACAAACTCTAACAGGAACAAAGCAATAGAATTGTTTAACCCGACAGGTGGAAGTATAAATTTGAGTGATTATTATTTAACGATCACTAAAACAAATTCAACTTCTATCCCGCCAATTAATTATCATTTATCCGGGACTATTCCATCGCACGAGGCATTTGTGATAGCCAATTCTTCTGCCGATGCAGCTATACTTAGCAAAGCAGACTTGGTGTTCGACAAATTTGATTTTAATGGCAAGGACGGCATTGGTTTAGTTTTTTCTACCAACTACGCTAAAATAATTGATAAGATTGGCGACTATGATATTGCGTATGCTGATTCAGGCTGGGTCGTGGATGTCGGGTCTACAAAAAATCATACGTTGGTTAGAAAACATGAAATACAGGTTGGTAATTCAGATTGGAATGAGTGCAAGGACGAATGGTATGTTTTTCCACGGGGTGAATTTAACTTTCTTGGGAACCATCAAACTTTATGCGCTCTCGACAATAATCCTTCCGTAAAATTTAGCAAAGCCAGTGCAACAATTACAGAAACTGCCGGAGGTAGTCATGATACTGTTTTTGTTATTTGTACAGGTATTCATGCTAATACAATTTATGTCGTTCTTGAAGATTATTGGCATGGAATGCCTGGCTCCTATTCCTGTACAGCGCCGAGAGCAGATTATTCGACAGACTATACTTGTAATGCAAGTGTGTATGGTTTAGGAATATCGTTTAATAGCGCCTCAAATGCTACACCGGTTAAAGTGCCATTTCTTGTGTATGCAGTAAATGACGGGGTTGTTGAGTCGGCTGAAAAAGCCTGCTTTGATATACGGGACGATAATTCTCAATACGATAATAGCGGAGGCTTTGTGTATACCTTAACTATCAACGACAACCCTGCGGGAATAAGAAACTTCTTTAATAACAATTCTATTGAGGTATATCCTAATCCATTCAATGAAGAATTTATTATCGAAAATAAGAATCAGGTACTTATTTCTGATATAAGCATTACTGACGTTTTAGGCCGGGATATTATGAAAATAAATCCTGACAAAACAGAACGTATAACTATCGATACTCGTACCTTTGGTAAAGGATTGTACTTTGTTAAAGTATCTGACAAAGATGATAGCTTTACAGTTAAACTGATGAAACAGTAAAAAAATAAAAACAAGCGCAGAATTTTTCTGCGCTTGTTTTAAAAAATTAACATGAAAAGACAAAACATGATTGCGAGCCTCGCCCGCGATCTTTTATTTGCGCTCTGTATTTTATTAACTCATGCCTCTATTGCCCAAACATCTATAATTAGCACTTTTGCGGGCAATGGCACTTTTGGTTATAACGGTGACACTATAATAGCGACTTCTGCTGAATTAAACACCCCAAGAGGTTTGGCCGTTGATGCTTCGGGTAATGTATATATTGCAGACGAAAAAAATAATAGAATCCGTAAAGTAAGTACAACTGGCATTATTACTACTGTTGCGGGCAATGGTGGCTTCGGGTATAGCGGAGATTTTGGACTTGCAACTTCTGCAAAATTATATCGTCCCAATGGAGTAGCTGTTGATCGTTTTGGCAATGTTTATATTGCCGATTCATATAATCATGTAATTCGTAAGGTAGACGGTTTTGGTAAAATTGTTACCATTGTCGGCACGGGATATGGCGCGGGCACAGTAAATAGCCATAGTTTTAGTGGAGACGGGGGCTTAGCTGATACTGCTACATTAAATATGCCTACAGGAATTAGCGTTGACGATTCCGGGAACTTGTATATTACAGATGAATTTAATTTCAGAATACGGAAAGTAGATACCAGCGGTATAATTACGACCATCGCAGGCAATGGCACACAAAACTTTAATGGAGATAATATCCTGGCTACATCTGCCGGATTATTTCCCTATGGTAATACAGCTATAGATACAAACGGCAACTTATATTTTGTTGATGGTAATAATAATAGAGTCCGTAAGGTTAACAAAGCCGGTATTATTACAACCGTTGCCGGAAATGATTCCGTAGGGTTCAGCGGAGACGGAGGTTTGGCTACTGATGCTCAATTCAAAATCCCAAATGGAGTAGCTACTGATTCTCTTAACAATATTTATATTTCCGATTTTGGTAATGAAAGAGTTCGTAAAATAAGCAGTGCTACTGGAATTGTCACTACCATTGCGGGTAATGGCACCCCTGGCTTTAGTGGAGATGGAGGTTTGGCTATTGATGCTCAATTCCGTTATTTAGACGCATTAACTATTGATGCTTTTGGTAATTTATATATCTCTGATACAAATAATGAAAGAGTTCGCAAAGTAACCAATGCTATTAGTGCAGGTATTGAACAAGCAATGAATAGCAAACATGAATTGTTTACTATATACCCCAACCCAAGCAATGGTTTATTTACTCTAAAAACAGAAAGCAAACAGGCAACTATTAGCATTACCAATATTTTAGGAGAAAGTATTTACGAAACAAAAACTACGGGTAATGAAATCCAGATTGATCTAAGTAAATATTCTAAAGGGTTGTATAATTTGCATTTTTTATCCAAACAGGGCGCGAAAGTAAATAGAGTTTTAATTGAATAACCGCTGAAAACAGATTTATTGCCTCTGAAACCCAATAACCACGCTTATTCTTACTAAACTATAGTTTTTGTCTATGGTTTTCTCGTAATCAAGCCTCATATTTGAGGCGTGATCATTTATCCTGGTCATGAAGGTAGTCGAGTGCAATTGATTCAAATGGAGATCAAGTTACAATTTAACAAAAAAATATGTCAATTACAAAAAGTCAAACAGAAAAAATAGGCTCAATTTTTAATGGAAATAAATTCGTTATTCCGACCTATCAACGAAAATATAGTTGGACAGACACGGAGACAAAGGCACTCTGGCAAGACATTGAAGAAAGTTTGAATGATAATATGAATCATTTTGTAGGAACACTTTCTTTTAAAGAAAACAAAAGCATTGGACTCTCAACAGACACTGTTTATGAAATTATTGATGGACAACAGCGAATTACTACCATATTTATTTTATTGAGTGTTTTAATTGATAAAATAAAAGATAAAAATGTAAGAGAAAGCCAGCAATTAACATTTATTGGAACTCCTAATGATTTAAAATTACAACCCCTTGGCTTGGATGGTGATTTTCTGAAGCAAGTACTTTTTAATTTCGATAAGATTGATTTCTCACAAGTTAATAAACGGAGTCAGAGATTTATGTATTTTGCAAAACGAGATTATATGTCTTTAGTGAATTCTTTTTCCCAAAAACAAGTTGAAGACAGAATAATTTTTATACGCGAAAACATTGAAGTATTGGTCTTTAATGTTATTAATCAGGCTCAAGCTGTAAAAATGTTTTCAATTATTAATGATAGAGGTTTGCCTCTGAGAATTCTTGATAAAACAAAGAGTATCTTGATGCTATATTCAACTTTACATCTTGAAGAAAAACTAAATGATTTAATTAACAATGAGTTTGAAAAAATTTTTGACGCTTATGATGATTTGCTTGTCTTAAGAGATCAGCTTGGAATACTTGGCCGGTTGGAAGAAAACACAATATTTACACAACACTATTTTTCAGCAAGACAACATTTCTCTGGTACATGGAATAATCGCCATAGTGCTGAAACGATATTTGATAATTTAAAATATAAATGCGAAGAATTAAAAGATCAACCAGATGAACTAAGTAAATTCATTACGGATTATGTAAAAGACTTTGAAAATTTTTCGGTTCATTATTCTAAATTAATTAAAGAGGTTGAAACAAAACCATCTTATCAAAAACCATTTAGATTTTTAGAGTTTACAGCAACCTTATTTCCATTAGTCGTTCGCCTTTATATGCAAAACAAACTAGATGATTTACTACCCATTTTAGAAGCTATTGAGGTTCGAGTTTATAAACTAAAAAGAACAAACCCCATTGCCGATATTCTTTGGTTAAGTTCGGATGTTGCAGAGCATAATATGACAATCGCGCAAATCAAAAGCCGATTGACTGACTTCAACGAAAAATTTATGAATAGTTACAATTTCAGAAACTACTTAGCTACTGATATATATGAGAATGGCGCAACGAAATATATTCTGTCAGAATTTAGCGGAGATAATCCTACCATTGACAATTATAAGAACTTGCAAGTCGAACATATTTTTAGCCGAGAACCCAATTACGACCCCAACGTATACGGTTTTGCGGAAGACTATGACTATGAAAAAAATAGAATTGGCAATTTATCACTTCTCGAAAAAGAATTGAATACTGGCTTAGGAAATTCTGCACCTATTAATAAAGTTTCTGGATATTTGATTTCTTCTATTGTCGAAACAAGAAATTTAGCAGGAATAATTCAAAAAGGTAATTATCAAAAAACTAATGTTGATTCAAGACGAGATGCAATAATTGATTTTTGCATTACAAGATTTGGAGTGAATTAAGGAATCATGCAAATTTCCTTATTCCTATAATTATTAAAACAAAAAGTAAGGATATTTAACCTGTTTTTGACCCCGTTAAAAAAATAATTAATCTCGATGAAAAAAATACTCTTGATAATCATGTGTGTTTTATCAATAGAATTGAACGCACAAAATTTTAAAACCGAACAAAAAGTAATTACTATTGTTCATCAAAGGGAAATATACCTTAATGGAGGGGCAAGGGCAGCGATTGGTGGTAAATCGAGAACCTCTTTAAAAATAGACTTGCCAAAGAATACAACATCGTGGTACTATAGTTTTTCCACAAGCCCAGGAGAAAGTGGAACCAAAAATCTTAATCTTGCCGTACAGCTTTCTTCCTTAGCAACGGGAGGAATAACAAAAGCTGTTTTAGAAAATATTCAAGTTCCGTCCGGCTCTGGTGCCATTGATGTTTATCTTCTTGACCGGAATAACATCGAATTATTTGAAAATAAAGTAGATAATACTGGTGGAACTTTCTATTATAAAAGAGAAGGCTCTGCATTCAACACCAAACAAGGGTTGATCTCCATCAATGAATTTAACACCGGAACATATTTTTTAGGATTAAAAAATCCCAGTTCATTGGACGGGATAGACATTTTTATAGAAGTGGTAGCAATTACAGAGGAACTGCAGCAGTTTACGGACGAACAAAATGAAGCAATTACTTTTGGCGATTTGGGTTGGAAAGCATTTGAGAGAGGGGACTACGATAAATGTTTAGAATATTGTAATAAGGCAATAGGACTCGATAAATCTTTTGGGTACATATATTTCAATATGGGGTTATCTTATTTTATGAAAGGCCAATCTTCTGATGCTATTGAAACTTATAGTAAAGCAATTAGCGTAACAAAAAAATCAAGTATACCGAAGGAAACATTTAAGGGAGCTATGGATGACTTGAAAAAATATTTAAAACAATTTCCCAATCAGGATGATGCAAATGACATTTATGAGTTACTGAAACAAGAATATCGTAATTACTGAACAAAACAATAAAAATATTCTTAAAATCTTATATTTGTTATATATGTTTACTCCTTATCATGCGAAATACATAGCTTATGAACTCACTAAACGAAGTTCTTCTGACAGTATGCAAAAACTGGCTTCAACTTTAGTTGATGCCCAAGTAGATTTAAACCCTCACCAGGTCGAAGCAGCTTTATTTGCATTTCGATCGCCTTTATCGAAAGGAGCTATACTTGCTGACGAAGTAGGCTTGGGAAAGACAATTGAAGCCGGCTTAGTTATTTCCCAAAAATGGGCTGAACGAAAACGTAAAATTTTAATTATTACCCCATCTAATCTCAGGAAGCAATGGAGTCAAGAATTGATGGATAAATTCTTTTTACCTTCAAGAATATTAGAAACAAAGTCCTTTAACACAACAGTAAAGAAAAACAATCTTAATCCTTTTCTTCAAAATGAGATAATTATTTGCTCTTATCAGTTTGCAAGGAGTAAAGAAGCTTATATAGAATCGATAGAGTGGGATTTAGCCGTAATAGACGAAGCGCATCGTTTACGTAATGTTTACAAAACATCTAATCGTATTGGAAAATCAATAAAAAATTCTTTAGCAAAAGTCCCTAAAATATTATTGACCGCTACACCACTACAAAATTCGTTGCAAGAATTGTACGGCTTAGTAAGTATAATTGATGACTATACTTTTGGCGATATAAAAAGTTTTAGAAATCAATACGGTCGCGTAAACAGTACCGCTGACGAAAGCGTGTTTCTTGAACTCAAAGAGCGCTTAAAGCCAATTTGCAAACGAACATTAAGGCGACAAGTATTAGAATACATAAAGTATACAAATCGTATTGCATTGGTAGAGGAATTTTATCCAACAGATGATGAACAGAAGTTATATGATTACGTGACTAATTATTTACAAAGCCCTAACCTGTATGCTCTACCTGCTGGTCAAAGGCAATTAATGACTTTAATTCTGCGTAAATTATTAGCATCATCTACCTATGCTATTTCAGGAACCCTTGAAGGGTTAGCAAATAAATTGGAAAGTATAATTAGCGATAACAATCCTGCTAATCCAATAGAGGAGACTTTAACACAAGATTTTGAAACATACGATGAGTTAAAAGATGAATGGTTAGAGGAAGATGGCGAAGACGAAAAAGAAGAAAGAGTCTATACCCCAGACGATATAATAAATATTAAAACAGAAATTTCACAACTAAAAGAGTTTGGAGACCTTGCCAAGTCAATACAAATAAATTCAAAGGGAGAAAAGCTCTTTACGGCATTACAAAAAGGATTTGAAGAAGCCACAAAAAAAGGCGCAAGTAAAAAAGCTATAATATTTACTGAAAGTACTCGAACGCAAAGTTACTTGAAAGATATTTTGGAAGGACGCGGTTATCAGGATAAAGTAGTATTATTCAATGGTTCCAATACCGACCAAAAATCCAAGACAATTTATAAAGCATGGATTGAACGCCATCAAAATACTGATCGAATCACTGGCTCTAAGACCGCCGACATGCGTGCAGCATTGGTTGATTATTTCCGTGATGAAGCAATTATTATGATAGCGACAGAAGCAGCGGCCGAAGGAATTAATTTGCAGTTTTGTTCCCTTATTGTAAATTATGATTTACCCTGGAATCCACAACGCATTGAACAACGCATTGGTCGTTGCCATCGTTATGGACAGAAGTACGATGTGGTTGTAGTTAATTTTTTAAACAAGTCTAACGCGGCTGATTTACGTGTTTATGATTTGCTTAACGAGAAATTTAGCTTGTTTAATGGTGTATTTGGTGCAAGCGATGAAGTATTAGGAAGTATTGAAAGCGGAGTTGATTTTGAAAAACGTATTGCAAAAATATATCAGGATTGTAGAACCCCGGCACAAATACAAATTTTGTTTGATGAATTGCAAAAGGATTTAGAAGCACAGATCAGCACAGAACTCAATCAAACAAGACAAAAGCTTCTAGAAAATTTTGATGAAGAAGTACATGAAAAACTTAAAATAAATTTAAAGGAAAGCAAAGAATATTTATCCAAATACGAGAATTGGCTTTGGGATCTAACAAAATATTTTTTAAATGATCACGCAAATTTTTCTGAAACAGAACATAGTTTTTCATTAAATAGCAATCCATTTCCTGCGGAAAAAATACATTCTGGACCCTACCGAATAGGTTACAAATCAACTCTTGAAATTGGAAATACTGATTTTGATGCAAACATTTATCGTATCAGTCACCCATTAGCGCAACAAATTATTAACGAATGTAAAGGTGTTCAACTAACGCCTTCTCTCTTGGAATTTGATTATACAGGTAATATAAATAAAATATTTATACTCGAAAATTTAATCGGCAAAAGTGGCTGGCTTAAGGTTGCCAGCTTAACTGTTAACGCTTTTGAAACAGAAGATTACATTATTTCGTCTGGAACTGATGACAATGGGGTGATATTAGAAGCTGAACAGTGCAGAAGATTATTTTCATTAGCGGGTAAACAAAATATAATCCCAGATGTGGAAGAGTTTATAAAAGTAGAAAAGCAATTAAATGACAATCTGGCTCAAACTAAAAACACAATACTTGAGCAAATAAGTGTTCGTAACGGCTCCTATTTTGAACAAGAATTAGATAAATTAGATAAATGGGGTGAAGACCGCAGAAGTTCATTAAAATTAACCTTAAAGGAATTGGATGAACAAATAAAAGATATAAAGAAACAAGCCCGTTTAGCACCTAATTTACCTGAAAAATTAAAATTAGAAAAAGAAAAGAGAAAATTAGAAACAGAAAGAGACGAGGCATGGAAAGAATATGATGGTGCTGCGAAAGAAATAGAAAAGAATAAGGATAAATTAATTGACGAAATCGAACAAAAACTCAATCAATCGTTACAACAACAGGAATTATTTACAATAAAATGGAAGGTAATTTAATCATGAGCGACAATAATAAAATCGTTGCGGAAGAAATAGTGAAGCAACTAAAAGAGAACAAGTTTATTGCAACCGACGAAAGCAATATTGAAAACCAGATCGCCAATGGCACTATTAAGGAAAGTGATTGGAAGCTAATTTTTGAGCAACAAATAAAAAACATGGAAAAGCAAAACAATAATGAAACTAAATAGCTTACATATTAATGCTTTTAGAGGTGCTACTCGGCCGATAACATTAAACTTTAGCCAGGATAAAAACATTACCCTAATTTATTCGGAAAATGGTAATGGCAAATCCTCTATTGCGGATGCGTTTGTTTGTTTGTGTACTGATGGAATTGGCTCTTTAGATGATAAATCAAATAAAGATTTTTCATTCTTAAAATCATTAGGTTCTACAAATTCTGATTTATTAATTCAATTACAAACTGACACCACCCTATTTAAGGCAACTCTCTCAGGTACGTCAAATAAAATAGTCAAATCGCCCAATGCCAATTTACCCAAACTAAGTGCATTAAGACGGGCGCAAATTACCTCCTTTATTGAAGATACACCTTCAGAGCGCTATAAAGTATTATCTGCGTTTATTGATGTTTCTAATATTCAAAAATCTGAAGCTGAATTAAAAAAGCTAATTGCTTCGGTTGATAAAGATTATAATGCAAACGCGAAAAGTTTATCTGATGCTCAACACACTTTAACTGATATTTGGACTAAAGAGGATAAGCCACTTGGGGATATAAATGCCTGGCTGCAATCAGAAATTAAAAAGGATAATACTAAGTTAGCTAAAGAATTACAAGAAAATAACGGCGTATTGCAAAGTTGGAATTCATTACAAACAGTTGTTTTAAATATAAAAGCAGAGAAAGCAAAGTATGATGTTTCATTAAATAATTTCAAAACAGCAGATACGAACTTAAAAAACTATCAAGAACAAAATACTAATACAGAATCTCAGTTACTTTCATTACTAAATGAAACTAAAAATTTTCTTGCGACGCAAAACTTAATTGATAAATGCCCAGTTTGCGAAAAAGATAACGAGAAGCAACAACTCTTAAAAAGTGTTTCTGGAAGAATAGCAAAACTGCAAGAACTAAATAAACTAACACAAGCTTTAAATACTGTTAAAACGGAAAAGGATAAACTGTACAATAGGCTTGAAGCTTTAATTGAACCATTTAACGTTCAGCTAATAGGTTTTAAAAACACCTCATCTTTATTATCCAATTTTAATTTCAATACTTTATTAAATTCGATTTCCGATACAAATGCTACAAGGGATAACTATAAAGAATATTTAACTGCTGCCCCACAACTCCTTGCTGAAATTGATAAACTGATAAAGCATAACCAATCAGTTAATAAATCATGCGGCCAATACAATGCTATAAAATCGAATAGTGACGCGGTTATTAAGCTGACAAAAAAATGTGAAGAATTAAGTAAATTGTTGGTCCAAGCAAAAGGCGGGTTAATAATTTTAGAAGATACCCGCAAAAAATTTATTGATAATGAATTAAATTCTATTTCAGGTGATGTAGAAGCAATGTACCAATCTATTCATCCCAAAGAAGGATTAGGCAATATAAAGCTTTATTTAAACCATACTTATCAAGGGTCATTAAATCTAAGTGCTAATTTTCATACAGAAACCGATATTACTCCTCAATCAGTATATAGTGAATCTCATTTAGATACTTTAGGGATCTGTATTTTTATAGCTCTTGCAAAGAAAGAAAGCAACAAAGAAGTTATTTTAATTTTAGATGATGTTGTGATGTCGGTTGATGAAAGGCATTTAGATCGAATAATTGAGCTTATTCACTCTGAGGCTAAACATTTTGCTCACATTTTTATTACAACCCACTACCGTCCCTGGCGAGAGCGTTATCGAAACAATAGGGCTCCAAACTCAAATATTCAATTTATTGAATTGCGAGGTTGGTCCAAAGAAAGAGGCATTACTTTAGCTAAGCCACAGTTAGTATTGGATGAAATACGATTGCATTTAGCTACTCCTGAAAATTTTCACAGGGAAAATTTAGCCGGAGCCACTGGTAGATTTTTAGAAGCTTTATTGGATTTTCTATCCTTCAATTTCCAATGCCGTATAAAACGTAAGGCAGGCAACGATTATACACTAAGCGAATTATTAGATTGTTTTTCAAAAGATTTATTGAAAATTCTAAAAGTGCAAAAAATGGAATTATTGGCTGATGGAAAATATTGCAAAACTAACTTTACAGAAGAAGTATTTTTAAAAACGATTATTGACAGTATAAAGAATTTAAAAGCGGTTAGAAACCAAGTCGGTGCACACTTCACATTTGATGGAGCACTAGTTGGTGATAATGATATAGAAGACTTTGCAAATTCAACAATTCAATTCGCGGAATTACTTGTTTGCCCTAAAAATGGTAACTTACCCGATAGAAATAATTCCGGTTCATATTGGGAAACAAAAAGCGGTTCAATCCGCCTTTTTCCTTTAATTGAACCTTAAAAATATAATTATGGCAGAATTAGAAAAATTACCACTAACCTCAATGAATTTAAAAGAGCATCAGTTATTGAAGCTAAAAGAATTATTTCCCGAGGTATTTACTGAAGGATTGAAAGTTGATTGGGAAAAATTAAAACTCACATTAGGAGAAGATATTGACTCAGGCAAGGAGCGCTTTAGCATGAATTGGCCTGGTAAAGCTGATTGCTATAAAACAATACAACAGTCTAGCATTGCAACACTTGTACCTGTCCGTGAGGAAAGTTTGGATTTTGATAAAACCGAAAACCTATTTATTGAGGGAGACAATTTAGAAGTATTAAAATTACTTCAAAAAAGCTATTTGGGTAAAGTAAAAATGATTTATATAGACCCTCCTTATAATACGGGCAATGAATTTATCTATCCTGATAATTTTTCCGAAAATCTTGATACTTATTTGCAATATACCGGGCAAATTGATAGTGACGGGAGAAAATTTTCTGCAAATACTGAAACAGATGGTCGTTTTCATAGCAAATGGATGAATATGATATACCCTCGTTTGTTCTTAGCGAAAAACTTACTGAAAGATGACGGAGTAATTTTCATATCGATAGGAAGTGATGAATTATCAAATTTAATTTCAGTTATGAACGAAATATTTGGCGAAGAAAATAGAGCTGGTATATGCGTTAGACAAGCTAAAACTGGCGGCAATACAGGTAAATTTTTCACGCCTAATGTTGAATATATCTTAGTGTATGTTAGGGATATATCAAAGACCGACGGTTTTACTGTCGAGATGGATGAAGACCTTATAAAGAAAGTATATACCCAAATCGAAATAGAAGGGCCTAGAAAAGGGGAAAAATATCGAACAATGGGTCTTTATCAGGCCTCTTTAAAAGATTTAAGACCAAATCAAAAATATTTTATTGAATGTCCTGATGGTTCATTGGTTTTGCCTCCTTGTTCAATTCAGGATGAAACCATGAGGACAGGTGATGGTAGGTGGCGTTGGACAAAGCCAAAATTTATGGAAGAGTTAAAAAATGGAAATGTACTATTTAAAGAAACTACAAATGAAATACTTGTGGATTCAAACGGAAAAAAATCAAAATGGAACATCTATACTAAAATTTGGTTGAATAACAGACAAGATGAAGGTCAGGTTCCAAATGATTTAATTTTAAAATTTGAGAATAGACATAGTTCCAAAGAACTCCAAGAATTAGGGATTCCCTTCGACTTCGCAAAGCCGTCTGAACTAATTTCTCATTTAATTAATATTGCTGGTATTAAAGAAAATGACATAATACTTGATTTTTTTGCTGGTTCTGGAACAACCGCTCATTCTTTATTAGAATTAAATAAATCTCATCAATTAAGAGGTAAATTTATTTGCATTCAGTTACCAGAAGCTACCGATGAAAAAAGTGAAGCTTTTATCGCAGGATTCAAAACTATTTCCGAATTAAGTAAAGAACGAATTCGTAGAGTTATTGTTAAAATAAAGAAAGAATTGGAAGTAGAAGCATCCAAAAACCAGGAAAAATTATTTAATGAAACACAAAATAATGACTTGGATCTGGGTTTCAAAGTATTCAAATTGTCACCATCTAATTTTAATATCTGGGATGGCAATACAGAAAAAACACCTGAAGCAATACAAAGCAAACTAGAATTGCATTCAGAACATATTAATCCCGAAGCAACTCAGGAAGCTATATTGTTTGAATTACTATTAAAATCAGGATTTCCATTAACGACAGTTATTGAACATTTAGACATAGAAGGAAAAAAAGTATTTAGTATCGCAGAAGGGGAACTTTTAATTTGTTTAGAAAATGAACTTACGCACCTACTTTTGAAGGCCATTGCAGAACTCAAACCAAGCCGGGTTATTTGCTTGGATAAAGCATTTAAAGGAGATAATGCGGATGCCTTAAAGACAAATGCTGTGCAAATAATGAAAAGTAAAGGGGTGATAAATTTTAGAACTGTATAGGTTATGATAGATTTTATCGCGAAAGGCATTTTTATTGATGAAATTAAGTCAATTCTTAGTGAATATACCAAGAAAGCTATTGTTAAATTATTTTCAAACAAAGAAGAGAAAATAAACTTATCGAAAGCGATTACTTCAATCAAACTAGCGATTATCGAAACTAAATGTTTTATAGGAAAAGAAGGGTATAAGACTAATACAGAGCTTTCAAGCTTATGGCTCAATGCGATGGATGCTTGCATAGAAGCAGGGATTACAGGAAAACTTCCGGAATACCTGTATCATAAAGCGGATTTTTGGGGTTCTCCTCAGGAATGGTTAAATCATCCAGAATCTCTAGCACTTGTCCCAAAACTGAATGCATTAAAAGATGAATGCGATATGCTTTTAGTAAAATTGAATCGCTAAATATAAATATTTGAAATTGTAAGTTTATAATGCAAAATATATGTTATGTGGGCAGATAACGAAACCTCAGAAGACCTGTTAGGCTTTAAAGTGCACGCTGAATTATTGATTGACGTAATTAATGATGAGTCCGTTTTGCCTACTACAATTGGTGTATTTGGTGATTGGGGAAGCGGTAAATCAAGTATTCTTCAAATAATAAAGGATAAAATAGATAAGGAGGAAAATGGAAGCTCTCTATGTATCTATTTCAACGGATGGACGTTTGAGGGTTATGACGATGCTAAGGCGGCTTTATTGGATGCTATACTTAAAGAACTAGAAGACAATAAAAAATTATCTGCGGCGGTTGTAACTACTGTTAAGGAAAAAGCTAAAAAGTTAAAAAAATCAATTAATTGGATGCGTGGTGCCGGCTTGATGTTAAAAAATGTCGCTTTACCAGCTGTATCTGCTTATTTTACAGGTGGATTAAGTTTAGCGCCCCATATCTTGCAAAAAATAAATGAATTAGGAATTGATAGCCCAGAGAAATTAATTTCAAAATTACAATCTGATGAAGGTAAAGAAATATTTACATCATTAACCAAAGAAGTAGCTGAAGAAGAAGGGGTTAATTCAGTATGTGAGTTCAGGAAAGATTTTTCGGATTTATTGGATGCAACTAAATTTAAAAAATTAGTTGTAATAATTGATGATTTAGATAGGTGTACTCCGGATAGGATTATTGAAAATCTTGAAGCCATAAAACTGTTTTTGAATGTTGAGAAAACGGCATTTGTTATAGGAGCTGACCCAAGAATAGTAAGACATGCAATAGAGCATAAATATAAAACTGATAAAATAGAAAACGCAGATAACCCAAACAGTAGAAATAAAACAATTGTCAAGGATTATCTTGAAAAGTTAATACAGATACCCTACATATTACCGAAACTATCAGATCATGAAGTAGAAACATATATAACATTACTTTTTTGCAAAAATGATTTGAATGTGAGTTTCGGAAAGGTCTTGTCGGCCTTTTATACACACAGGTCATCTAACCGATACGGAGTATTTGGTTTTGGTGATATACAAGGGTTAATTACATCTGAAGAAAAAAGGAAGTTAAGTGAAAGTATTTCCTTAATTGCTTCTCTATCCTCGATTATTACTGAAGGTTTAAATGGAAATCCGAGACAAATAAAACGATTTTTGAATACATTCACTTTAAGAAAACGATTAGTGAAAGTTGCTAATATTCAAGATTTTAAAGTTGATATTTTAGCTAAACTAATGGTTCTTGAGTATTCGAATCCAGAATTGTTTAGGGAAATTTACAACTGGCAAATTTTAGAAAAGGGCGAGCCAAAAGAAATATTAGAACTAGAAGACTTGGCAAGCACTTCTAATAAAGATGAAATAAAGAAAAGATTTTCACTAGAATGGACATCTGAAAAAAACATGCGTTGGCTAAAAATAGAACCAAAATTGTCTAAGGTTGATTTACGGGACTATTTTTGGATTTCAAGAGACCAGTTAGCAGGATCAATTAGCGGTTCATCTTTGGTGCCACCACATATACGTTCCCTTTTCAAAAAATTAATGGAACATGGTTCAGGAACAATTTTAACAAATACTATATCTTCCGAAGTTGCAACTAAAGTAATTGAAAAAGAATTAGAGCATTTGCTTTCGTTATTCGAAAAAGAATTATCTAAAGCTCCCGAAAATGATAAAACACATATAATATATATTGAGTTGATGTCGCAAAAAATCTTCAATAGCATTAACTCGTACAAAAAAATAATTGGGAAGATCGATCACGCCAAAATACCCTTTAGTTTAGCGCAAAATTTCCAACTTGCGTCCAAATTAAATCCGGAAATTGAATCATTATTTAAAATTTTTGATTCTAATTCACAAATTGGAAAATCCTTTAAACAAAAAAAGTAATGGGAACTACACAAAGAATTGTACCTGGGGTATCTGGACAACCTAATTGGAAAGATTTAAATATTTCTGTTACAAGCATTGCCAAAACAGTAGAAAAAGAAAATAATGAGGAGCAAGAAACAGAAGATAAAACACCTGAACAAGAGGCAAAAGAATATAAAAAATTAATTAATAGACGGAGCTATCATGTAAACAATGCTTTTAGAAACCTGGTGAAAACAGGTGGTGGCTCTAAGAAAATTAGTAGTGGTAAATCAAGTTCTATTGGCAAGGCAGGGTATAAATCTTCGGGGAGATTAGTTAGTTTCTTTTCAAATGTGAGTGAAGGAGGATTGCAGCATGCTTTAACCGAAATAGGATTCGGTAGTCTTGGGGATAAAAACATTCGAGATATAATTGATTTTGTACTTGTATATTGTTCCGATGCAAATACTGGAATGGATGAAACAGCAGCCAATAAGGCATCATGCGAAGTATTAAAAGAAATTGCAAAACAATCTAACAATGATTTAGAGCAGTTTGAAAAGCTTTTAAAAGAATATGTTGAAGGTAGTGGACTTGCTGACATATTGTGTAGGTTTTGGGGCTATTACATTTTTGAACATTTATCACAAAGATTTCAAGAGAAAATTACCCAACAAAAAGGAGAAGCTGTTAGCAATGAAACATTTAAAATAATAAAGGATGATATTTTAGGCAGAGTTAAAGTGCTGAATGAAAAGAGGCCAGTTACAAAAGTTGATTGGAAAGGTACTGAAGGAAAAAAAGAAATAGAATCCATATTCGAATCCATCATTAAAATTATTTGCGATGAAAGTAATGATTAATGCCAGCACTCCCGTTTATGATAATTCTAGAGGAACGGCAACGATAAAATTGACAACTGATCTAGGCGACAGTGCTGATGTAAGCATTGATTTTAAAAAGGTGCTGCCATTTGCCAACCTGGTATCTGAAGATGTCGTTGATTTTTTTATTATTTCAGCAACAGTGTATGGTATTGATAGATTTATTGAAAGAAGAAAAAATTCCGTAGATGGGTGGTCAAGAGAATTGAAGGTGAAACTGCCAGTTAGAAATATTCAAAAGTGGAAGTCTTCAAAATATGAAATAGAAGCTCTATTTTCTTTCTTAACAGGTGATTATTGGGAAGTAGATTTCCATAAATCAAACTTTCACTATCCTGATATTCCATTAGAGAATCAATTCAATTCTTCTTTCGCCCAAGTAAACTTATTTTCTGGCGGTCTTGATTCTTTAATTGGTGCTTTGAATTTCCTAAAAGAAAACCCCAAAGAAAAATTATTATTTGCCTCACATTACGATTCACAAATGCATGGGCCAAAAGGAGACCAAGAAGGGTTAATTAAAAAGTTAGAAGGTGAATATCCTGGCCAGTTTGAATATATACCATCTGTCAAAGTATTTTTAGATAATTCAACTATCTCTAAAGAAACAACATTTAGGAGTCGCTCTATTCTTTTCATTGGCATTGCCCTGCTGGCAGCACAAGCTAAAAATATACCTATTGTAGTTCCTGAAAACGGAACAGTTTCTTTAAATTATCCGCTGAGTTCATCAAGGAGGAGCGCTTGCAGTACAAGAACAACTCATCCAACATTTATTTCTAAGATTAGAAACTTACTGGCAAAAATCGGTATAAAAACAAAAATATCTAATCCTTATGAGTTTAATACAAAAGGAGAAATGGTAGCCCAATGCAAAGATCAAAAGTTATTAAAACAGGTTGTAGATATTTCAAATTCATGTGGAAAAAGAGGGCACAGAGCACACTGGAAATATCCAAATGCAACGCATTGCGGCACCTGTATGCCTTGTGTTTATAGGCAAGCTTCCCTATTATCAATCAATGATAAAACTTCTTATGGAGCTGAACTAAATTCTTTATATCCTTTTAATTCAAAAAAGGGACAAGATATTGGTGCATGCTTGGAATATCTTAAGATGAATATAACAAAAGAAGATGTCAAAAATGAACTCATAATTAATGGCTTAAAGGACTTACCCAACATTGATCATTATGTTAATGTTGTATTTAAAACCCGGGATGAATTAAAGAAATGGGTAAAGAAAACAGGAGACGCAAAGATAAAAACTAAGGCTGGTATGAAATGATTGATACACATTGTCATATTGATTTATATAAAGATCCTATACAGATTTTAAAAGAGTGCGAAAGTGAAAGTATTGTTACTATTGGCATGACGAATTTACCAAGTCACTTTGAAATGGGTTATCCCCATTTATTACCCTTTAAAAAAATTCGACTTGCCTTAGGCATGCACCCACTATATGCTGAGCATCATGCGAGTGAATTCAATGGATTCATTAAGAATTTATCTCGAACCTCTTACATAGGGGAAATTGGATTAGATTTTTCAAGAGACGGGATTACTACCAAGGAAATTCAAGTGGAGTCATTCCGGAAAATTTTAAAAGAACTAAAAGATAAAAAGAAAATACTAAGTCTTCATTCAAGAAAAGCAGAAAAAGAAGTTTTAAATCTTCTTATAGAGAATAATATTAGAAATGCTATTTTCCATTGGTATTCTGGCCCTTTGTTTCTAATTGAAGATATTCTGAAAGCAGGATACTATTTCTCAGTGAACCCGGCAATGATAAGATCAAAACTAGGACAAGTAATTATCAAAAAAATAGCACCTACACATGTTTTAACAGAAAGTGATGGCCCATTTATAGAAATTGATCGCCGGCCAATTAAACCATCTGATGTCTCAAAAGTTATTAAGTATCTTTCTACTATATGGAATCTTAGCCTATTTGAAACGGAAAATGTTATTCAAGCTAATTTTATGGCTTTAATAAAGGGAATAAAATGAAAATAAAATTCGATAGCACACAACAATACCAAATAGATGCTGTAAATAGCATTATAGAAATATTTGATGGGCAACCATTAGAAAAGGGAGATTTCGTAATCACAGAAACTTCAGGCTTCTTTGGTAGCACCGAACAGACTGAATTGGGTATTGGGAACAACCTTACTATTTCAAATGAAGTTATTCTAACCAATTTGCATAAGGTTCAAGATAAATACGATTTGGATCGTACACCTTTAAAAGATTTTACTGGAAATGGTTTAAATTTCTCCATAGAAATGGAAACAGGCACAGGGAAAACCTATGTTTACCTGCGTACTATTTTTGAAATGAGCCAAAAATATGGGTTTAAAAAATTCATCATCGTTGTTCCAAGTGTTGCAATTCGTGAAGGAACAAACAAAAATATAGAAATAACAAAGGACCATTTTAAAGCACTTTTCAACAACATCGAATTTGAATATTTCTTGTATGATTCTAAAAAAGCGAATAGACTTCGCCAGTTTGCAACAAGTAACCAGATTCAAATAATGATTATCAATATTGATGCTTTTCGTAAAGATTTTTCAGACAGTGAAGAAGAGAAAAAAAGCAATGTCATATTTAAAGAAAGTGATAAATTAAGTGGGCGAAAACCTATTGAGTTTGTTCAATCCACTCGGCCAATTGTAATTATTGATGAGCCTCAAAGTGTTGATAATACACCTAAAGCACAAGAGGCCATTAAATCGTTAAATCCACTTTGCATTTTACGCTATTCGGCAACGCATAAAACCCCTTATAATCTTATTTACAAATTAGATCCTATTAAGGCATATGAAATGCGGTTAGTGAAACAAATTGTTGTTGCATCAGTATTAGGTTCAAATTCAAATAATGACGCATACGTTAAATTATTAAAAACCGATAACAAAAAAGGAATTGTAGCCGAAATACTTATTCATCAAAATTCAAAAGATGGCCCTAAAGAGAAAAAAATAAAAGTTAAACAAGGTGCAGATTTATATGAACTTTGAAATAACAGAGAACTTTATAAAAATGGATATGAAATAACCGATATAAATGCAGAACCTGGAAATGAATATATTGAATTCAGCAAGGGTAAACGACTAGCCTTAGGACTTGAAATGGGGGGCATTAAAGATGATTTAATGGAAGTTCAAATACGTAATACTATTCAGCGTCATTTTGATAAGGAAATACAGGTAAAAGAGAAAGGTATTAAAGTGTTGTCTCTATTCTTCATTGACGCAGTTAAAAATTATCGAACTTATGATTCGGAAGGGAAACCACAAAAAGGGAAGTTTGCGGAGATATTTGAAAAACATTACAATGAATTAATAAATAAAGATATTTATAAGCCGTTACAAAAATTCGCTGTTGAACAAGTTCATGACGGCTATTTTTCTCAAGATAAAAAAGGAATATTTAAAGATACGAGTGGGAATCAAAAAGATGATGATGATACTTACGCGAAAATTATGCGTAACAAAGAACAATTATTATCGTTAGAAGAGCCCCTAAAATTTATATTTTCTCACTCTGCGTTACGTGAAGGGTGGGATAATCCTAACGTGTTTCAAATATGTACTTTGAACGAATCACGTTCAACAATGAAAAAACGTCAGGAAATTGGGCGAGGCTTACGTTTACCGGTCAACCAAGATGGCATAAGAATTTTTGACGATAATATCAATAAGCTTTTGATCGTAGCCAATGAAAGTTATGATGATTTTGCTCGTTCACTTCAAATGGAATACGAAGAAGATTGCGGGGTTACGTTCGGTAAAATATCGTTAATGGCATTTTCAAAGATTGCACAAATTATTGACGGTCAAGAAAAGCAAATGGGTAGAGAAAATTCTGAACGAATTTGGAATACTTTAAAAAGTAATGGTTTTATAGATAGCAAAGGGAAAATTCTAAAAACATTTAATCCCAAAAAAGAGGGGTTTACTTTAAACTTGGGAGAGGATTTAAGAGAATTGGAAACTGAAATTATTGCAATCTTAGAAACATATCAGTTAGAACGTCATATTAAAGAAGATGAAACCCCTAGGCCACTTCTATTTAAAAAGCAGATTATGCTCGATAAATATTTTGAAATATTATGGAATAAAATAAAGCATAAAACAACTTACAACGTAGATTACAAGACCGATGAACTGATCAATAATTCGGTTAAAGCAATTAAGCTAATGGAAAGGATAGAGCCTGTAAAGGTGGCTTATCGTGAGGATTTAGTAGATATTGTCAATAAAGGTGTTCTCACTACCAATATAAGAAATAGCGAAATTAAACTTCAATATTTTGGAACTTTACCCGATGTAATTGCCTATTTACAAAAGGAGACTGAGCTCACCAGAAAAACTTTAGTAAAAATAATTTCTGATAGCGGTCGCCTGAACGAATTTGCAATGAATCCTCAAAAATACATGGATGCAGTAGCACTCATAATCAACAGAGAACTTCACCGAATAATGATAGATGGTATTAAATACGAAAAATTAACTACGGGAATTATTGAGTGGAGTATGCAACTATTTAATGATAAAGAAATATTAAGTTATTTAAATAACCGATTGGAAGTTAAAAAATCAGTTTATGATGCCATTGTTTACGACAGTGAAATTGAAAGAAAGTTTGCAGAGGATTTGGATAAGCGTGAAGATATTAAACTATTTGTAAAACTGCCAGGGTGGTTTAAAGTCGAAACACCTATTGGAGAATATAATCCCGATTGGGCCATTATTAAGCAAAATGATGAAACAATTTATTTAGTGAGAGAAACAAAAAGCACAAAGAATTATGAAAAATTACGTAATTCTGAAGCTGATAAAATTAAATGTGGTCGTAAACATTTTGAAGCTTTAGACGCCGATTTTGATGTGGTAATTTCAGCTAAAGAAATTTAATAAAACTTTACTATGGCATTTCTGCATCCTATATGCAATTTACTATTAAACCAAGTTTTAAAAACTATCAAAAAAAAGGTTATTCAAATACATCAATCTTTTCCAAATATTCTGGCTTCAGTCTTTTTTTATCATCCAACCATTCCGGCAATATATAATAAGAGCCCTGGCAACCTTTTATTTTGTGCGCTGATATTCTGTTATATTCGACTGCCCGATTAATGAGGGTTGAAAAGATTTTTTGTCCATCTGATAAACGCTTAACGCTTTTATCCTGATTACTTATCAATTCTAGAATATCTTTTGATTTAGCAGGCCTATCAACCTGCATCAAAACAAAAACTATTTTACTGGTCCATGTCCAGTTTACATTATATTTGGTAGCCTTTGAAGAAACTGATTTAGTTTTTACATCCGGTATTAATTTTTTTCCCGAAGCTCTCTCTAATTGTTCTTTCATATCTTCTATCTCGGCTTCCAGATCCATAACCATTCCCAACAGCTCCTTTTGTGATAATTCCGAATAGGGACTTTTTTCCCTTTCTATTTTTGCTTTTGTTTTCAAGTTTTCTTAGTATGTTTTTATTCTAAAATTATTTCAAATCTATGAATCGGAAAATTATTCTCACAGTAATCATACACTAATCTTATATTAAACATACAAATATATGCGATATCTTATTTTAACGGGGTTATTCCGTTTTTTTTATAAAAACAGTTCTTGTCAGAAAATAAATAAATTTACAGCGTCAGTTTTTTAAGAGGCAATAAACCGAATGGTTTATCATTTTGTTCGGTTCCTATTTTGATTCATTTAACTTTTTTACTTCCAATGACAATAGATGATATGCAGGCCAGAGCTACCCTCAAAGGTGGCGACTGTTTATCTCAGGAATATATTAATAGTTATACTCCTTTAGTTTGGCGTTGCGAAAAAGGGCATACGTGGGAAGCTGCTTTTTATCAAATTAAACGAGGCAATTGGTGCGGGGCTTGTGCTATTAGTAAAAGAAAATGCACGATTGAAGAAATGCGCGAAATAGCTTTGAGCAAAGGCGGAGTATGTTTGTCTGATGAATATGTTAATAGTTCTACTAAACTACAGTGGCAATGTAAAGAAGGTCATATCTGGATGGCCCAGCCGGGCAATGTTAAACAAGGCTACTGGTGCCCCTATTGTGCCGGAACGGTAAAACTTACTATTGAGGAAATGCATGAAATAGCGTTTAGTCATAGCGGGAAATGTTTATCAAAAAACTATATAAACAGTAATACCCACCTCTTTTGGAAATGTAAAAAAGGGCATACCTGGAGTGCCTCGCCAGGCAGTATAAAAGGCGGCAGTTGGTGTCCTGTTTGTGCCGGGTTAGCAAAACTTACCATCGAAGAAATGCATGAACTAGCCTGGAACCGTGATGGAAAATGTTTATCTGAGGAATACGTAAATAGTCATACACATCTTAAATGGGAATGTAAAAAGGGGCATACGTGGATGGCTAAACCGCTTCATATTAAAAACGGTAAATGGTGCCCAACTTGTGCGGTTGATAAGAAGAGAGGTGGTATAGAACAAATGCATGAAATTGCATTAAGCCAAGCCGGAAAATGTTTATCTGAAGAATACATAAACCGTCAAACAAAACTTACCTGGCAATGTAAGGAGGGCCATATCTGGAATAGTTCTCCCGAATACGTCATGGGTGGCAACTGGTGCTCAATATGTTCAGGAAAAAAGGGAACTATAGAAGAAATGCAAAGTATAGCAGAAAGCCGCGGAGGAAAATGTTTGTCTAAAAAATATGTAAATAGCCTCACTCATCTTACATGGCAATGTGAAAAAGGACATACATGGAATGCCCAACCCGGTAATGTAAAAATCGGAACATGGTGTGTGATCTGCGCCAATATGGCAAAACATAAAGCAAGGCTTACCATAGAAGAGATGAATCAGCTTGCAATGAGCAGGAATGGGAAATGTTTATCCCCGAAATATATAAATCAAGATACCAAACTTACATGGCAGTGCGAAAAAGGACATACTTGGAGTGCGACACCCAGCCTTGTAAAAAGAGGCTCATGGTGTAAAGTTTGTGCCATCAGAACAAAACATACAATAGAAGATATGCAACGGATAGCAGAAATTCATGGCGGGAAATGTTTATCCAAAACATATGTAAATGCGATTAGTAAATTGATTTGGGAATGTAAAGAAGGGCATACGTGGAGTACTAGTCAGCATTCTATAAAAAAAGGAGCTTGGTGTCTCATTTGTGCGAATAACAAAAAACGGGGAAACCTTAAAGAAATGCAAGACATAGCTTTAAGCCGTGGCGGTGAATGTTTATCAGGGGAATATATTAATAGCTACTCTAAATTGGAATGGCGATGCAAAGAGAATCATGTTTGGCAAGCTAAACCACAAGGTATAAAAATGGGTAGCTGGTGTCCTTATTGTTCAGGGCATAGAAAAACAAATAGCTCTTAAAAATCTTAGAGTATTGAAATAAACAAATATTGATAATTTATATTCCAGTTCCCAGTTTATCTCATTTATGCCCCGTTAATAATTTATCCTTTTCCATCGGGTCGTATTTGGTTGGCCTTTTTTCTCATCGACTCTCCTTTAAGCTCCAATCTGTGAGACTGGTGCACAATTCTATCTAAGATCGCGTCTGCCATTGTTTTCTCACCAATTATCTCATACCATTTACTTACAGGAACTTGGGATGTAATAATTATAGAACCCTTTCCATGCCGGTCTTCAATAATTTCCATAAGCATGCCGCGCCCTTGTGCATCAAAAGGCTGGATGCCAAAATCGTCCAGTATCAAAAGGTTTTGCCGTTCTATTTTAGAAATTTCTCTAGGATAAGAACCGTCGGTTTTGGCTATTTTAAGTTTGGTTATAAGTTTTGCTGTATTATGATAAACAACTCTGTGTCCTAAACCGCAAGCCTGATGGCCTATTGCAGAAGCAATATAGCTTTTGCCAATTCCGGTGCTGCCGGTTATAAGAATATTTTCATACTTATCAATGAATTCGCAGTCTCCAAAACGCATCAGTTGATTCTTATCTATATTGCGGTCATTTTGATAATTAAGTTCTTCCAATGAAGCTTTATATCTAAACTTAGAGTTTTTTATCAGGCGTTCTATGCTCCGGTTTCGTCTATCGTCCCATTCTGATTCGATGAGGAAAGAAATCATTTCATCGGAAGTGTAATTTTCTGTTTTCCCGGATTCAAGACTTGTTTTAAAAGCTCTTAACATACCCAAGAGCTTCATCTTCCGCATTTTTTCTATTGTTTCTGCATTCATTTTTTTGTTTTTAGAGTTAATACTTAGGCTTATTTATAATAATCTACCCCACGGATGTTGTCATGCTGAGGCATATTAGGCGATTCATTTTCTTCTATGACTTGCTTATCTAATCCTTCGTCCAGAATCTTTTTAATGGTTTTATAGTCATGTGTTCCATACTCTAAGGCACACCTGCATGCCTTTGTTAATCTTTCATTTCCTACTTTCCTGGCAAGACCTAAAACACCTAAACATATTTTATATGCTTTTTCGATATGCTGTTTTTCCTCGAATATTTTTGAGATATAAATTTTCACATCCTGGTGTATTTCTTCTGCCTGGGTTAACAAGTGTTCCTGTGTCAATTCAATTATGAAGCGGTAGGCCGGAGGTAAATGCGTGTTATCAGTAGTGTATTTAAAAGGATCTTTTACCCGTATGTGTAATGCGATCCGTTCGTAATTGTAAAATATCTCAACTTTATTCCGTGTGTACATAACTTTTACTTTTCTACCTATAAAATTATATGGGACACTGTATGAATGCTTGTCTTCACTGAGAGAAACATATCCATTTTTCATAACTAATGCGTAAAGCTGTTTTTTAAACTCATATCGTAATTTCGGTAACGGAGATAAGGAGGTTCGCTCGATTTCTTCAAACAGCTGCCGTCGGCTGTAGTTTCTTCCGGTCACTGTCTTGTTATTATGTTCTTCTAAAGCTAAATTAATTGCGCTATTCAGTTCTTCAAGGGAATAAAAAGTTCTTCCTCTTATTTTAGCATAAATACGAGTGTAAATAATCTTTATGGCATTTTCTACCAATGCTTTATCCTTAGGTTTATATGACCTGGCTGGTAAAATAGTTGTACTATAGTGCTCGGCAAAGTCGGCAAAGGTTTCATTTATTGTTGGCTCATATTTATCGCTTTTTGTTACTGCCGATCTTAAATTGTCAGGAACAATAGCAGCAGGAACCCCGCAATAATAGTGGAGGGCGTTTTCACAAGCGGGAATAAAATCTTCCTTTTGTTGGCTCATCATGGCTTCCACATAAGTAAGCTGACTGGCGCCAAGGATTGTTACAAATACCTCTACGCGTTTAACTTCACCGGTCTGTTTATCAGTTATCGCTAATTTTTCTCCTGCAAAATCTATATATAATTTGTCCCCGGCTTTGTGATTCATACGCATGAAGGGTGTAGCCTGCGATTTCCATTGAGAAAAATACCAAAGGAATTGGCTTATGCTGACACCATCAGGATGTTTGATCTTATATTCTTTCCACAATAATCCACGTGTAACTCCTTTTCGTTTAAGTTCTTTCTCATATGTCGGAAACAGATTATATAATATTTGAGCTCTTTCGTTAGCTTTTTCAACCGGTTTTCCGAAAAGGTCTTCCAGGTCCTTATCGCTCAATTCATTTAGTTCTGTAAAATTTAATTTACTCGACTTAAAGTCCCTGATATACTTTTCGAGTACTGTCGGCGGTATTCCTGTTTGCGCAATTATCTCAGCTTTAGTTTGTTTTTGCGTATGTAAACGTAGTATGTGTTTAATGTTACTCATGCTTAAAAAATTTGCGAGTGCAAGAAACAATAACTTAAAAAACTGGTTTCCCGAAAAGGAAGGAAAGGGCATAAAAAGGATAAATTGGGACGAATTAGGATAAAAAGGGAAGGTTTAGTTCAGAAAAAAATTTCCCCAGGAAAATGGAATTATTCCGGCCTTCCCAATTTCTCAAAAATTATTGCTATTTGCTTGGGATTATAAAACCGCCCTACCTTTTTACCTAGTTCTTTTTCAAAAGGAGCTAACCAGGTTTTTAAGCTTTTTGTGCTCACTCCATACATTTTAGCTACTTCCGTTTTAGAATATGCTTTTAATTTAATTTTTGGATTTGGGGATTCATTTTGTTCCATAGGTTTTTGTTTTTTGTTGGTTTTTATTTGGTTCAAAATAAAAATCTAGAAAAGACTTTCGGAATTTCACGACAAAAACAAGTCGACAACAATCGGTTACAATTGAAACTAAAAAGGCGAATGAAAAAATGGTTTACAACTCATCGAAACAATTTATTGGGGAACATGTTAGGTAAATAACTTACCTCTTCATAAATGGCTAATCAGTAAAACTAAAGAACAACGAATAAAATAACCACACTCAAAATTGAGAAAGCTGTTAGAGGAAAAAATAGTTATTTGATGAGAATCGGTTTGTAAAGAGGGTGCACTTGTTGGATATTTTCGACTGGCATTTAAGTAATTTGGAAGTTAATTATTAAAAATCCCGCCCTTTGCATAGTATTTGGAATAGGGTATAAAAGTTCAGAATTAAAG
>JADMIO011419531.1_pt1 | contig 33343 bp, 37 predicted proteins | sample 8958161 | NCBI WGS metagenome assembly JADMIO01 (sample SAMN16585339, study PRJNA669376) | soil metagenome | isolation source: Crop rotation soil | place: USA: Cullars Rotation, Alabama | collected 2011 | reverse complement strand
GCGGCGGGCCGCTTCGACGGTTTCTGGGAGCGCGGCCTTTCGGCGTGGGATCTTGCCGCCGGCATGCTGCTCGTGCGCGAGGCGGGCGGCATTGTAACAGACCTCGACGGCGAATTATCCGTGCTCGAAAAAGGCTCTGTACTCGCCGGCAATGAATTCATTCACCGCGATCTGCTTTCCGCCATCAAAGCCGCCTGACCATCTTTGTCATTACCGGGCCGTCGCGCCCGGCGAGCGCCGGGTTTCGCAGCATCATCTGCTCGCTACGCTCGCAGGATGCCGCGACCCTGTAATGACAAGAAAGCTGATGACATGGAGGCGAATCTTCGCCGCCCTGATTTCGCCTCGCCTTCCCGGCAGGAATTTCGGTGATAAGCTTGCGGGGGGAACTTTTTGAGGCGCAGCCAATGGCTCGAAAAATCGATACTCCCGTGAAGATTTCCTCGCCCCGGATTTTTCTCGTCCGGATGCTCGTATTTCTCACATTGTGCGTACTGATCGCGGTCATTTTATACCGCCAGCTCTGGACGTCGTTTTTGCACAATCCGGGCCTCAACGGGCTGATCGTCGGCGCGCTCGCGATCGGCATTCTGCTCTCGATCCGGCAGGTGCTCCGGCTTTTCCCCGAAGTGCGCTGGGTCAACAATTTCCGGATCGGCGATCCCGGGCTCGCCGTTTCTCGTCCTCCGGTTTTGCTCTCGCCTATGGCTGCGCTTTTGCGCGACCGCACCGGCCGCATGTCGATCTCGCAGACGACCATGCGCGGCATTCTGGATTCGATCGGCACGCGGCTCGATGAATCGCGCGACATCGCCCGCTATCTCACCGGCCTTCTCGTCTTTCTCGGCCTCCTCGGCACCTTCTGGGGCCTCCTGGAAACCGTCGGTTCCATCGGCAAGGTCATTCAGTCGCTCGAGATTTCCAGCGAAACCGCGACGACCTTCGAGAATCTGAAAAACGGCCTCGCCGCGCCGTTGAACGGCATGGGCATTTCGTTCTCGTCCTCGCTGTTCGGCCTCGCCGGCTCTCTCATTCTCGGCTTCCTCGATCTGCAGGCCGGTCAGGCGCAGAACCGCTTCTATACCGATCTGGAAGACTGGCTTTCCACCACTGTGCGCGATCTCGGCGTCGAGAGCGTCGACGGCAGGATCGCCGCCGGACCTTCGACGAAAATGCTTGCCGAATTCACCGCCGCGGTCGACCGCCTGGAGCAGGCGATCGCGCATAATGGCTCGCAGGAAGCGCACAGGGCGACCGCCCAGCTTGCCGATCACCTGAAGACGCTCGTGCAGCACATGCGGACCGAACAGCAGATGGTGCGCGACTGGGTCGAGGACCAAGGCGAGCAGCAAACCGAAATTCGCAAATTGCTTGAGCGGCTGTCGCGCGTACCCGCTCCGGCGACGGACAAGAGGCGCTAATGGCGCTCGGACGCCGCGGGCGCGAACGCGCGATCAACTACTGGCCGGGCTTCGTCGATGCCCTGTCGACGCTTCTCCTCGTCTTCACTTTCTTGCTCACCGTTTTCGTGGTCGCGCAGTTTTTCCTGACGCAGGAAATCACGGGCAAGGAATCCGCGCTCAATCGTTTGCAAACGCAACTGAAGCAGCTTTCGGAATTGCTCTCGCTGGAACGCTCCAACGCCGGCTCGCTCGAAGACCAGCTTGCGGCGCTGCGCGCGACTCTGAAAACCACCGAAGCCGAGCGCGACAAGCTGCGCGGCGAAGGCGGCGGCGCCGACGTGAAGGCGCTAACGACCGATCTCGACAATCAGAAGGACCTGAATACGCGAGCCGCGTCCCAAATCGAAATCCTCAATCTGCAGATCGCCGCGCTGCGCCGCCAGCTCGCCGCGCTGGAGGAAGCCCTCAACGCCTCCGAGCGGAAGAACAAGGAGAGCCAAGTCCGGATCAGCGATCTCAGTCAGCGGCTGAATGTGGCGCTGGCGCAGCGCGTGCAGGAGCTCGCGCGCTACCGTTCCGAATTCTTCGGCCGGCTGCGCGAAGTGCTCGGCAACCGCCGCGACATCCGTATCGTCGGCGACCGCTTCGTATTCCAGTCGGAAGTCCTGTTCGACGCGGGCTCCGCGCAACTGAAGCCCGAGGGCATTCCCGAACTCGACAAGCTCGCCTCCACGCTCGGCGAGATTTCCAAAAAAATCCCGGCGGATATCCCGTGGATCCTGCGGGTCGACGGCCATACCGACGTCCGCCCGATCGCGACCGCGCAATTTCCGTCGAACTGGGAGCTTTCCTCGGCGCGCGCGACCTCGGTCGTGCAATATCTGATTTCGAAGGGCTTTTCGCCGCAGCACCTTGCGGCGGCGGGCTTCGGCGAATTCCAGCCGATCGACACGGGCAACAGCGAAGACGCCTTTCGCCGCAACCGCCGGATCGAGTTCAAGCTCACGGAACGCTGATGGGCGAAATCTCGCTCCGCCCGTATCGCAACTCCGATCTGGAGCCCGCGCTCGATCTTTGGCGCCGCGCCTGGGACATGGCGATGCCGGGGATCGATTTCGGCGCGCGTCTCGACTGGTGGCGCAACCGCTGGGCGAGCGAGCTTGTGCCAAACAATCAGGTGATCGTCGCTGAAGCGGCCGGAAAACAGATCGGCTTCGTCGCGATCGATAAGCGCACCGGTTATCTCGATCAAATCGTCGTCGATCCGGCATTTTGGGGCAGCGAGACCGCGAAGCAGTTGCTCCATGAAGCGAAACGGATATGTCCCGGCGGCATTACGCTTGACGTCAATCAGGACAATCCGCGCGCGCGGCGGTTTTACGAGCGCGAAGGCTTCGTCGGGATTGGGGATGGGAAAAACCCGATTTCGGGCAAGCCGACCTGCCGTTGCGAATGGAAGCCGTAACTATTTCGCCGCTACCGCGTTGAACTGCAATTCCGCAAGCCGCGCATAGAGCCCGCCCTTGGCGACAAGGCTCGCATGCGTTCCCTCTTCCACGATCCGCCCATGCTCGATCACGAGGATACGTTGCGCGCCCTGTACGGTCGCCAGCCGATGCGCGATGACCAAGGACGTTCTTCCCTGCATCGAACGCTCCAATGCTTCTTGCACCAGCCGCTCGCTTTCGGCGTCGAGCGCCGAAGTCGCTTCGTCGAGCAAGAGCAGCGGCGCATCGCGCAGAATCGCGCGCGCGATCGCAATGCGCTGCCGCTGCCCGCCGGAGAGCGTGACGCCGCGCTCGCCGATTTCGGAATCGTAACCCCTCGCCATCCCGCGCACGAATTCGTCGACGAGCGCGAGCGCGCCGGCTTTTTCGACTTCCGCGTCGCTCGCTTCGGGTTTCCCGAGGCGGATATTCTCGCGCACGCTTGCCGCAAAAATCATCGGCTCCTGTGGCACGAGTGCGATGCGCTTCCTGATTTCGGCGGGATCGGCTTCGCGCAAATTCACGCCATCGAGAAAGACAGAGCCGGAAGCCGGATCGTAATAACGCAAGAGCAGATGAAAGAGCGTGCTCTTGCCCGCGCCCGACGGGCCGACGACGGCGACGCGCTCGCCGGGCTTCACGTCGAACGAAACATTTTCGAGAACGCGCGCGTCGCTCCGTGTCGGATAGACGAAGGAGACGCGCTCGAATTTCACCGCGCCTTTCGCCGGGACCGGAAACGGCACCGGATTCTGCGGCGCACGGATTGCCGGCTGCACAGAAAGCAGCTCCGCGATTCTTCCTGCTGCGCCTGCCGCCGCGTTTACTTCGTTCCAGACTTGCGATAGCTCGCCCAAACCGGAGGCCGCGAGCACGGCATAGATGACGAACTGGCTGAGCGTCCCCGCGGAGATGCGTCCTGCCATCACATCCTGCGCGCCGGCCCACAAAACGGCGACCACGCTCGCAAACACAAGAAAGATGATCGCAAAAGTGAGCCACGCCCGCGCGCCGGTGGAAGCGCGCGCAGCGGCAAACGACCGTTCGACATCCGCGCCGAAACGGCGCTTCGCTTCCGGCTCGCCCGTGAACGCCTGCAGCGTGCGCGCAGCGCCAATCGCCTCTGTCGCGAAAGCGGAAGCATCCGCGAGCGTGTCTTGCGCCGCGCGCGAGCGGCGCGAGACGATCCGCCCGAACGCAACAAGCGGCAGCACGATGAACGGAATCGCAATCAGGACGAGAGTTGAGAGCCACGGGCTCGAAACGACCATCATCGCGGCGGCGCCGATGAACAAAAACAGATTGCGCAGCGCAATCGAGGCGGAGGAGCCCGCCGCCGCTTTCAGCTGCGTCGTATCGGCGGTGAGCCGCGAGACGATCTCGCCGACGCGCTCCTTGTCGTAGAACGACGCCGAGAGTCCGATCACATGCGCGAACAGGCCGCTCCGGATATCGGCGACGACGCGCTCGCCGAGCGTCATCACGAGGTAAAAGCGAAGCGCGCTCGCGAAAGCCAAGAGCAGCGCGAGGAAAAACAGCGCGATAAAATACTGGTTGATCGTGCCGGCCTTTTCCGGCGCGAAGCCGAAATCGATCATCCGGCGGACGGCAAGCGGCACCGCGAGCGTCGCGGCCGAGGCCAATAAAAGCGCCCCGAAAGCCGCCAGAATCCGCCCGCGGTAGCGCGAAAGATACGGCAGGAGTGTCAGAAGCGGCCTGAGCTTCGGTTTTATGCGCTTTTCGGCGGCTTCCGTGGCTTGAGGAATGACGCGCGCTCCTGTATGAAACCGCCAAATCTTACATCGAGGATTTAGCTATGAAGGACGGGATTCACCCCGACTATCATCCGATCAAGATTGTGATGACGGATGGGACGGAATACACGACGCGCTCGACCTGGGGCAAGCCGGGCGCCACGATGCAGCTCGAGGTCGACTCGAAGTCGCATCCGGCCTGGACCGGCGGACAGCAGCAGTTGCTCGACCGCGGCGGCCGTCTGTCGCGCTTCTCCAACAAGTTCGGCGGGCTGATCAAGGACGAAGGCATCAAGGTCGCCAAGGGCGCGCCGCAGGCGCCGTCCGGCAAGCCGAAGGCGCCGAAGCCCGAGAAGCCGAAGAAGGAAAAGAAGGCCAAAGCCGAAGGCGGCGAGGCGAAAACCGAAAAGACGGACGCCAAGCCCGAAGCGAAGGCCGAAGAGAAAAAGTAATTTCTTCCTCGTCGGAAATACGAAAACCCCGCACTGATCTGCGGGGTTTTTATTTCAGCCACTGGTTGCCAGGTTCGGAAAATGTCGATCTCGCTCGTCAGAAGTATCGGCCCCGCCGCGGCAATCCTCATCGCATGTGGCAGCGATTTTCCCGCCCACGCCACCGGCGGTTTCGGCTGCGAGGCAGTGGACAAGAACGTGAAATTCGAAACGCACGCCGGCCTGCAGCGCGGCGGCGCGGGAAGCGTTCTCAATTTCGAGGCGCAACTCGAAATCCTGCTAAAGAATACGCCGCCGGATTTCCGCGAGCTCAAACTGAAAGGCGACACCCTCAGCCAGCACTGGCTCGACGGCAAGGAGTTCAAGCTCCGGCTTTACACCGAACGCAACGAAGGCCTGTTCGGCGCGGTCGAATTTCTGATCGAGACCAAAGCCGCGGACGAAGGCAGTTACAAGGGCCGCTACACGCTGAAAGTCGAAAACATGGAATCGGAGAAATCCTCCGAAGCGAAGACGCTCGAAGCGCGCGGCAAGATCACTTGTTTTGTGGAGTAGTAACGAACCAGGCTTCCGTCATGGCCGGGCTTGTCCCGGCCATCCACGTCTTAACGATGTCTCGGCAAGAAAGGCGTGGATGCCCGGCACAAGGCCGAGCAAGACGGCCTCATAATTCAGCTCTGCGGCCGCCCTCTTTGCACGCGCGCCGGTGTCTTCTTCGTCTGCTGGATCGTGATCTCCAAGACCTTGTCCACGACCGCCTGCTGCAGCCGCGGGATCTCGTCGATGTTGCCGTGGCCGATCGAACTGTCGGACGTGAGATCGATATTCTGCAATTCGCCGGTGAAGCCGTAGCCCGGCACGGCGCGCTCGCCGAAACCGTTATTTTGATAAAAGTTGATGAAGCGCTGCACGTTGCGCGGCACCTGCAGGGGCTGCGTGATATCGAAGGTGACGATGAGATCCACCGGGATATTCTGCTGCTGGATGGCGTTCGCGACCTGAATGGTCGAGTTCGATCCGAGCGAATGCCCGATCAGGATGATTTGCGAGGTGTCGCCGTTGCGGTTGGCCGTCAGAATTTCGCTCGCGATCTGGCCCCACTGGTCCCAGCCGAGGATTTGCGGATCGTATCCCGCCGCGCGCAGCCTGGCCGCGAGCGAGTCGATACCGAGCGAGAAAATGCCAAGTAACCCGCGCATCATGTAGATGCGCGACTGCTGCCCCGAGCGCGCACCCGCCTGTTGTTGCGCGGAAGCTTCTTCTGTCCCGGCCGCCAGCAAACCGAAAGCTAGGACCCCCGCCAGCGCCAGCCGTCCGAATCGTGTCTTCATGTCCCCTCGCCCGGCCGCAATTTGGCCGATCCCGGCCCGCCGCACAATCGCGATCTTGCGTCTGCCGGTTCCCGCCAGTCCGGAATTGCCACCAGATCGGACAATATCCGGAACCGCTTTCCCGTTCCGGCGTTATGGAAACAAATCTCATCCACAAGGGAGCGTCTCATGCTTCGCCTGGACGATCCGAAACTTGTCTACACACGCGACCCGGTGCTGGTCTGGGGGGCGCTTCTCGCCTTCTTCGCGCTGCTCGTGATCATGCTTGGCCTGATGCTGGGACATGCGATCGCGGAACGGCGGGCGGCGATGCTGTCCTTCGTCGGCAGCTATCAGGTCGCCGCCGAGCCGCAGGCCGCGCGGCCGGTGCGCATCATCCAAATGCAGTGACGAGCGCCGCGAAGAAAAGCGCAAAGAAAAACGGCCCCGCTTGCGGCGGGGCCGTTTCCGTTTCGGCTCAGCGATTAATAGACATTGTAATAGTCCGACGCGCAGGTGTTGACATAGCGATAGCCGTAGCGCGTCCAGACATACTGATAGCAGCTGTCATAGGACGCGTAGTCGTCATAATAGAAGCCCGGCGTATCGAAGTAGAAGGCGAAGTTGCGATGGTGGCGATGATGCCGGTGATGGCGATCGTGCCGCCAGTTATTTGACGCCACACGGTCGCGACGGAGCGAACGCGTATCCGCCGCTGCGAAGTTTCGTGCGCTCCGGTTGCGGTCGGCGTGGCGGTTCCAGCGCACATCGCGGTTTGAAACATGCCGGTTGAAGTTACGCATGTTCGTATTGCGCTGCATATGCATGGAATTGCTACGCTGTATGTTCATCGAACGTGCGCTGCCCATCGAACGGCCGCCATGGCCGCCGCTGGCATGCGAGCCGCCCGCATGACCGCTATTGAAATCCCGCGCGAAAGACACGCTCGGCGCGGCGAGCGCGACGGCGGCGGCAGCCGTCAATGCAAACACAAACTTTCTCATGATCGATACTCCTCCAGGTCCCTCAGTTCCCGATCGGGACTTTCCCAAGAGACATAAGTATCAACCCGGGATTCGGTTGCTTCCGGCGCACCCAATCGCGCGTTTGTGTTCGCAGATAAACGTCCGTTCAGCTTCGAGTCCGTAATGCGGCGGACCAATCTGCCCGGCAGGGAACCGGAACCCGATTTAAGCCGGGATCGCGACGATCTCTTCTATGCGCTCGGCGCGCACGAGGCCGCGTACCGAATTGCCCAGAAAAATCTTGTCGGCAGTTTGCAAGTCGCGCAGCGTGAGGATTGCTTCCTTCGCTTCGCCTTTTTGCAGCAGTTGTTCGCGCAGCGTACCCGGCAGGAGACCGCAGGAAAGCGCAGGCGTGAGCAGCTCGCCATTCTTCTCGATAAAAAGATTGGTGAAACTTCCTTCGGTGAGCTCGCCGCGCTCGTTCCGGAAGATCACTTCGTCGGCGCCGTGGAATTTCTGCGCTTCCTCGCGCGGCTTGTCGTAGATCGCGCGCCGCGTCGTCTTGTGGCGCAAAAGCGGATCGCCCGAGTCCATCCGATCGTCGGCGAGCATGAAGCGGAAGCGCTTCGTGGAAGACGACGGAACGGCGCTTGCGGAAATCTCGCCGTTCGGCGAAAGCACGAGCCGCACGCGCAAGGGCCCGCATTTTCCGGCGACCGCCCGCTCCAGCGCGGCGATCGCGCCTTCGCGCGAAAAGCGGTAGCCGAAATGCGCGGCAGAAGCTTCGAGCCGCTGGAGGTGCCGCTCCAAAAGCCAAAATTCGTCTTCCGCCCACAGCGTCGTCTCGATCAGCCCCGGCGGCTCCACCGCCTGGCGGAAGAAATCGAGCTTCAAGAGACACTCGCGGTATTCCGCCTCTTCTTTCGAGTCGGCGACAATGCCGCCGCCAATCCCGATTTCTCCCGCGCCGTTTTCGCCGATCACCGCCGTACGGATCGCGACATTGAAGGAGAAATCCCCGTTCGGCGCGACATGCCCGATCGAGCCGGTGTAAAGCCCGCGCGGGCCGCCCTCGACCTCGTGGATGATCTGCATCGCGCGGATTTTCGGGGCGCCGGTCACCGAACCGCAAGGAAAGAGCGCACACAGGATTTCGCCGAGCCCGAGCGCGGGCTTCAAATCGGCGGCGATCGTCGAGGTCATTTGGTGCAGGCTGCGATAGGTTTCGATCGAGAACAGTTTCTCCACCTTCACGCTGCCCATTTTCGCGATACGCCCCACGTCGTTCCGCAGGAGATCGACGATCATCAGGTTTTCCGCCCGCGATTTCTCGTCGGACAAGAGCGCCCGCTTGATCGCCTCGTCGTCGGCGGATGTGAGCCCGCGCGGCGCCGTGCCCTTCATCGGCCGCGTGACGATGCGGCCCGCCCGATTTTCGATAAAGAGCTCGGGCGAGAGCGACAGCACATGCTGCTCGCCCGTTGCGATGAAAGCGCCATGGGCGACCGGCTGGCTGCGGCAGAGATCGCGGTAGAGCGCGGCTGGGTCGCCGCCGAGCCGGAAATTCGCGTGCAGCGTGAGATTGATCTGATAGACGTCGCCGGCATGGATGTAGTCCATCACCCGCTTGAACGCGCCGCCATAGCCGCCGCGCGACATCGAGAATTGTAAGTCGTTGACGCGCACGAGTTCGCGCGAGGCGCGCTCCTTCAGCCAGCGCCACGCCGCGAGCCGGTCCATTTCAAGCGGCGCGTCATAGATGCCGAGCCAGAACAGCGGGAATACCGTCTCCTCCGGCAGGAGCGGCAGCAATCGCGGCTCGAAGGCGAGTCCCAATTCATAAGAAAGAAAGCCCGCCAGATGCTTGCCTGCGGCCGACGCCGCTTCCGCTTCCGCGATCAGCGTCGGGACTTCCGCGCGCGTCCTCGTCGTGAGCACGCGCAATGGCCGCTCGAACACGAGGCTGCGGCCCGCGCCGGGCGCGTTGTCATGCAGGAATACGGTGCCGGGTTCGATCATCGGGCGCCTTCTTAGCGCCATCCGCGCCTGCGCGCAGCAACGATCCCATCTATCGAACGGTCGATAGAGCCTTCGCTTGCGGGGCTTAGCGGTCCTTGCCGAAGGCGGCCTTCAGCAATCCGAGCTGGCTTTCCACCGGATTGGAGGCGGAAGGCGTTTCCGTGGGCACAATACTGGCGCCGCCATAGACGAGCGCGTCGAGGCGCAGCACCTGGTCGTGCAGCCGGCGCGAATCCGAAATCAGCGTGCAGAGCTTTTTGGGCAGCGCGTCGAAGACGTCCGGCGTGAGCGCCGGAAACGGCGAGAGCTTCACTTTCATTTTTTCGGTGCGCGCCTGGTCGAAGGTAAGTTCGCCCTCGTTCACCGCGCGCTGCAGAAGCAGCCACGACGCGAGCTGCATCAGCCGCGTAGTGAGGCGCATCGATTCCGTGGCGTAGCTGAGCGCGGCGGAGCGATCGAGGCCTTTCGATTCCTTGCGGCCGGGACCGTCGAGATAGGCGGCGGTCGATTCCACGAGCGCCATGCCTTCGCGAAACAAGGCGGTGAAGGAGGCTCCCGTAGCCAAACGCTTCGCCAATACGACCGGATCGGCCGAATTCGATACAGCACCCGACATTACGCTACTCCGTCCCCTTCCATTGATGCGTCAAGCCCTGCCTGCTGTCAAAGCGGAATTGAAACAGCGGCGCGGATTTGGAAATGGTGTTGCAAGCATCGCGCCGCAATTTTTGTTTCAGCGCGAGACGAAAGGGCGCGCGCCATTAACCGCGTAAGCGGTTCGCTCAGCGCGAAAAAAAGAGCCACCCGAAGGTGGCTCTAAAGTTGTTTCACAGGGAGGCGTCAAAAAGAGTGGACAGGAGCCACTCACGTCCAAAAGCTGGACAACCCGATAATGGTCGGGAAACCTTAATATGTGGTTAATTTAATAAAATTTGAGCAATTGGCGGGCCTAACTTGGCCGTTCATTTCTTGAAGAAATTGTCCGCCGCGCTTTTCGACGATTCCTTCTTTTGGACCGCCTGCTCGATGCGCGCGATCTCCTCGGTTAGCGCGAGAATCCGCTCTTTCAGCTCGAACACCGAGAGCTGCGACAGATCCTGCCCGATTTCGTGGACGATCTTTTTCCGCGGTTCCGCAGGTTCTTCCATAACGTCTCGCTCCGTCTCGCAAAAGCCCGGCAAGGTTAACGCGGAACGCCCGCCGTTGTCAGGGCGGCGTGACAATCGTAGGAGTTACGTCATCCTGCAAGACCCGGAGAATAAAATGACGCTGCCTGCCCGCATGACCGTTGTCGCCATTACAAAGCCCGGCGGACCGGAGGTGCTGGTGCCGCAGGAGCGGCCGCTTCCCTCGCCGGGTCCGACGGAATTGCTGGTCAAGGTCGCAGCCGCCGGCGTCAATCGTCCCGATGTGATGCAGCGCGAGGGGAAATACCCGGTGCCGCCCGGCGCTTCGGATTTGCCGGGCCTGGAAATTTCCGGCGACGTCGTCGCCGTCGGCAAGGACGCGAAGCGTTTCAAGGTCGGCGACAAGATTACCTCGCTCGTCGCGGGCGGCGGTTACGCCGAATACTGCATCGCCGACGATGCGGTCGCGCTCCCCGTGCCGAAAGGTTTCTCCATGGTCGAAGCCGCGGCGATCCCCGAAACTTTCATGACCGTCTGGTACAACGTTTTTCAGCGCGGCGCACTGAAAGCGGGCGAGACGTTTCTTGTGCATGGCGGATCGAGCGGTATCGGCACCACCGCGATCATGCTCGCGAAAGCCTTCGGCGCGACCGTGCTGATCACTGCGGGCGACGATGCAAAATGCGAGGCCTGCAAGAAACTCGGCGCCGATGTCGCGATCAATTACAAGACCCAAGATTTTGTCGAGGAAACGAAGAAGGCGACCGGCGGCAAGGGCGTGAACCTGATCCTCGACATGGTCGGCGGCGAATATGTCGACAAGAACTACGACGCCGCCGCCGTCGAAGGCCGCATCGTTCAGATCGCGACGCAAAAGGGCTACAAGGTCCAGATCAATCTCCTGAAGATCATGCAGAAGCGGCTGACGCATACGGGCTCCACGCTGCGCCCGCGCTCGACCGCCGACAAATCTATGATCGCGCACGATCTTGAAGCGAAGGCGTGGCCGCTGCTTTCGGCCGGCAAGATCAAGCCGGTGATCGACTCCACCTTCCCGTTGAAAGACGCCTCGAAAGCGCATGCGCGCATGGATGCGAGCGCGCATATCGGCAAGATCGTTCTTACCGTGGGCGGCTAAGTGTTTTGGGCGAACACCATAGTTAGTCATCACCGGGCCGGTGCGCAGCACCGAGTCCCGGTGATCCCGATTCAATATGCGCTCTGCTCTCCTAAGCGGGATTGCCGGGACAAGCCCGGCAATGACGAATATATCCTGCCTTTTCACCGCCTTAACCTGCAGCTAGTTTCCAGAGCTCCCGGCCGCACTTCTTGGCGCAGCCGGGCGGCGTGCGGGGTTTGAGATTGCGTTTCCAGCGGTTCGTCGTGTTGTGCGTATTGGCGGCTGCGCTTCTTGGCGCGGATCGCGCGCATGCGCTTGAAGCCGTTTCGATCCGCAAGGGCGTCGCCGCCGTCGATCTCTTGCCCGCGACCGAGCGCTACACCACCGACAGCGACCGTGTGCAGCTCGCGACCGCCGCCGGTCCCGACGGCATCGTCCGCCGCATTGAGGTGATCGCGAGCGTCGTGAAGGGCACCTCCGACTGGGCGGTGTTTGCGCTCGCCAACAACACCGACGAGCAGGTCGATCGCCTGATCGTGGCGCCCCATTACACCATGGCGGGCTCCGGCATGTTCTGGCCCGATCTCGGATCGAAGCGCATCGTCAGCGTCACGCCGAGCCAGGGCTTCCGCCCGGAAAAACAGGCGTCGAACGACGCCGACATTTACCTCATCACGCTCGACCCCGGCACGACCGTCACTGTCGTGCTGGAGCTCACGTCCAACAAGCTGCCGCAGCTCTATCTGTGGGAGCCCGAGGCCTACAAGGGCAAGATCAACTCCTTCACGCTCTATAACGGCATCGTCATCGGCGTCTCCGGCTTGCTGGCGCTCTTCCTGACGATTCTCTTCGTCGTCAAAGGCTCGATCATGTTCCCCGCCGCCGCCGCGCTCGCCTGGGCGGTGCTCGGCTATATCGGCATCGACTTCGGATTCTGGAACAAGGTGTTCGCGCTCTCGCCCGGCGCCGAGCAGTTCTGGCGCGCGGCGGGTGAGGCGATCCTCGCCGCGACGCTGATCGTCTTCCTGTTCGCCTATCTCAACCTCGGGCGCTGGAACGTGCGCTACTCGCATCTTGCGGCGGGGTGGCTCGCTTTCCTTGCGCTCCTTGTCGCGGTCGCTTTCCTCGATCCCGGGATCGCGGCGGGCATTGCGCGGCTTTCGCTTCTTGCCGTTGCGATCGTCGGCTTCGGTCTCGTCGTTTATCTTGCGACCCATAACTATGACCGCGCGGTGCTGCTCATTCCGACCTGGTTCCTGCTCACGGTCTGGGTGATCGCTGCCGGCTTCGCGGTCGCGGGCATTCTCACAAACGACCTGATCGCGCCCGCGCTGCTCGGCGGCCTTGAGCTGATCGTGATGCTGATCGGCTTTACCGTCATGCAGCACGCCTTCGCGGGCGTCGGCGCCGAGGGCATCGTGAACGATGTCGAGCGCCGCGCGCTCGCGCTCACCGGCGCGGGTGACATCGTCTGGGATTGGGACGTCGACCGCGACCTCATCTACACGAGCCCCGAAGCCGAGCAGCACCTTGGCCTCAAGCGCGGCACGCTGGAAACTTCGGCGGCGGGTTGGCTCGAAATTCTGCATCCCGGCGACCGCGACCGCTTCCGCATGGCGCTTGACTCGATGCTGGAACAGCGGCGCGGCCGCATCTCGCAGGAATTCCGCCTGCGCTCGGAGAGCGGCACCTATCTCTGGTTCATGTTGCGCGCGCGGCCCGTCGTCGGCTCCGACGGCGAGGTGCTGCGCGTCGTCGGCACGCTTGCCGACATTTCCGAGACCAAGATCGCGCAGGATCGTCTCCTGCACGACGCGGTGCACGACAACCTAACGGGCCTTCCCAACCGCGAGCTGTTCCTCGACCGGCTCGAGTCCGCGCTCAAGATGGCGGCGACGGGCAACAACGTCGCGCATCCGACCGTCATCATCATCGACCTCGACCGCTTCAAGCAGGTCAACGCAAGCGCCGGCATGGCGGTCGGCGATTCGATTCTGCTCACCATCGCGCGCCGGCTCGGCCGCCTCTTGAAGCCGCAGGATACGCTTGGCCGCATCGCCGGCGATCAGTTCGGCGTGATTCTGCTCTCCGAGCGCGAACCCGCGCGCATCACGGCCTTTGCGGACACGATCCGCCGGAGCCTGCGTGCGCCGATCGGCTTCGGGCCGCGGCAGATTTTCCTCACCGCCTCGATCGGCATCGTGCTCACCGACAGCCAGATGCAGCAGCGCGAGGACGTGCTGAAGAACGCAGAACTCGCGATGTATCACGCCAAGCAACAGGGCGCGGACCGGATCGAGGTGTTCCGCCCGACGATGCGCTCGCAGAAGATCGACTCGCTCACGATGGAATCCGACCTCCGCCGCGCGCTCGAGCGCGACGAGGTAACCGTGCTCTACCAGCCGATCATCCGGCTCGAGAACCGCACCATCGCGGGCTTCGAAGCGCTCTTGCGCTGGAACCATCCGAAGCTCGGCCGTATCGGTCCGGCCGAATTCATTCCGCTCGCGGAAGAGACGGGCCTGATCGTCGATCTCGGCCATTTTGCGCTCGAGCGTTCGGCGCATCAGCTCGCGCTCTGGCAGCGCGCGATGCCGCAGAACGCAACTCCCATTTTCGTCAGCGTGAACGTCTCGTCGCGCCAGCTTTTGCGCCACGATCTCATCCAGGATATCAAGGGTGTCCTGTCGCGGAACGTGCTCGCGCCCGGCACGTTCAAGCTGGAAATCACCGAATCGCTCGTGATGGAAAACCCGGAGCTTGCCGCGCAAATGCTTGCGCGCATCCGCGAGCTTGGCGCCGGGCTTTCGCTCGACGATTTCGGCACCGGCTATTCGTCGCTCGCGTACTTGCAGCGCTTCCCCTTCGACACCATCAAGATCGACCAGCAATTCGTGCGCGGCTCCTCGCGCGGCGGCGCGCGGCCGACGATCCTGCGCTCGATCATCGCGCTTGCGCACGATCTTGGCATGGAGGTCGTGGCCGAAGGCGCAGAGACGGATTCCGACGCGGTCGAACTTTACCAACTCGGCTGCCACTTCGCGCAGGGCTATATCTTCGGCGAGCCGATGACCGCCGAGCAGGCGCGGCAACTGGTTGCGCCGATGCAGCCGATGGAACGGCGCACCGCGGCGAGAGCGAGTTAATTACCCTCGTCCCCTCTTTTGTCATCACCGGACCGCAGCGTCCGCGAGCGCACTTCGCGAGCGCATGACGCTGCGGGACCCGGTGATCCATGATGATCAACCGCGTGACGCAAAGCTTCATGGATTGGAGAGCTAAGCGTGTCCCGCGTCCGACGACAGTTTCGCCGGATCGATGCCGATTTTCTTGAGCGCGGTCGAGTATTTCTCTTCCGGCGCGGCGCGGAAAATCAGCTCCGCATCGGCCGCGCAATTCAGCCAGCCATTCGCGTTGATTTCGCTTTCCAGCTGCCCCGGCGCCCAGCCGGCATAGCCAAGCGCCAAAATCGCGCTCGCCGGTCCTTCGCCGCGCGCCATCGCCTTCAAAATGTCGAGCGTCGCAGTCAGGCAGATGCCCTGGTCGATCGAGAGCGTCGAATCCTTGATGAAGAAGTCCGCCGAGTGCAGCACGAAGCCGCGCTGGGTTTCGACCGGGCCGCCTTTCAAGACCGGTACCGGCGAAACGCGGATTGGCTCGCCGCTCGTATTCTTTGGAATGACGTCGAGCTGCTCCAGAAGATCGCGGAACTTCACGTTCGGCGCCGGCCTGTTGATCACGATTCCCATCGCGCCTTCGGACGAATGTGCGCATATATAGATCACCGTGCGCGCGAAACGGTCGTCCTGGATCGTGGGCATGGCAACAAGAATTTGGCCGTCGAGATAGCCGGGCGTCTTCGCTTGGCCGGCTTCGAAAGAGGTTGGGCCAATTTTCATCGTAAAAGAGTAGCCTGACTTTGTGGCATTGCAACTTCCGGCCCGGCCGCCTTAATTCACGCGAATGTGGCTAGGCGTTTACCGCCGCCGCAGTCTAGGAAATTGCAATGTTTTTCCCGATACGACGAAATTTAACGAATCTCGCCGCCTGCGGCTGCCTTGCCGCCGCCGCAGTCTGGTTCCCGCGCGCGGCGCTCGCGCTCGAATCGGCCTGGACCGAGGCGAGCCACGCGCAAACGCGGCTCCTCGCCGATTCGGGCAGCGGCGGGCTGCGCGCCGGAATCGAGATCCGTCTCGAAAAAGGCTGGCACACTTATTGGCGGTATCCCGGCGACGCGGGCGTGCCGCCGAAATTCGACTGGTCGGGTTCGGAAAATCTCGCCTCCGCGGAAATCCGGTGGCCCGCGCCGGAGACGATCGTCGACGGAGGCGGCATGAAGTCGATCGGCTATCACGAGCGCGCCGTCTTTCCGGTCGTCGTCAAGCCTGCCGATGTGGGCCTGCCGGTGAAGCTCAAGCTGAAGATGGATTTCGCCGTCTGCGAAAAACTTTGCGTTCCCGCCGACGCCGCGATGGAACTCGATATTCCGCTCGAGAGCGGCGACCTATCCGAAATTCTCGAACAGGCGGAAAGCCTCGTTCCGCGCCGCGCGACGCTCGGCGAGGGCATGGACAAGCCGGGATCGCTTTCGGTTGCAAGCATTCGGATCGAGCACGGCGCGAAACCGCGCGCGATCATTTCGGTGTCCTCGCCTGAAGGAAGCGCGCCGCGTCTCTTCGCCGAAGGCCCGAACGACAAATGGGCGCTGCCGCTTCCCGAAAAGATCGGCGAGTCGGACGGCCTCACCCGTTTCTCACTGCCCCTCGAAGGCGCTCCGCCCGGCGCGAAACCGATTCCGCAGAAGATCGTTGTTACGCTGGCGGCCGGCAACGACGCCGTCGAAGTCGAGATCCCGCTCGAATAAAGTCCGCCTTTCGGGGTACCATAGGGGTCACTCTGATACGGTTTTTCAACGGAGAATAAAAAATGACCATCAAGCCGGGCGATAAATTGCCGAGCGCCACGTTCCGCGTCATGGGCGCCGATGGCCCCAAAGAAATGACAACCAACGACATTTTCAGCGGCAAGAAAGTTGTGCTGATCGGTATGCCGGGAGCCTTCACCCCCACCTGCCATCGCAATCATTTGCCCGGATATATCGAGCAAGCGGAGAAATTTCGCGGCAAGGGCGTCGATACCATTGCGGTCACCACCACGAACGATCACTTCGTCATGAGCGCCTGGTCGAAGGCCTCGGGGGGCGACGGTAAAGTCGTGTTCCTCGCCGACGGCAACGGCGAATTCGCGAAAGCCATCGGCATGGCCTTCGACGCCGCCGCGCGCGGTCTTGGGCCGGTCCGCTCCAAGCGCTATTCCATGTATGTCGATAACGGCACAGTAAAGGTGCTGAATATCGAGGAAAATGCGGGCGTGGCCGAGGCCACCAAGGCCGAGAATTTGCTCGGCGCGATTTAACTCATTGTCATGGCCGGGCTTGTGCCGGCCATCCGCGCCTTACTTTTCAGCAGCGATGAAAGACGTGGATGGCCGGCACAAGGCCGGGCATGACGACTCCGCGACTTACGCAATAATATCCGGAAACAGCTTGTCTTCGGCTTCCGCGATCTGGTCCCGGATTTGCAGCTTTCGCTTTTTCAGCCGCTGCACCTGCAAGCGGTCGTAGCCGCTTTGGCCCAAGAGTGCGTCGATCGCCGCGTCTAGATCGCGGTGTTCCTGCCGTAACCGTTCGAGTTCCGCGCGCAGCTCGCGCTCTTCTTGGTTTTTCATGGAGCAGGATCACTACAAATCGAGCCAACAGCTTATCGGTCCGAAACGGGCGGCCAAACTGTCAATTTCGCTTTTGCCACGGGAAAAAGCGTCGACTTTTTCTCCGTTCCGTGAAACACTCCAGCCTTGTCTAGAATCTTACCCTGAAACGGAGGAAGCCCCTCATGTCTGTTCAGGCTAATCTAGCCGATCTCAAACAGCAGCACCGGGCGCTGGAGCGTGAAATCGAGGATGCCCTCACGCATCCCGGCGCCGACGACCTGAAACTCGCCGAGCTCAAGCGGCGGAAGCTCCTCCTCAAGGACGAAATCACCCGCTTGTCGCAGACCGAGACGGTCCACTAAACGTTTTTGCGTTTTTACTTCGTGCCGCCGGCCTCGTCCGGCGGTTTATTTTTGCGCGCCCGGCCCGGTAACCTGAATTCTTAAGCCTAATGCGCGGCTGCGCGCCTTTGAAACGAATTTTCGCATAACTTTCGTCATCTCGTTGGGTTGGAGTTGACGATGTTGCGCGCCGACGAATTCGCGGCTTTCCCGCCGCGCTTTCGCACCGGACGCACTGCTCCTTGTATCGAGTATTTGCGCAAATCCGCGTAGCCGCCGATTCGCCCCGCCTCACCGAGCGATTGGAAACCCACCATGGCGCGCCTGCAAACGGCGCGCTTCGATCAGTCAGTGAGGAAAACATGAAAGCGTTGAAATTGGCTTTGGCCGCTTCTCTTCTCGCGAGCACGCTTGTTATGGGCACGGCTCCCGCGAACGCTGCCGCGGTTGCTCGTGTACCCGTCGGCGGCGGCATGCACACCGGCACCATCTACTGGATTCTCGCCTGCCCGGGCGGAATCATCTCCGCCGCGATGGTGAAGAACTGGAAGCGGCACAAGGAGCTCACGGCGCAGGAAGCCTGGACCTGCGGCTTGCTCTATTGGTGGAACGAAGGCGCGGGCGTCTACGGCCGCTAACCTTTCGCACCGAAAGAATCCGCGCCGGATTTCCGGCGCGGATTCTTTCTTGCAACCGCGCCGCGCTTAACCTGAAAAATTAGCGTTACCTCTTAGCGACAATACGACTTCCCACAACCATTGCGATAAATTTTCGATAAATTTTCGCCAGCTCGTTGAGTTGGAGTTGACGATGTTGCGTACGCCAGCGCGGCGATTTTCGATGCCGCGCCCCAGCGGAAGCACTGCCTGCAATCCCAGACATTCGCGCAGACACGCGCGGCCGTCGATTCACGCCGACCTCCCCGAGCGCGCGACGCGATCTCGCCGCGCGAAACCATTGATGGAGGTGTGACATGAGAAAGTTCAAGCTGATTGCTTTGATGCTGGCCGCGCTCGTTTGCGTCTCCAGCGTAACGACGCCGGCATCCGCCCACTACTACCACAAAAAGGTGGTGGTGACCGGCCATAGCAGCGGTAACGCGGCAGGGGTGTGGTTGATCATGGGCTGCGCCGGCGGCATTATTTTGGCTGCCTTCGCCGCCAACTACCGCGACGGCCGCGAGTTGACGCCGCCGGAAGCCTGGAGTTGCGGCACGCTTTTCTGGTTCTCGCAACCGCGCAATCCCTAAATCCCGCAATTAAGCGAGCCCCGCGCTGCAACGCAGCGCGGGGCTTTTCTTTTGCGCGCACCTTGCGGGGCGGCTGCGCTGCCCGTAGCTTTTTGCCGGGCTTCCTTCCCGCCATCCGGCGCGAAGCCGGCCTTGGGAAGTTTCGAGGTGGGGGAAATATGAAAACAAAATGGATCGCCTTGCCGATCGCGCTTGCGATCGCGTTTACGCCGTTCGCCGCGTCGGCGCAGGTTTGCGGCGTCGGGATCATCGTCGCCGCCATGGTCGCGAACGCGCAGCAACACCGTGAGCTCACCGAAAAAGAAGCCGCGACCTGCGGCTTGATGCTCGGCCACGACCAGCAAAATGTGAAAGCGAAATCGAAAAAGCAGCGCGAGCTGGCGAAGCAGAAAAATTGACGTCGCGAGGCGGGTGTCAATGTCGGATCGTGCGTGGGTAGTGTCTCAGGTTGCAATTTTTCGTCATGCCCGGCCTTGTGCCGGGCATCCACGCCTTAATTCACTTTTATGCATCAAAGGCGTGGATGGCCGGGACAAGCCCGGCCATGACGACGCTAACTAGACTCCATCCTCGGCATCTTCATCGAGCGCAATAGCTCGCGCATTTCACTGGAAATGAAACACTACTCGTGCGTGGCAATTCGGGTAAAATCGTAGTCACGCCTCAAAAGATTCAGTAGAATCAGTGAATTACACAGACCCGCTACAGCAGCGAAAAAAATCGATTATGTGACCGTTTTCACATCCGAAGACGGCCGGCCGCACTAGTTTTCCCGCATAAGACCCGGCAAGCTTATCGGGTTCACAGGTTGGCAAAAAAGGGCTGATGGACATGAAAAAAATCGCAACGATCTTTTTAGCAGGAGCTCTCGCTATCAGCTCCTCCTTGCCGGCGAGCGCCCAAGGATGTGTCCGCGGCGCCTGCGGCGGCAGCTCGATGCACTCAGGCACAGCATGGTGGATTTTAGCCTGCCCGGCCGGCGTGGTGACGGCCGCGATGATCAAGAACTGGAAACGGCATAAGGAGCTGAACGCTCCGGAAGCCTGGACCTGCGGTCTGCTCTACTGGTGGAACGAGGCGACCGGCCAATACGGTCCGCACTAATTCGCACAGACACGGAAATAAAAACCCGCGCTTCAAGAGCGCGGGTTTTCTCTTTGCATAGAGCTTGCGAATCCCGAGCGCGCACAAAAGCGTGAAAACCAAAAGCGGCACTTCGCCTCTGCGGGCCGCATGTGGATAGATCGAGCTAAAATAATAAGGACGGGTCAAAACAAACAACAAAATCAATAAGCTGCTGAAAATGCCACAGCATCCGAAAAAATCGGTGGTGTAACTTTTTCACACCAAGATACCGTCTGCCAATCCAATTTTCACGCAATATTGTTTCACAGGTTGGCAAGAGGGCTGATGCGCATGAAAAAAATTACAGCGATTTTTCTGGCCGTTGCGTTCGCTTTGAGTCCGATCGCCGCGTTAGCGATCGCAGCACCGCCTCCGCCGCCAGCCACCGGAAGCAGCATGAGCGGCAGCACCGCCTGGTGGATCGTGGCTTGCCCGGCGGGCGTGGTGACGGCCGCGATGGTCAAGAACTGGAAGCGGCATAAAGAGCTGAACGCACCGGAAGCGTGGACTTGCGGGCTGCTCTACTGGTGGAACGAGGCGACCGGCCAATACGGCCGCTAGCGATTTCCGAATCCGAAACAAAAAACCCGCGCCTCACAGCGCGGGTTTTTTGCGCGCGCCGATCGATAGCGCACGCTCGTCTCGCCGCACATCCGCTATACGGCCAAGCAACCGCCATTTAAACTTTCAGCATGGCTTTCGCCGACGATAGGATTTTTACGCTCGATGTCGCGCGCGGCGTCGCTGCGATCTGTGTCGTTATTTATCACTGGTCGCTTTTTTTCTACGTCTCGCAGTACGGCGCTTCGCCGGAAATTTATCCGCTGCACGATTTTTTCGCCTCCGTTTATAAAAACGGATGGCTCGGCGCCGATTTCTTTTTCGTGCTGTCGGGCGCGATCTTTTTCGCGAAATACGCAAGAACGATCGCAGACGGCGGCATAACCGCGCGCGAGTTTTTTGTCCTGAGATTTTCCCGCCTTGCCCCGCTGCACTACGCGACTTTACTTCTGACAGCCTTGTTCCAGGCGATCCTGATCCTGCAACTCGGCCGCTTCGTTCTTTACCGCGAAAACCTCGATGAATGGCACTTTTTAGCGAATCTCCTGTTCGTACAAGACTGGGGCTTTTTCCCGTTTTTGAGCGACATCTCCTTTAACGCGCCGGCATGGTCGCTATCGATCGAAGCGTTCCTGTACATTTGTTTTTTTGTCTTGCTTCGTTACATCTCGGCAAACATATTCTGCTTTTTGTCGATCGCCGCCGCCGGGCTTTGGCTCATCCATAGCGGCGCGAATGTGATGCTCGGCCGGGGGCTTTGGTGCTTTTTCGCAGGCGGCTCGATCGCGTGGTTCTACACACAACCGGCGCGAGCACACCGGCGCAAACCGGAACTATACGGAGCGGCGATCCTTCTGTTCTTGTTCGTCATCTTCAAATCGCACCCAAGCCCCGATGCATCCTCGGGAGCCACGGGTCCGGACATTGAAACGGTGAGCTATGTCTTGCACACCGGATTTTTTGCCTTCCTCGTCGGCTGCCTCGCTTTTTCGGATCGCATTTTGCGCCCGGTCACGAAGCCGCTTTCGTTTTTGGGCGACATCAGTTATTCGAGCTACTTGCTGCATTATCCGCTGCAACTCGCGTTTATCCTTCTCGTCGTGATGCTGAACGGCACGTTCGTTTCGGAGCTATTTCGTTCGCCGTGGACGATGCTGCTCTTTTTCGTCGTCCTCGTTGCAACGTCCCTGCTCAGTTTTCATTATTTTGAGGTACCGTTCAGAAAATCGCTCAGGCTGAGCCTTTTGAGCGAAAAGAAACCGCTGCCGGAATCGGCGGCATCTTGACTCATACCGTCGGGCAACGAAATCGATTTCGATTCATACGCCCTTTGTCATCTCGCGCAGCTTGAATTTCTGAATTTTCCCGGTCGATGTCTTCGGCAATTCGACGAAGACGATGTGCTTCGGGCATTTGAAGCTTGCAAGATTTTTCCGGCAATGCGCGAGCAAATCGTCGGCGCTCGCCTGCTTGCCGGGCTTTAACTCAATGAAGGCGCAAGGCGTTTCGCCCCATTTCTCGTCGGCTTTCGCCACTACCGCCGCCGCCTGCACCGCCGGATGCTTGTAGAGCGCGTCCTCGACCTCGATCGAAGAGATATTCTCGCCGCCCGAGATGATGATGTCTTTCGAGCGGTCCTTGATCTGGATGTAGCCGTCCGGGTGCATCACGCCGAGATCGCCGGAATGAAACCAGCCGCCGTGAAAAGCTTTTTCGGTCGCGAGCTTGTTCTTCAGATACCCTTTCATCACGACGTTCCCCTGGAACATCACTTCGCCCATCGTCTCCGCGTCGCGCGGCACCGGCTTCATGGTTTCGGGATCGATGATGTCCATGCCGTCGAGCGGCACGATGGTGACGCCCTGGCGCGCCTTCTTCGCGGCTTGCGCGGCCGAATCCAGCTTGTCCCATTCTTGATGCCAGTCGTTCACCGCGGCGGGGCCATAGGTTTCGGTGAGGCCGTAAAGATGCGTGACGTTGAAGCCCGCGCCTTTCATGGCAGCTAACACCGCTTCCGGCGGCGGCGCGGCCGCGGTGAAGAATTCGACCGGGTGGGGAAGCGGTTTCTTCTCGTCGGCGGGCGCGTTCAAAAGCGTCGACATCACGATCGGCGCGCCGCAAAGATGCGTCACTTTATGCTCGGCGATGAGATCGAACATCGATTTTGCCCGCACCTGCCGCATACAGATATGCGTGCCCGTGACGACCGAGATCGTCCACGGAAAGCACCAGCCGTTGCAGTGAAACATCGGCAGCGACCATAAGTAAACCGGATGCTTCTTCATCTGGCAGGTGAGCGCATTGCCGACGGCGAGCAGCGCCGCGCCGCGATGGTGATAGACGACGCCCTTCGGATCGCCCGTCGTTCCGGAAGTGTAGTTCAGCGAAATCGCATCCCACTCGTCGAGGGGATGCGAGCGAACGTATTTGTCTTCGCCTTCCTTCAGGAAATCCTCGTATTCGATCGAGCCGATGCGCGTCCCCTCGCCCGTGAATTCCGGATCGTCGTAATCGATCACCAGGGGCTTCGCTTTGGCGGTTGAAAGCGCCGCCTTCATCACTTTCGAAAATTCGCGGTCGACGATCACAACCTTCGCTTCGCCGTGATCGAGCGAAAACGAAATGATCGGCGCGTCGAGCCGCGTGTTCAGCGTGTTCACCACCGCGCCTGTCATCGGCACGCCGTAGTGGCACTCCAGCATCGCCGGCGTGTTGGCCAAGAGCACCGCGACCGTGTCGCCGCGCTTGATCCCGCGCTTCGCAAGCGCAGAGGCAAGGCGCATCGCACGCTTGTGGAAGTCGCGGTAATTTCGTTTCAGCTTGCCGTGGATGACCGCGACGTGATCGGGAAACACGGCCGCCGCGCGCTCTAAGTATGTCAGCGGTGTCAGCGGCTGGTAATTCGCGGGATTTTTATCGAGATCGGTATCGTACGCACTTTTCGTCACGGCTTCCCCCATTCCATCAAGGGCAAGCTAGCGTCAGCCTTGGCGGCGCTCAAGCGGAGAAGAAGAGATCGCGCACCCCGCTTTCGATCAAGGCGAGCGCAATCAGGAATACCAGCGAATAGGCGATGCGGTAGAAAAGCTCCGTCGGCGTGATGCGGACGAGCCAGACGCCGAGGAGGTTCGTCGCGACCGCGAGCGGCATCAGCACGAGCGAGGTCTTGATGTTCGCGGTCGAAAACTGCCCGAGCGCGAAGAACGGCACGAGCTTCATGTAGTTCACGAGCGCGAAGAACACGGTCGAGGTGCCGACGAAGCGCAGTTTCGACATCCGCTGCGGCAAGACGTAAATCTGGAATGGCGGCCCGCCCGCATGCGAGAGCGTGCTGGTGAAAGCCGAGACCCCGCCCCAGAACACGCCGCTCGCGGCGCTCGGCCGCCCGCGCTCTTTTTCGGGCTTGGGCGCGAACCAGTAGTTCAATACAAAAATGAGCGCGATCGAGCCCACAGCTAACCGCACCTGCGCATCCGAGACATGCGCGGCGAGCGCCCAGCCGGCGCCGACGCCGACGAACGCGCCAAGCGTCATCATCTTCACGTTCCACTTGTCCCAGTCGCGCCAATAGACCCCGAGCGAGAGCGCGTCTTGCACCAAGAGGATCGGCAGCAAGATCGCGATCGCCTGCACCGGTGGAACCACGAGCGACAAAAGCGGCGTCGCGACGAGGCCGACACCGGCAAAGCCGCCTTTGGCGAGGCCGAGGAAAGTGACCGCGATGCAAGCCGCGATGTAGAAGATGGGTTCTGTGGGCACGAGATGGGCGATTCCGGCGGAGACAGACATAAAGCCGATTGAGAGCGCGCGAGCTATCCCTTCGCGCATGGCAAAAGGGCTAAGGACGCAAGGCTTGCAAAGCCCGCCCGCAGGCGGAAAATTGCCCGGAAACGCAGCCCGTCATCCTGAGGTGCGAGCGGCGAAGCCGCGAGCCTCGAAGGGTGGCGGTCCGTCATCCTTCGAGACTCGCTTCGCTCGCACCTCAGGATGACGCATAAAATCCGGGAGAGACGCCGTGGATACCAAAACGAACAGCCGCTACCCCGAGGTCTACGGACGTTCGCTGACCGACCCGATCGGCTTCTGGGGCGAACAGGCCGAAGCGATCGACTGGATCGAGAAGCCGAAAACGATCTTCGATCCGAAGGCCGGCGTCTATGGCCGCTGGTTCACCGATGGCGTCTGCAATACCTGCTGGAACGCCGTCGACCGGCAAGTAAAGGCAGGGCGCGGCGAGCAGGCCGCCTTCATCTACGACAGCCCCGTCACCAATACGAAGCGCAAGATCACCTACAACGAACTCCTCGACGAGGTGAAAGCCTTCGGCGCGGTGCTGAAGGATTTTGGCGTCGAAAAAGGCGACCGCGTCATCGTCTATATGCCGATGGTGCCGGAAGCGCTCATCGCGATGCTCGCCTGCGCACGGATTGGCGCGGTCCACTCGGTCGTCTTCGGCGGCTTCGCATCGAAAGAACTCGCCACGAGGATCGACGACGCGAAGCCGAAAGTCATCCTCTCCGCTTCCTGCGGCGTCGAACCGGGCCGCACCGTCGCCTACAAGCCGCTCCTCGACGAAGCGATCAAGCTTGCGAAAGAAAAGCCGCAGGCCGTGATCCTGTTGCAGCGTCCGCAACTCGAAGCCTCGCTGATCGCGGGCCGCGATCACGACTGGACGGCGCTGCGCGCGGCTGCGATGCGCGACGGCAAGGCCGCCGATTGCGTGCCGTGTCTCGCGACCGATCCGCTCTACATCATCTATACGTCCGGCACGACCGGCATCCCCAAAGGCGTCGTGCGCGATCACGGCGGGCATCTCGTCGCGCTGAAATGGTCGATGAAGGGCGTCTTCGACATCGCGCCGGGCGAGACCTGGTGGGCCGGCTCCGACATCGGTTGGGTCGTCGGCCATTCCTATATCGTCTATGCGCCGCTCTTCCACGGCTGCACGTCCATTCTCTACGAAGGCAAGCCGGTCGGCACGCCCGACGCCGGCGCCTACTGGCGCGTGATCGCCGAGCACGGCGTCGTCTCGCTCTTCACCGCGCCGACCGCCTTCCGCGCGATCAAGAAGGAAGACCCGCAAGGGAAGTTCCTCGCCGGCAAGGACCTCTCGAAATTCCGCATACTTTTCCTCGCGGGCGAACGCGCCGATCCCGACACGATCAAATGGGCGGAAAATCTCCTGCACGTGCCGGTGATCGACCACTGGTGGCAGACCGAATCCGGCTGGCCGATGGTCTCGAACCCCATGGGCCTCGGCGCGATGCCGGTGAAATACGGCTCCCCGACCGTCGCCGTGCCCGGCTACGACGTGCGCGTCGTCGACGAGCAAAACAAGGAAGTAAAGCCCGGCACGATGGGTTCGATCGTCGTGAAATTGCCGCTCCCGCCCGGCTGTCTGCCGACGCTTTGGCACCAGGACGAGCGCTTCGAGGAAGCGTATCTCTCCGAATTTCCCGGCTACTACAAAACCTCGGACGCCGGTTACAAGGACGAGGACGGTTACATCTTCATCATGGGCCGCACCGACGACATCATCAATGTCGCCGGGCACCGGCTCTCCACCGGCGGCATGGAGGAAGTGCTTTCCGCGCATCCGGACGTCGCCGAATGCGCGGTGATCGGGGTCGCCGATCAGCTCAAGGGCGAAGTGCCCTGCGGCTTCCTCGTGCTAAAGGCGGGTGTGAACAAGCCGCCCGCCGAAGTGGAGAAAGAAGTCGTGGCGCTCGTGCGCGAGAAGATCGGGCCTGTCGCGGCGTTCAAGCTCGCCATCGTCGTGAATCGCCTGCCGAAGACGCGCTCCGGCAAAGTCCTGCGCGGCACGATGAAGAAAATCGCCGACAGCCAGCCCTGGACGATGCCGGCGACGATCGACGATCCTGCGATCATGGACGAGATTAAAAAGTCGATGAAAGAGCGCGGGCTCGCTGCGGGCTGAGAATAAACGCTGTCATGCCCGCCTTGTGCCGGGCATCCACGCCTTGCTTTCTGAGATGTCGTAAAGACGTGGATGGCCGGGACGAGCCCGGCCATGACGGAGAAATTATTTTTCCTCCCCCGTCACCAGCTTTTTCAGAAGCCGCCCCAACTCGGCGGCTTCTTTATTCGTGAGCTTGCCCGCGAAATGCCGCGCGATCGCTTCGCGATAGGCGGGCCAGACGCGCTTCTGGAACTGCCGCCCCGCCGCCGTGATCGCGACCATGAAGCCGCGGCCGTCTTCCGGGCACGGCCGCCGCTCGACGAATTTCGCTTCCTCCAGCCGGTCGAGAAGCCGCGAGAGATTGTATTGTTTGAAGAGAAGCCGCCGCTCCAATTCGTTTTGGCGGAGCCCCTCCTCGCGGCCGGGGCGCGACAGCTCCAGCACCACATCGTACCAGTCCAAAGGCGGAAAGCCCTTCACCTTCACGTCAGCTTCGACGGCGGAGACGACCGCCTCTTCGGCGCGGACGAGATAGACCCAGGCCAGCTCGATCGCGAGGGTGAAGGAATCGCTCATGGAAAGAAGTGTCCGATTTTCATGCAGTTACATCAAGCTTGACAGGTATATGCATTTGCATCTATATCGCCAAGGTACATGTAAATGCATTCAATCAGGAGACACCATGCCCCTCACCCTCGTCAGTCACAAACTCTGTCCCTATGCGCAGCGCGCCGCGATCGCGCTCTCCGAGAAGGGCGTCCCTTTCGACCGCAAAGATATTGATCTCGCGAACAAGCCAGACTGGTTCCTGAAAATTTCCCCGCTCGGCAAGGTGCCGGTGCTCCTCGACGGCAATGAGCCGATTTTCGAATCCGCCGTTATCCTCGAATATCTCGAAGAGACGCAGCCGAAGCCGCTGCATCCGAAAAACCTGCTCCGGCGCGCGCAGCATCGCGCCTGGATCGAATTCGGATCGTCCATTCTCTCCGATCTTTGGATTGTCGAGACGTCGGCGGATCGCGTCACGGTCGAGGCGAAGCTGAAATCGCTGCGCGAGAAATTCATGAAGCTTGAGAACGAAATCAAAGGCCCGTGGTTCGAGGGCGAGGATTTCTCGCTTATCGACGCGGTCTTCGCGCCGGTCTTCCGTTATTTCGACCTGATCGACGCCCTCCTCCATCACGGCATTTTCGAAAGCCTGCCGAAGGTGCAAGCGTGGCGCGCGAAGCTCATGCAGCGCGCGTCGGTGAAGAATGCCGTCAGCCCCGAATATCCGCGCCTCCTGGAAGACTTTGTGCGCGCACAGAAGGGTTATCTTGCTTCCTTCCTGCGAAAGGCCGCCTGATCCGCGGATAACCCCTCTCCCCGCACGCAGGGAGAGGGGTTAAAAGGAGCGATGACCCGGCTCGCCCACAAAGTCGCCATCGTCACCGGCGCCGCGCGCGGCATCGGCCTCGCCTGCACTAAACGCTTTCTGGGCGAAGGCGCGAAAGTCGTTCTTGCGGACATCGATGAAAAAGAAGGCGCGGCCGCTGCGAAAGCGCTCGGCACGAGCGCGCATTTCGTCCGCTGCGACGTCGGCAATGCGAAGGATGTCGCCGCGCTGGTTGCGGAAACCGAAAAGAAATTCGGCGGCATCGACATCCTCGTGAACGATGCCGGCATCGTCCATGGCGCGGATTTTCTCGATCTCGCGGAGGAGGATTTCGACCGCGTGCTGCGCGTGAACCTGAAAGGCGCATTTCTCGTCGCGCAAGCCGTCGCAGCGAGAATAGCCGCGCAAAAGAAGCGCGGCGCGATCGTCAACATGGCCTCGATCAATGCGCAGGTCGCGATCGGAAACCAGATCGCCTACTCGGTGTCCAAAGGCGGTCTTCTCCAGCTCACCCGCGCAATGGCGCTTTCGCTTGCGCCGTACGGCATTCGCGTGAACGCCATCGGGCCTGGCTCGATCATGACGGACATGCTGAAATCGGTCGCGAACGACAAGGAAGCGAAGCGCCGCGTGCTATCGCGCACGCCACTCGGCCGCATCGGCACGCCGGAAGAGGTCGCGAGCGTCGCGGCCTTCCTCTCATCAAGCGACGCGAGCTACATTACAGGCGAGATTATTTACGTCGATGGGGGCCGGCTGGCGTTGAACTACACGGTGCCGGTGAGCGACGAGGCGCTGGACTAGAAACAGTCATGCCCGGCCTTGTGCCGGGCATCCACGTCTTTCTGATCTGAAGTAAGGCGTGGATGGCCGGGACAAGCCCGGCCATGACACAATCCATCTACTCGCTCTTCTTCGAGCCGCCGAGTTTCGCGAACACGGATTCGATATCGACCGGCGCTTCCTTCTTCGGGCGAGCGGCCTCTTCCTCGCGCTGCGCGGCGGCGGCCGCTTCCGCGCGCGCCGTCGTTTCGGAAGCGGGCAACAGCGTCGAGTGCGCTTCCTCTTTCACCGGCTTTTCCTTCGCTGCACGCGAGACCTCGCGGTCGAGGTCGATCTGCGAGGTCAAACCCAGCGTCACCGGATCGAGCGGCTGCAAGGTCGCCGCGTTCCAGTGCGTGCGGCTCCTGACGGACTCGATCGTCGACTTCGTCGTGCCGACGAGGCGCATGATCTGCGCGTCCTTCAATTCCGGATGATTGCGTACGAGCCACAGGATCGCGTTCGGGCGGTCCTGCCGTTTCGAAACCGGGGTGTAGCGCGGGCCCTTCTTCTTCGTCTTCGGTTCCGGCACCTGCACGGTCGATTCCGAGCGTTTCAGTTTATGATTCGGATCCTTCTCGGCCGCCTCGATCTCCGCGCGCGTAAGCTGGTTCGACGTCACCGGGTCGAGGCCCTTGATGCCCTGCGCCACTTCGCCGTCGGCGATTCCCTTCACTTCGAGCGGATGCAGCCGGCAGAATTCGGCGATCTGATCGAAGGTCAGTGTCGTATTCTCGACCAGCCAGACGGCGGTGGCTTTCGGCATGAGAACGGTGTCGGCCATGGCTAAATCTCGCAAAACGGGCTTTTGATAAGGTTTTCGCGCTCCGGCCGTCTTTTGGGACGGAGCCTCGGTAATCCTCGAATTCACCGGGGATGACCGTTATATAAGGGTTGAACGCGCTGGAAGCAATGATGTTGCAAAGGGAAACGAACCCGCAAAAACCGCCGCTTCGCGTGCTTTTGTGCGCGCCGCGCGGCTTTTGCGCGGGCGTGGTGCGAGCGATCGACGCGGTCGAGCGCGCGCTCGAAAAATACGGCGCGCCCGTCTATGTGCGTCACGAAATCGTGCACAACAAATATGTCGTGGAGTCGCTCCGGCAGAAGGGCGCGGTGTTCGTCGAGGAACTCGATGAAGTTCCCGAAGGCGACCGGCCGGTGATTTTCTCCGCGCATGGCGTGCCGAAATCCGTGCCGGAGGAAGCGGATCGTCGCCACCTCTTCGCCATCGACGCCACCTGCCCGCTCGTGACGAAAGTTCACCGCGAAGCGATGGTGCATTTCAAGCGCGGACGCGAGATCGTGCTGATTGGGCACGCCGGCCATCCTGAAGTCATCGGCACCATGGGACAGTTGCCCGAAGGCGCGGTCGTGCTGGTCGAGACCGCACAGGAGGCGAAGAAGTTTCAGCCGAAGGACGCGGGCAACCTCGCATATGTCACGCAGACGACACTTTCCGTCGACGACACCGCCGGGATCGTCGCGATCCTGCGCGAGCGTTTTCCCGCGATCGTCGCGCCCCATAAGGAAGACATCTGCTACGCCACCACCAACCGCCAGGAAGCGGTGAAGCGCGTCGCGCACCAGGTCGATGCGATGATCGTGGTCGGCGCCCCGAACAGCTCGAACTCGCAGCGGCTCTGCGAGGTTGCCGTGCGTTCCGGCTGCGCGAACACCGCGCTCGTGCAGCGCGCGGCCGATATCGACTGGCGTGTGTTCGAGAGAATCGAGAGCCTAGGCCTTGCTGCCGGCGCTTCCGCGCCGGAAGTGCTCGTCGAGGAAATCGTCGATGCCTTCGCCGAGCGTTACACCGTTTCGGTTGAAAATGTCTCAGGCCCGGCTGAAGACGTATTCTTTCCGCTCCCGCGCGAATTGCGCCCCGACGCTGCGGAGTAAACGATGAGCGCGCTTTTCAGCATCGGGCATTCCAATCACTCGATCGAACATTTCGTCGCGCTCTTGCAAGGCGCGGGCGTAACGCTGCTCGCCGATGTCCGCTCCTATCCGAAATCGCGTTATGCGCTGCAGTTCAACCGCGAGGCGCTGGAACAATCGCTGTCCGAAAATGACATCGGCTATCTATGGCTCGGCAAGGAACTCGGCGGCATGGCGCGGGACAAAATTACCGCGCACGATTTCGAACGCGGACTCGGCCGTCTTTACGATGCGAGCCTGCGCCAATCCACCGCGATGATGTGCGCCGAACGCGATCCGCTGAACTGCCATCGCTGGCTGTGGCTCTCGCGCGAGCTGGCCGCGCGCGGCATCAAAGTTGCGCATATTCTCGGGAATGGAAAAATCGAAAGCCAGCGTGAAACCGAGAACCGGCTGCTCGAAGCCGAAGGCTTGGCCGGCGAAGACTTCTTCTCGCGCGAAGAGCGGCTGAGAGACGCTTATCGCGCGCGCTCCCGCCACCACGCGGCCGCGGCGGAGTAAGCCATGGCCGTTTACACCGATGTCGGCGAGGAAGAACTCGCACAATTCCTCGATGCTTACGATCTCGGCGAGATGATGTCGTTCAAAGGCATCGCCGAGGGCGTCGAGAACACCAATTACGTCCTGCACACCAAGCGCGGCTATTTCATTCTCACGCTCTACGAAAAGCGCGTGAAGAAGGAGGATCTTCCCTTCTTCATTGGCCTCATGGAGCATCTCGCCGCGCGCGGCATCAACTGCCCGCAGCCGGTGAAGAACAAACAAGGTGTCGCGCTCGGCGAGCTTGCCGGGCGGCCCGCGACCCTCGTCACCTTTCTCGAAGGCTTGTGGATCCGCCGTCCGAATGTCTCGCATTGTCAGGCGCTCGGCGAGGCGATGGCCGCGCTGCATAAGGCGGGCGACGGTTTCAAGCTCCGCCGCGAAAACGCGCTCGGACATGCGAGCTGGAAAAATCTCGCGCAATCGATCGCAAAACGCGCCGACGAAATCGCGCCCGGTCTTGCCGCGCTCATTCAAGGCGAAGCGAGCGAGATCGAAAAATCCTGGCCCAAGGGCTTGCCCGAAGGCGTGATTCATGCCGATCTTTTTCCCGATAACGTTTTCTTTCTCGGCAAGAAACTTTCCGGCCTGATCGACTTCTATTTCGCCTGCGACGATCTTCTCGCCTACGACATTGCAATTGCGTTGAACGCCTGGTGCTTTGAGATCGATGGCTCGTTCAACGTCACCAAGGGTCGCGCGCTTTTGTCGGGCTACAACAATGTTCGCAAGCTCGACGCGAAGGAAGTCGCAACGCTGCCGCTGCTCGCGCGCGGCGCCTCGCTTCGGTTTCTCCTCACCCGCGCGATCGACTGGCTGAACGTACCGCCGGGCGCACTGGTGCGGCCGAAGGACCCGGCCGAGTACCAGAAGAAACTGAACTTCCACCGCAGCATCAAGAATGCGAGCGAATACGGATTGAGCGCATGAGCCAAGCCCCATGAGCAAAGTCATCATCCACACCGACGGCGCCTGCTCCGGCAATCCCGGCCCCGGCGGCTGGGGCGCGATCATTCGTGAGGGCACGAATATCCGCGAAATGATGGGCGGCGAAGCGGCGACCACAAACAACCGCATGGAATTGATGGCGGCAATTTCCGCTTTGGAATCTTTACCTGATGGCACACCGGCCGAACTGCATACTGATTCCGAATACGTGAAGAACGGCATTACTCAGTGGATTCCGTCTTGGAAGAAAAATGGATGGCGCAAAACGAGCGACAATAAGCCGGTGAAAAACGCCGAGCTATGGAAGCGCCTCGAAGCCGCCGCGCTCAAACACCATGTGAGCTGGCACTGGGTGGAGGGGCATATCGGCCATGACGAGAACGAGCGCGCCGATGAGTTGGCGCGCGAAGGCATGAAGCCGTTTCTAAGACGGTGAGCATCGCAAAGTACTAAATTCATCGTCATGGCCGGGCTTGTCCCGGCCATCCACGCCTAGCAATCTCAAATTCAGAAAATGCGTGGATGCCCGGCACAAGGGCCGGGCATGACAATGACTATGCTTCGCGGTTCTTTCTTTCCCGCTTGCGCACATACATCGCCTCATCCGCCCGCGCGATTACCGCTTCCGAAGTGTCGCCGTCTTGAAGCATCGTGAGCCCGGCCGAAAGCCCGAGCGTGTAATTTTTGCCTCGCTTCTGCTCGAACGGCGATTCCGCAATCAGCGCTTCCAGCGCGCGCGCTTTCGCGATCGCCTGCGCTTCGTTCAAATTCCACAAGAGCACCACGAATTCGTCGCCGCCGACCCGCGCGACGACGTCCGACGCGCGCACGCTACCCGCAATCAAGCGGCCGACGCGGCCGAGCACCCAGTCGCCCGCCGCGTGGCCGTATTTGTCGTTCACCGCCTTGAAGCCGTCGAGATCGAGAAAGAGCAGCGCCCCCGTCGCCTTGTAGCGCCGCGCATAGGCAAGTGTCCGCTCGAGCGCCTTCATGAAGCCGCGCCGGTTGAGAAGCCCGGTGAGCGGATCCTCGTCGACGCGTGTCTCCAGCTCCGCCACACGCGCACGTTCGGCGGCAAGTTGCTCGCGCAGCGCGTCCATTTCAGCCGCAAGTTTCGTCGCGAGCGAGCGCGAAGTCCCGCCCGCTTTCCGGTTCGGCGGCGCGGGTTCCGGCTCGCGGGC
>JADMIO011280056.1_pt1 | contig 33350 bp, 28 predicted proteins | sample 8958161 | NCBI WGS metagenome assembly JADMIO01 (sample SAMN16585339, study PRJNA669376) | soil metagenome | isolation source: Crop rotation soil | place: USA: Cullars Rotation, Alabama | collected 2011 | reverse complement strand
AAGGTGAGCCAGTGTGATTACATTTGCGGCCTAACTGTGGCCAGTCCAGTTACGCTGGAGTCACTAGTATTTAGGTGACACTATAGAAGCGGCCGCGACAACTTGTCCACGTGGAATTCTAAGCTTAGGATCCCAATGTGCTGGAAAGAGAGATCGCCAAGTTCACCTGACGTTTTTCATCTGCAAACCGCCGGATCATTGGGACCAGTCCCACGGTCGATATGGTAAAACGTCGCGCTCCGAAGTTGTAGCCTTGTGCGTCGTTGAGACGATCGATCGCTGCCATCGTGTTATCATAGTTATGGAAAGGCTCGCCCATCCCCATTAAAACGACATTTGTGACGACTTGGTTCTCTTCCTTGAGCATCCGGGCATAGTACATGACCTGAGCGACGATCTCTCCGCTCGAGAGATGGCGCTTGAAACCCATCTGTCCGGTGGCACAAAAGACACAGCCCATAGCGCAACCCGCCTGGGTGGAGATGCACAGCGTACGACGATTCCTGGCGCCGCGTCCAGTGGGGGAGGCGGTGATCTGAGGATTATCCGCTGGGTCGCCATAGCGCATGAGAACGGCTTCGATCAGGTTCTTGTCGGGCAGCTCGAAAAGGGTTTTACGGGTAGTTCCATCGGAAGAATCCTGAACAACCTTCACCTGGAACGGCGAAAAAATGACCTGCGTGGCGAGTTTTTCCCGCAGCGATTTTGGCAGAGTCGTGAATTGTTCGGGCGAGTCGTAGAAATGCTGATACAAACCCTGCCAGATCTGTCTTGCACGATAGGTGGGCTCGTTCCATTCCCTTAGGAGATTTGTAATCTCATCGATATCCAAATCGTAAATTAACATTCCGTCACCCTTAGGTCAGGCCTCAACCCTGACCCTCAATTGATCAACGCTGTCAGATCGTCGACAACGTTATCGATCCTTGGAATCCATTTGTCGGCTTGTTCCTTTGTGGAAACACCGCTGAGGACCAATGCCGTTGGACATCCGACTGCCTGGCCTGCCGCGATGTCCGTTTCCAGCCGATCGCCAACAACGAGAGTTTCCTCTTTCAAAGTCCCAAGTCTCTCCAGGGACAATTCCATTAGAAACGGGAAGGGCTTTCCCGCCACGATTGGTTCCACGTTGGTAGCTGTCGTGATAACAGACACCCAGGCGCCTGCCCCGGGGATCTCGCCGCGCGGGGTTGGAAAGGTCTTATCCATATTGGTCGCGTAGAAACGCACTCCCTTACGGATGAGCAATGTCGCCTCAGAGAGTTTTTCGAAGCTCACGCCACGATCCATACCCATCACGACAACCTCTGCCTGGGGAGCATTTTCCATCGAGACGATTTCAAAGCCTTCCTGTCCCAAGGGAATTTGTAGTCCATCTTCGCCGATCACCAACGCCTTGGTTCCGGGCGGATACGATTGGGCCACAGCCCGAGCAGCCGCTTGAGAGGAAGTAACTACCTGCCAGGGCTCTACATTCACGCCAAACCCCTTCAGCTTGGTTACATATTGTTCCGAGGTTTTAGTACTGTTATTTGTGGCAAAAACAAATTTCAGTCCGCATTCCCGGATGCGCCGAAAGGTCGCGGCCAGGTCGCCAATCGGTGCGTCACCGCGCCAGACCACGCCGTCCATATCAAGGATCAGAGCTTTTATGTTTTCGGGGATAGGCATACTATGATTTTCCAAACTTCTTTATGAGATATTTCAAAGCCGGCGCGTCGATCCATGTGGCCTGTGGGTCGGCACGTTCTTCGAAGTTTTCCTTCACGATCAGCTCAACGAAAGCATCCTGGAATGTTTTTCCATTTGTCAGGTAGCCTTCCTGGATGAGAATCTCCATGATTTGGCGTCGCACGGTCCCGGTGACATCCACACGATCTGTTTTAACGCTTTTTCCAAAGTACAACTCATGCAGTTCCAATAACTCACCAAGTCGGGGAACTGGGTCTTCATGATCGTCGACCCGATAATCAAGCCAGCGATCGAGATAGCCACCATAGCCAGCTTTTGCTTTGACCACATAGATCGCCGCGGATTGACGGCCCCGTTTGTCGCCTCCAGCCCGGTCGCCAACCAGTAAAGCGGTATGAAGCCGGGTAGGCAAACTGCCCTTGGTTGTTATGAAAGCCTCGATCATGGCAGGGACAACTCTTCCACTGGTGAGAATATTCCCCTGAACGGCATATCCCTTGCCAGAAACGCCGCCTGACCAGGCAAAACATCCAGTTCCGGAGAAGGTTGCCGCGCTACCTTTCGCATCCACGAGCCCAACCTGTCTTAACTCCCTATCAGGATCATCTTCCAATAAGCGCGCCAGCGTTTCCTGGGCAGATAGACCAGTCGCCATTAACGCCAGTCCACGCGGACCAAACGATGTATTGGCAAACGATTGCGTGGCCACGGCACCCACTCCTGCCTGCGCCCAGGGAACTACGGCTCCCACCGCCGGGAATTTTGAGGCAACGGCTACGCCCCAGGTTTTTTCTTCAAGGTCACAGGCCACAATCGAAAACGTCATGAGATTTGCTCCCGCGAGGCTGGATTATACACTGATGAGGTAGCGTGCTACGCGGGCGAATGGAATAGAAAAGCCCGCTAACAACAGATGCTAGCGGACTTCCGTCTTCAAATAAGCGTGCGTTTACTTTACTTTTTCCGGAATCTGCATCACTTCGTCGACCAAACCATATTCAACAGCACCCTTGGCGTCGAGATAGAAGTCCCGGTCGGTATCCCGTTCGATCACTTCGAGTGGCTGCCCTGTGCTCTTCGAGAGGATGTCATTCAAGATAGCCTTCTGGCGCAGGATTTGTCGCGCCGCAATTTCGATGTCGGTCGCCTGACCCTGCGCGCCACCTAAAGGCTGGTGCATGTGGATCGTCGCGTGAGGCAAAGCGAAGCGGCGACCTTTTGTCCCGGCCGTCAGCAACACGGTCCCAAAGGAAGCAGTCACGCCGACTGCCACAGTGCTAACCGGATTTGAAATCATCTTCATCGTATCATAGATCGCAAAGCCGGCATAAACCACTCCGCCGGGGGAGTTAATATACATGAAGATTTCTCTCTCAGGATCTTCGTGATTCAGGAACAGAAGTTGGGCCACGATTAGGTTTGCAACCTGATCGTCGATAGGCGTACCGAGAAAGATGATGCGCTCTTTGAGAAGCAAGGAATAAATATCATAGGCGCGCTCACCGCGGCCGGATGACTCAATGACCATGGGAATAACGCTCTTGAAATCAGGGATCATATTATGTTATCTCCTTTAACCATAGGACGTACCTCGTCTGTGTTTCGCCAATCATACTGATTCAGTGTTGGAATTACGTTAAAACTTTATCAGGATTTGTTTATTTATTCGGACTTCGATTCGGTTGCTGTCTCCTCCGAAGAGTGCTCAACACTCTGGTCGGGGACAGGTTCTGTTTCAGCCGCAGTAGCTTCCGTCTCAAGGGTTTCCGCGACAGCCTCTGTCGAAGACATTTCCTGCTGAGGCTCGGTTTCCGTAGCCTTTTGACGTTCTTCCGGCGGGATATATTCTCCGACAGCGATCGACTTCAACGTATCCAATGCGCGGCGGGTCAGGACGCGGTTGGCCGATTCCATAGCGACCGCCTGGGCCACACGTTGTTGTCCCTGACGTCCCCCGCGGATCTTATTCAAGTCGACGCCCTGCATCGTCAGAGCAGAGAGCGTCTGGTTGAATTCCGCGTCCAGTGCTTCATTATCCACTTCGAGCTTTTCGCGACGGACAATCTCATCCAGGATGAGGGACCGCTCAAAGCGCTTCTTGGCAACCGGCTTGACTTCCTCTTCGATGAACTGTTCCCGGGTTGTATTGCGGACCTTGAAATAGGTATCCAGGTCCATTCCCTGCTGACTGAGCCGTTGACCCAGGTCTTCCAGCACGTGTTCACCCTCATGCTCCAGGGCATGTTGATGATATTTCAGGGTGGCGCCTTCCTTGATCTTTTCGATCAAGTCAACGAAATATTTATCGTCGTAATCGGCTTTGGAGCGGGTCTCAACATCATTTTTGACAGCTTCGCGGAGGGCCTCGACAGTCTCACCGGCGCCTGTTGTCTTTGCAAATTCATCATCGAGTTCGGGGAGAGTCAGGGCGCGTACCGTTTTGAGGGTAACTTCCATCCTACCCTCTTTGCCGCGCAACTCCTCCACTTCCCAGTCCTCCGGGAACGTGTGTGTGACGGTTTTCGTGTCGCCTGCTGTCATGCCAATCAATTCTTTTGAAAAACCGCTGTAGGGCCATTCATTCTCCCGTCCCTCACTACGAACAACGACAGAATAGCCTGTCCGATTCAATTCCGTCATCTCCGATTTCACATCGACGAGAACGTAATCACCTTCCTGCGCTTCACGCTCGACGTTCTCGGTCGTCGCGTACATTTGGCGGAGATCCTCCACAGCTGCCTCAACCGCCTTCTCATCGGGAGCCGTCCACTCGTACGGCAGGCGGATCGAGTGATAGTCACCCAAGTCCACTGTCGGCGCCAGCGGAACTCGGAAGGTGAGTTTGGGCGGCTCCAGGGAATCAATGGACTCCAAGGAGCCCGCGGCGCCCGGTTCTACATCCGCTTCTTTAAGGATGGTGGAGTATTCGGCGTCGACAAAGGCATCCATGGCCTGTTCGATGATCGCCTGCTCGCCATAGTTTCGCACCACCATGTCATAAGGAGCCTTCCCGGGTCGAAAGCCCGGGATCTTGCCACGCTGCGAGATCTTGCGAGCCGCACGACGCTTGTAGGTGTCCAACCGTTCGGGTTCAACTTCAACCACTAATTTGGCTTCGTGGTTTTCTTCGATGGTTTTTTCGATTTTCACATTATTCTCCATGAGCCCCGTATCGTCTTCAAGACTTCGGGCCTAAAATACTATGGGGACGGAGGGAATCGAACCCTCACGCCTTGCGGCACATGATCCTAAGTCATGCTCGTCTGCCAGTTCCGACACGTCCCCGTGCGAATTGTTATCGTTATAGAGCGGCGAAATTATACTTTAATTTTTGATGCTTGGACGAGGCTCAGTATAAGTTAGTGCAGGAAACGGCCAGCGTTTCCCTTCTCTCAAGAGGAATGTTGTCATAAAAAAAGACTCTGCCAAAGCAGAGTACTTTTCTTAGCTCCTCACTATTTCAGTGGAGGATTTACGGAATGGAATTGTTAATCGTGCTGTAGCTGTTCCCGATATCAGGTCCTAACGAGCGGATAACTAAAATGACGACAAGTACAACAAGAGAAAGAATGATAGCGTACTCGACGAGACCTTGACCCTTTTCCTTCGGTGCAAATAACATCAGGTTTTTCCTTTCATTCAGAGAGAGTGTATTTTATTTACAGCAGTGCTACTCTGATTACACTATGACAGGACTTCCTGATCAAAAATAGGTTACGCTTCCGACAGCTTGCAGTTTCGAAAGGAGCAAACAGTAGGAGGGAGAAGCAATCCGCTCATTTCGGCAGATCATCTCACCCATTGGCTGTCTACCATTTAGGATTATTAGCGGTATAATCGCCGCCTGTTGTACATCTCATTCAGTGAGCTTCATTTCATGTCTCCGATTATCAATCCCGAATCAGCCGGAAAAGAACGAACTCAATTAACGAAAGCAATTGTATTAGCGGTCCGTGAACTGGCAAAACAAACCGACGTCACGAATGAAGCCAAAGATTTGGCGGCTTTCATCGCCCTGGCATTGAAAAATATCTCAGAGGGGATTGATATTTCTGTCGCGGCCTGGGAAAAGCGTGGTTACTGGGTCAAAGCAGACCGCTTCCGCATGGAATGGCTCTGGACAGGTCAATATGCCGACAAAATGACGGTGGCGATCTTTACGGATGATTGGGGCACGATTGCGATGCTTATGCCACAGATCGCGCAAAAATTTGGCAAGATTATGGTCTCTGATAATCATCGCCTTGGCAAACCCTGGATAGGATCTTTTAAACAGCTGACCAGTCAACGGTAAGGAGTCAGGCACATCTCGGTCTGCAACTACCCTCTCAAACGGCTGCCAATTTAACGGGGATGATGGGCACTGAGGTTGTTTGCCGGCATACATGATTCGCCTACAAAAACCCAGCGGGCAGAATATTAGGGTACCGAAAATCGTTAACCATCTTAAGAGGAAGATGTGATGTCTATTAATATATTTCTCTATCTTTCGCTAGCTGCCTGGAGGCTCGCCTCGCTCGTAGCAAATGAAGATGGTCCCTGGATGATCTTTAAGCGTTTTCGGCAGCGCGCAGAGCAATGGTGTCAACAATACCGGTTTTGTCGCGAATTAGGTCTGTATGAACTGGTGACCTGTGAGTGGTGTAATTCGATTTGGATTGGAATCGGTCTCACGGCGCTATATCTCTGGATCGGTGAAACGATTTTCTACCTGGCCCTACCGTTCGCGCTATCGACGGTCGCGATCATCATCAAATATGTCGTACAACTTCTCCAAACGGCGCAACAATTCCTCGATAACATCGATCGATCTCAAAAATAGGCTCGCGGTATCGTCCATACCCCTGGCTACTACCTGCCCCTTTCCACACTAATGCAGGGAACCATTCCTCGCAACCAAGAGATCGTTCTAGGCCTATTTTCGCTTGAAGATCACAAGGTTATAACCATCAGGATCGCGAAGCATGAATTCACAATTGCCCCAGGGTTGATCTTGTGGCTTGGTCAGGGTCTTGATCTTTTTGGAAACAAGATATTGATGGAATTCTTCGACATTCTCAACACTCAAATAGAGGAACACGCCGCTCCCTGGGTTACTCAAATCGATGCCTTTGGCGAACCCCTCTCGTTCATTCTTACTTATAGCCAGGAAATCAATCCAAAACCAGTTCGAATAGGCTGTGACGTGATGAGTCTCTCTTTTCCTGATCTCGAATCCGAGTGCTTCATAGAATGTGGCAGTCTTGTTGAGGTTCTTCACATAACAGGTAATTCCTGAGACACTTTTGATCTTCATATGAATTGTTCCTTTTCATTGGCGACACTCTGACCGTTGACCAAAATGATCCCCATCAGTAACACTGATGTCCAGTTTCAACCAGACGACTTCCCACTCAATTCAAAATAGATTCTTCCATCTTCGACATAAAAACCCTGGCGTTGATACCATTCCGTCAAGTATTTTGTTGTGGAACCATCATGCGGCTCGATCAACCCCCGAATTCTCTCAAAGTTATTTTCCTGTGCCCAGTGGATAAGTTCCTGAAGCATGGCCTTGCCGAGCCCATGTTGCCTCAAGCCGTTTTTTTCCAAAACCATCATATCTGCTAACGTAATACTACCGTCTTTTTCCCGCAGCGAGTTGAGCAATCCAACCCAGCGTCCGCGATAGATGACATGGAGATCGGCGACATGTTCAAACCCCTCGGCATCCCAATGAATCCAAAACTTTTTGCCAGATTTATCCTTAATGAATCCGGTGTGCGCTCGTGGCGGGAGATTGAACCATCTCTGAAAGATTCGCCAACTCATAACTCACCTTTGAAGATTTGCGACGAAAAGTACACTTTCCATGTTTTGAAGCAAATGGATAGAGGACTCTCAGTGAACTTGAGAATGTCTATTAGTGAGATTATAAACAAGAAAGCTCGGGGCCGGCAGCTACGCTCGATTTCTGCTTAAAGGGTGATTTTCACACCGAACACAACCCTCTGCCTGATCCATTTTGAAGCAACCCTCAGAAATTCCTTTCACCGAAAGAGTCAAAGAGAGATAAAAAGAAAAGTCTCCAAACTTTGGAGACTTTACCGGGTTATTTTGAGGGTTCCATTTCCAACAAGCGTGTCAGATGCAGTTCAGTATTATTCAGCAATTCAATCATTAGCTCGCGGATGTGCCGATTGAGGTAATGATTTTCCAGCGTGGAAAGGGGCAGGAAACGTGCGCCGGCCACTACGTGAATACAATTGGATGCACCGCAAAGGCAAATAAACGGTGCATCCATTTCCCATTCCGTAGAGGGATAGAAGAAGGACAGCTCTTCGCCTTTTTCTATGTCGCGACATGCCACCATCTGTAAATGTTCAGTATCGAGAATCACATTTGGATCGCAGGAATGATTCAGGGCCGACAATTTTCCAACCTCCGTGTGACGATCACGAGCAATCTGGACGGTGTAACGATTGGCATTGTCAAACAATTTTTCCGTCGGGATTTCACAAATGATCTCACCCTTTTTGTATGCCTGCTTGGTAATCAAACTCCTAAATTTATTTTCCGTTTTTATGATCAGCGTTTCCATCGAAACCATTTCGGATTCCTTTCTTTATTTTCAAGAATAATCTGCATCAAGACTGCACTGCATTGGAAACAATATACAACATTATTGAATCAAAATCAATGAGTGATGTCTTCTATATAAAAACTTTAAGATAAGGAAAATTTAATCACTAATACTTGAAGTAGAGAGTCGTCTGTTACAAACCTGCTCTACTCACACGTTTTGAACGACGCGATGAGCTTAGCAAATGCTCGTAGGAACTCTTCAGTCCCCCCAGAATCACATTAACAAAGTAGAGGTTGGCTCTGGCGATCCATAACCACAGACGCAAACGTTTCCAGGTTTGCAGTGCTTTTTTTGCATCTTGCTTCTGGATGTTGCTTTGACGAAATAAGGTGGACTGATACAAGTCCGTTAAATACTCAAGATCATTCTGGGCACGGGACAGCAACCTTGGAAGAATAGCCCCTTTCCGCACGCTCTCTATTCTATGGACCAGTTTTTGCTTGAATTCAGACGCGGTTTCAGCTTCCGTCCGAGCACCGGCCAAAGGACGTCCATAGCGATAGAGATTGCGATATATTTTTTCGATGGCAAGTATCGGTGCCAGACGGAGATATATCCAGCGTTCAACGAACGTAAAATAAAGCATGAGTGACAGGCAAATCAATGCGATTGGCAATATTAAATAAATTGTTTGTTCAATCCGAAATTGATTGAGCAAATCCCTGGCGATCGTGTCCGCGTTCTCGTGGGTGCTGGCCGCCTGCTCTTCAGCGACGGTGGCACGCTCGATCTCCGGTTCGGAGGCTGTTGGCTCAAACTCGACCCAGCCAATTGTGGGAAAATAAACTTCTGCCCATGAGTGCGCGTTCAGCTCGCGGACAACATATTGAGCATTGGGCGCATCATATTCACCGGAAGAATATCCGGAGACAAAACGTGCCGGAACTCCGCTTGCGCGGGCGAGCACGACCATGGCCGTAGCATAATAATCGCAATATCCTCTACGCAGCTCGAACAAAAAGTAATCGGCTACATCCCGATCTTGGGGGGGAGCAGGGATATTCAGATCGTAGGGATAGGTCTCCCGCAAATAGGTTTCGATCGCTTTAGCTTTATCGTACGGATTTGACTTATCCTTGGTGATTGCCTCGGCGAGTTGACGAACGCGCGGAGGGACTTCGGGAAGCTGTAGATAGTGTTGAATGAATTCAGGATACTCCGTGGAGGCGTGCCGTAGCTGCTGTTCTGAAACCAGCGGGACATAGGATTGTGTCTGATAAGTTTTGGCGTTGCTGAGGGCCATAAACATGTCAGACTGAAGTAACTCGGATGAGTCCGCGAAGAGGTTTGATTGTGGTCTGAGTCGCCAATCCACAGTGAATGGAACATCTGCACTAAAGAGGACACCGCTCCAGAATAATTTTCCCTCGGGTTCGATCATCTTTACATCCAGGTGAAGAGCCTTGTATCCCTTGAGAAGCCCGGGGATCAAGGGGGTATTGGCTTCAAATCGCTGGGGAGGAGCGGGACTTGTCACCCAGCCAACGTTGAAATACGTATCATAAGTAACACTGCGCCAATAATAACGCGGTGGATGGTCTGCCAGCACTGAATTTGAGATTGGAGGGAGTTCGCCGGTGTGAATGGTCATCACAACCTTTTCCGATTGAGCAAAGCCTTCGGTTAATAAATGGTCGCGCGGTAAGGCTGGCTTTTGGGACGGGATCTTTTTCGTGACGACGGGAGCCGGCCGTATTCCTAAGATATCGGCTGCCTCATTCTTTTGCGCTGGTTGATTTCGTTCGCGCAGGAAATCTCTGATATCCTGCCATGACACGGAGGGTGTAATGAACGCAATTCCACCGATCGCAAGCGTCAGAAAGATAACTGCCTGCGTGACGTCATAGCGAATACTGTCAGAATAATCTACCTTTTTCCGTTCCCACTGCGCGGTATGATTTCGATAGTTCCAAATCCCCATCATCAACAGCAGGATGGATACCATCCCCCACAACGTATAGACGCGATGCTCACTATAAGACGTTACCAGCGCCAACAACAATATGGATGGAAGTAAGGCTGTCACCGCGTTGCGGCGCCCGGTGAACCAGCCCATCCAGGCTGCGATGAGCCAGACAATCAGAGTCCAAATCATACTTCGTACAAGTCCATCATTGATCGACTCAGGTTTTTCCAAGCTCAGCAACCAGCCCTGGACACGCAACCCAAGCGCCGTTGAGGCATCTGTCACCACATGCCATGGTTCAAGCAGGGCAGTACCGTCGATTGGATAATGTGAGTTGATGGACGGAATCAGCTGGGGCAGCAAGTGCAAGACAACCTTCCCCAGATCAAGCAAGGGATGGAAGAGTTGGGCAGCCACAATCCATATCCCCAAGACACCAATGATGATCATAGAGACTGAAGCCTGTACGCCAGTTAATTGGAGTTGGTTAAGTTGCAGCGCGATCAAAACCGCAAACACGCAAGCCCAAAAGAAATATCTGGTATCTGTGTTTCGCAGGGAAGAGGAAATACCAAACGTGAATGCCTGTACAGCGGCAACGATCAATAGCAAGCCGATGACGTCTGCGGATGCCAGCCTGCGCAGAAAACGGATCATGGTTATTGCAGTCCTCGCCAATCATCCTGGGCCGTGCGGACCGCATGGGCTTTGCCTGTCCCAGAGATACGCCATTCCCACTCGCCTTCGTGTCCCGGTCGGGCTTGCGGCTTGTCCAGTAACGCTTTTGGAATCACATGACAGGGAATACTCATGGTTTGAAAGATCTGTGTGATGGCTTTTGTCTCTCTCTCGCCGCCAAATGTGATTGGATCGAACAGGAACACGGTTGGCATGATGCCACGCCACATCAGCGGCATCAGAGCCTGAGCCCAATCCGGATCTGGGTTGGCGGTCACGATCAACAACGTACAGTGGCTGCCGAGCGATGCTCCGATCCGTAGTAAGTAATCTTTTAGCTGCATATCTGACGGCGCTGCCACAGCTAATGCTTTCAGGAGAGATCGCAGTTGATATTCATTGCGACGCGGCACGATCCATTCCGGCTGACTACCGTTGATGGAAAGACCCACCGGATGATCCACCTTCAACCCCTGGGTCGCCAGAGAGGACGTCAAAATGATGCCGTGTTCTTCTGTGGAATCCCAACCTGTACCCACTTGCGAACCTTTTTCCAGATCCAGGATAAACCACCAGTCCCCGGCCGGTGTACCCTCGAATTGTCGTACAAAAAATTGGCTGCCCCAAATTGCCTCACTCTGCGAGCTGGAGCGCCGGGCGGTTGTCTTCCAATCGATGAGACGCATGGGATCGTTGGGTCGCATTTCGCGCGTATGGGAGATATTGATACTCTCCTGCAAAGCATGCCGTTTGGGCTGTCCTTCTCCAGTCAGTCCGCTGGCCGAAATTTCAAATTCTGGTAAAGGCAGAACGGGCGGCATCACGGCCAGCGTAGATGACGTAGGGTCTTCCAAGGTGATCGTATAAATTCCTAAGGGGTCGCCTGTCTCAAGCGTAGTTCCCCCCAGGGTATAGACGCCCCGCCGAGTACAGCGGGTGAGAATCCGCCATTGAGACGTGCTGGCTCCATCCACGCCGGAAGCTATGGAAGCGTGGTGATCAGGCAGGGTGGAATGATCCTGCAAAGTGACCCACGTAGCCGGCAGGGCAAATGAATTGATCAGGGTAAAGCGCTCCTCGAGTCTATCTCCCACCTGTGCCCAACCATATCGCATTTCACGCTCGAAGCGTAGCGAACGGGCCAACCCACGCGCCCACCACCAGCAGGCAAGCCAGGCACCTCCTATGCCAATCAAAAGAATCACCCAGACGCGCGAGGGATCCAGAATCTGCATAAGGAATGCGCCAGCCGCAATCAGTGGAAGAATTTTTGCATTCAACCGAATGGTGGTCTTCATAACCTGATTATAGATTATATGCGCAATTCCTCGTCGTCCAAGTCAAGGATTTCCAAAACTTGCCCGGGTTTTTCAGCAAACCCTCGTCACCTCCCCGAAAGGCTAGGATCTCTACTGCCCATCCTCCTGATGTATTTGGATACCCCCTGCGATACACTGAAGTCAATCGTTTGCAAAACAGCGTGCGACCCGTTGAATCAACGCAATTTGAATTCATGTTATAGTTTAAAAGGAGAATACTTATGAGTAATCCATTTTCTGAATTTTCTGAGGGACTTGCGGCCGCGGTCGAAAAAGCCGGAGCCAGCACCGTCACGGTGGATGGCCGTAAACGCTATCCTGCCAGCGGGATCGCGTACGCTGAGGATCTTGTTCTCACAGCCGACCATGTCGTGACACGTGAGGAGGATATCAAGATTTTCCTGCCAGATGGCAGGTCGTTCGCCGCTACGATTGCAGGACGTGATCCCGGCTCGGACCTGGCGGTTTTGCGCCTTCCGGAAAAAGCGTTGAGTGCCGCCAAAACATCTGACCAAGTAAAGGTCGGTCAGCTAGTCCTTGCAATTGGACGCCCTAACAGCGACGCTGCCGCGTCAAGCCGCGGCGTGCAAGCCTCCTGGGGAATCGTCACTTCGATCAGTGGGCCCACGCGAACGTTCCGCGGCGGCATGCTCGACGAATATATCCGGACAGAGACAACACCTTATCCCGGCTTCTCCGGCGGACCACTGGTCAATGCAGAGGGAGACGTGCTGGGACTGAATACATCGGGGTTGACGCGTGGTTCGTCTCTGACAATCCCGGTCAGCGTCGCCTGGCGCGTTGCCGAGGCGTTGGCAACCCATGGCTCTGTGAAACGCGGCTATCTTGGAGTCCGTACCCAACCTGTTGAAATTTCGGAAGGGGCCCGTCAGGCGCTCAAACGTGAACAGGAACACGGCCTGCTTGTCTTATGGCTGGAAGAAGACGGTCCGGCAGCGAAGAGCGGCCTGCTGGTTGGAGATATCCTGGTGGCGGTCAGTGGACAGCCGGTCGGTGATCCAGACGATCTGTTTTCGGCCTTGAATAGCGACACCGTTGGGAAAGCTGTTGCCCTGGAGGTCTTGCGCGGTGGGCGTCCGGAGACGGTCAGCGTCACGGTAGGGGAGAGGAAGTGATCCGCGTCCAATTAGAGATCGCTTCACCGGCCCTGCGGGCAGGATTGCGGGCCTTGCTCTCTTCAGAAGATGACCTCAAGGTCATCAACGATTCACTGGAGGAAGCATGGGAAGCCGACGTGGTTATCACGTCGGCTCCTCATGCTTCATTATCGAATCGGTCCATGAATACCAGTAATGAGTTGGCCGCCACTTCATCCGCGGCGACCCTCTTTCTGAGCGATGAGCCGCTGAATGCCCGCGCCTTGCGCCGCCTTTCACGCGTATGGGGAATCCTGCCGACTGATTCTTCAGCTGAAGAATTGACCGCGGCTGTTCACGCGCTTTCACAGGGATTGATCGTGGGCACATCTACATTATTATTCGACTCTGACTCAGAGAGTGAGCCATTATCACATGGCCCACTGACCGATCGAGAGTCTGAAGTATTAGGCCTGGTGGCAAAAGGGCTGGCGAACAAGCAGATTGCGGTGGCGCTGGGTATCAGCGAACATACCGTTAAGTTCCATGTATCGTCAATTTACTCAAAATTGAATGTAACGAACCGTACCGAGGCTGTGCGCGAAGGTTTGCGGGGCGGATGGGTGGCGCTATAAACTCCCCACGAAAAAAATCGCCGAAGGGCGACGGCTTGATCAAAATTACTCAGAACATCTTCAATTGATTCTCAACACGCTTGCCATCCAATAAAACAAAGGGGGCGACGCGAGTCACAACGATCCCTAATTTTCGAAGGGAGGCTACGTCGCGCAACTTGCTGTTGCGCCGTGCTCGAAGGATCGCATCCGCACCTTTCGGTCCTATCCCAGGGAGGCGCAGCAGGTCGCGTCGATGGGCCTTATTGATCTCGACCGGTCTCTCCTTTAGATTCTGTTGGGCCCAGGCCAGTTTTGGATCGGTAGGAAGAGGCAGATTCCCATCCTGTAGGAACGGCATATCCTCCAGGTCGAAGCCGTAATCTCGCAGCAGAAATGAGGCTTGATACAAGCGATGCTCCCGGACCGGATTCACCGCGGCTTTATTTTCCATAGGTGTATCACGAATGGGAAAGAAGGCCGAATAGTAGGCGCGCTTGATGCGGACGTTCTTCATCAACCAATCGGTGGTCGACAATAATTCCAGGTCGCTTTCATCGGAGCCCCCTGCAACAAACTGAGTGACGGTTGAGGGCCAGCGACCATTCCAGCCTTGATGAGCAGGCTGTGATTGCCGGATCTCTTCCACCCATTTCAACGGACGAAACAACTCTTCGAAAAAATTTTTATTGGGTGCGAGCTTTGATAAGCGTTCTCTGTTGGGCGCTTCCAAATTGATCGAAACGCGGTCAGCCAGTTGCATCAGCCGCCGGACCTGATCCTTTTCGGCACCGGGCATGATCTTGAGATGTAAGTAGCCACGGAAGCCGAGTTTGTTCCGCAGGATCTCAGCTGTATCCAGGATTTTATTTTGTGTGTTTGCGCCGCCGGCTGCAATTCCCGAACTAAGAAAAATTCCCTCCGCCAGGCTGGATTGATGTAGCTTCATGAACAATTCCGCAAATTCCTGGGGCTTGAACGTAGCGCGCCGGAAATCCCGTCCGGCACGGAAGGGACAGTAAAAGCAGTCGCGTTCACAAGCAGATGAGAGCAAGGTTTTTAATAATTTGACTTGTTTTCCATTGGGAAGCCAGGCAGGCTGGACAAATGCGGCTCTCTTCTCCTTTGGGGTGAAACAGGCTGGTTTCGCAGGCTCATTTCGGCTTTGCAAGTCCGATCGATCCTCGGCGTGTTCGAGCTCCATTTGACCAGAAAGTTCGACCAGAGTATCGAGTGCATTCATAAAATAATTATAGAACAGATTTTCTAGAAGTCAAGCGGGAGTATCTGCCGGAGTACCTGTAGGGATGATTTTAATCAACACAATTTGCACACAAATTTTTCATCCGATTGTCATTTTGGATTTGTATACTTCGGAAAGATTTCGGAGGTAACACATGAAAAAACCATTTATGGCGATATTGATTGCATTCCTGGTCACTGCCTGTGTGGGTGCGTCCATTTTTGCAATTGGTGGGGCAGCGTTGGTTAACAAGAACGGGGTGCAAGCTTCTAATTTGCCAGCCCAAGCTGGGAAAGTATCGGCCGCGACCACATCGCAACAATCGGACCAGATTAATCTACTGCAGAGTCTTGTCTCCCAGTATCAGGACCGTGAGCAGCAATATCAGCAACGCGAACAACAGCTCCAGGGACAACTCGATCAGGCCAATGCCCAACTTCAACAGGATCAGCAAACCATGCAGCAAGTTCAAACGCTGTTATCGGCTCTACAACAAAGAGGCTTGATTCGGCTCACCGATGATGGCCGGATCGTGATTACTCAATAAGAAGGTACAAATGAAGTTTCTAAAAATTGGGATCCGCGTCTGGATCACAATCACAAGTGTGCTAAGTTTTCTGACCGGGTGGATCATGCTGGCGCATGCACCGAAACCCACCCAGTCAAGTTCTGCGTCGACCACTGTTGCTACGCCGCTCCCGACCCTGCAACCTCTTAATTCGCTCTCTACATTTGGTTCTGATGATGACAATTTTCAAAACCAGTCTTTGTTCAGCGTTCATCCAAACACGCGGTCGCAGTTCAGACCGTCCTTCCGGACAGGTGGATCATGATCAGTTCCATTGAGTTTCGGGCGATGAATACGTCAGTCATACTGGCGGCAGAAGGAGATGGAGCTATCCCAGGCATGTATGCTGCGAAGATGTTTATTGACAATTGCGAACAGCGCTTCAGCCGATTCTTGCCCGCCAGCGAAGTCACAGAGCTCAATCGATATGCCGGGAGCTGGCTACGAGTCTCAGACGAACTGATGGACATGCTGCAGCTTTCTATGAAGTACCACAAGGCAACGAAAGGAATCTTCGATCCCTCCATATTGCCTGACCTGAAACTAGCAGGTTACGACCGAAGCATGGACGAGATCCGGACGCACGGCGTACATAATCTTCCGGAAGATTCAATTCGACGCCTCCGGCCGGCCTTCGATGAGATCAGCCTTGACCTCGATAATCGCAGAGTCCGTTTGCCGCGCGGGTTGGAATTAGAGCTGGGCGGCATCGCCAAAGGCTGGATTGTGGAAAAAGCGGCGCAGTTGCTCCACAAGTACGTAGAGGCGTGTGGCGTCAGCGCCGGAGGCGATATTTTGTTCATCGGTCATCCGCGCGATGGGATGGATTGGGATGTCTCTCTGGAAGACCCCCGCAGTCCCACGGAGCTATTAACTGAGCTTCACATTCCGGCAGGCGCGATCGCCACATCTTCGATTATGAAACGGACCTGGAATCAGGGGCAAAAGGTGCGCCACCATCTGATCGATCCACGCACAGGGGAACCGGCAAGAACAGATTGGCTGAGTGTAAGCGTGATCTGTCCCAGTGTGATCGAGGCAGATGTGTTTGCGAAAGTCATTTTGATTGCCGGTGAGAAGGATTGTTCAGGGCTGGTAGCAGCAAAGCAAGTTGCTTATATCGCAGTGGACTCGAATGGAAACCTGTCGGGTTCCGCTAATTACAAGGACTATATCTATGAATTCACATCAGAATCAAATTGAGGTCTGGGAAGCGATCAGGAAACCTCTCAGCACGATTTTGCTGGTGGGGGCGATCTTCGTCGGGATGTTGCTGGCGATCAGGTTGGGGCAATCGCTTGGTAGTATTAGCTTTGCGCAAAGCCTCCAATCGCTTTTCGCGATGAATTCTGTTCAGATCTGGTGGTATGTGACCCGCGCCTCTGGCCTGACCGGCTATTTTCTGCTATGGCTTTCCATGGTGTGGGGCTTTGCGATCCCAACCGGATTCATGCGCCCCGTGCTGGAAAACATCTTTTCCTATGACTTCCACGAGCATCTTTCCCTGCTCGGACTGGGCTTCGTCCTGGTGCATGTCGCGGTCTTGCTCTTTGACCAATATCTGCCGTTCAGCGTTCTTCAGCTGTTTATTCCCTTTATCGATACCTACCGTCCGCTGTGGGTGGGATTAGGGATCATCAGCTTTTATCTGCTTCTGCTGGTCACGTTCACGTTCTATGTGCGCCAAAGGATTGGGGCGAAGGCCTTTCGGACCATTCATGTGTTCAGTCTGGTGAGCTACCTTGGCACAACCTTGCATGGATTATTTGCTGGCACCGATTCTGCGCTGCCAATCACCATGCTGCTGTATGCCGGAACATTTTTGGTTGTCGTGTTTCTAACCGTTTACTGGCTGGTGATGCGAACCGGCAAAAAAGAGGATGAGCATATTACGGTGACGCAAATCAGTAGTAAGAAAACATTAAGCACCATTAAGCGGTGAGGCCGATTCTCTACATCACAGAACAATGTCACTATGAGACCGCCGGTGCGTGGCTATACTGATCGAAACGCAAAGGAGTCTCATATGTGCGAATTTTGTAACCAACAGGGAGAGGGAAAGCAGTCGCATCTGAGAATGGAGAACTACTCCATCGAACTCCTGACCCAAAATGATCGGAGAAAATATGCTGCCCAGTTCTTGGATTCCATCGCTGCGGGCATAGAGTAAAGAAGCTGCGGCCCTTTGGTAGATTCACACAAAAGTAAAGTCGGTGCGGTTAATCCGCACCGAGTTGCCTCCTCCTTCCGTACATCTAAATTCTTGCTCGCGGTTGATCCTGCACCACCAGGTCTGGTCGTCGCGTCCCAATGCGAAGCAGTCGTTACGATCAGAGCTTGAAGAAATATTTCAGCTGTATTTTATGGTGAGTCCACTCACTTAAAGAGTCCTGGCGCCAGTCATTGACTGGCGCCAGGGATAGAAATGATTTGGTTATGGATTTGTGGTGATGGGTAACGGAGTAACAGTCACCCAGGTGGTAAAGACGATTGTGCCGTTATTTGCACGGATGCGGAACCAGTACTGCGTGTTTGGCGTCAGGCCGGTCTGCGTAAGCGCTGTGGTATTAGCGGCAAGTGTTACAGTCGTGAGACCTTGTGTGAAGAGCGCATTTGTCGCTCGCTCGATCGTAAAGCCAGTCTCATTGCTAGAATTATCGGCCCAGGTCAGGATCACCGAGCGCTGTTTGTTCTTGTTCGGGCCATTCACCACACCGAAGTTGCTGGGAGCAGCCGGGAGAGCAGGTTCGGTCACAGAGGCTGTATTGCTAAAGGCTGAGTTACCACCAGCATTGGTCGCTGCCACACGATAGCTATAGGTAGCGCCGGTTGAAGTAGGTTGGACAGCTGTATCGTTGAAGGTAACAGTTCCCGTGCCGTTGAGAGCCGAGGCCGTACCGATCTGAGCGAAGGCACCATTATTGACAGAACGTTGGACGATGAAACCAGTCTCGTTGTTGGCGGTGTCGGTCCAGGTCAGGCTGACAAGTGGACCAGCCTGGAGTGAGGCAGCCAGAGTCGTGGGAGCTGTGGGTTTGACCACTGTACCGACCGTTACGGAGGCTGTATTCGTGAAGGCTGAGATACCGATGACATTTGAAGCCGCTACCCGATATGTATATGTTTGGGCTGTTGCAGCGGCTCTCACGGTGGTATCGATGAATGTTACGCTGCCTGTCCCGCTGCGAGCGGGTGCCGTGGCGATCTGAGCAAAGTTGACGCCATCGGTCGAGCGCTGGATCACAAACCCACCTTCATTAGAGGCAGTGTCGGTCCAGGTCAGTCGAACCTGCGGACCAGCTTGGAGAGTAGCCACCAGGGTGTTGGGGGCTGTGGGTGCAGTACCCAGGTTGATGAGATCGGAAACCGACTGCGCCGTCATGGTGGGGAATTCCAACCCGTAGCCAACCGTGTTCTTTGCCACAATTCTGTAGCTGTAAGGCAGGCTGGCGTTAAAGGTGCCGGGCACCGTGAAGGAGCGTGCACCCCTGGTGTTCGCTGCAGTGAGCGGTGAGAGAATTCGTCCCACATCAACCCAGGTGTTGGGCCATGTCAGGCTTTGGACGACAAACTCTGTCTCGGTGATCGAGTTATCGGTCCAGTTCAGCACCAGACGCCGATTGTTGCCACTCCCGGTAATTTGATAGGGAAGAACGGTGGGCTTGAGGGGCGGGAGTACCAAAGACACGGGCCTCATCATATCCATTTCTTCATGGCTCAGAATATGACAATGGTAGACGTATTCCCAACCAAAGTTGACGAGCTGGTTAATAATTGGATTGGTCGGGTTGCCCTGCGGATCGATATTATTGAACATCGTGGTATCGCCGAGCGGCATCATGGGATTCAATGGTCGGATCGCATTCGGGACTTCGAAAGGCACTTGAGGAACGATTGGTCGCAGAGCGACGATCGTGTCTTCCAATGGAGAAACTCGAACCGTGTCCTTCCAGCCCAGTTCAGATGGCTCGGTTGGAATGATAATGTTATCCCAGGTCACTCTGTTCACAACCTGTACATCGTAGAGATGGAAGTGGATCGGATGAGTATCAACACCATTGTGGGTGATGCGCCAGATCTGAGTTCCATCGGCTGCATCGCTGATCGGTGTCACCTTGATATCGCTTACTGGCAAGCCAGTCACTGAATCGTATGTGACGGAAGCCTTCGGCAAGTTGGTGCCATCGATCAGTTCGGTAGCTGGATTCACAAACGGATAGAGCGTGACGTTTTGCGCGCCGGGTGTTGGGGGTTGAGCCTCTACACCCAGGTTCGCCTGCATCCTGCCGTATTCATCGAACGTTGTGGAGTTCATCTCGTCGTGAATGGCTTTGGGCTGGAGCGGCATCGTCATCTTGACTGTGGGGGCGGCGAGTGTATTGAAGCCGAACGTTGCCGTATCGTTTACACGAACAAACCCATCGCAGTTTTGAGTCGTGCTGTTGGCCGCATTGCAATTGCTGCCGGCTGCAAAGTTTTTGCCATAGGCAGAGTTATAGGCAGCCTGACCCACGATGATGGGGTGCTGACCATTCTCGAACACACCTTGCCCACCCAGACTCGTTGACTTGAAGGCAGTCTGAAGTGCACCGAGATTGAAAGCAGGAGCGGCAGAGCCGGCGATCTTCACCTGCATGATGGTGCGGGTGTTGGGACCGTAGCCGGGCGGGATACTTGGGACACCGGCGGGACTGAGGTCCGGGGCGCCAGTGTAGTAATCGTAGCTGGGGACGCGGGCCGGGAAGGCTGCCGGGGCATCATTGTAGAGGATCAGGGTCTGACCGGCGAACTTGGAGAAGTCGACGATCACATCGGCCCGTTCGGCAGGAGCGAGGGTCAGTGAGTGCTGGTCAACATTGCCCACGTCGAAGCGGGTGGGGTCTGTGATCCAGGTAGTGACTTGCTGACCATCGATCACGGCTGGGGCAGGCAGGAACCCACCTTCGGAGCCGATCTGGATCCAGTCTGGACCTGGCTTGCTCAGGTTGGTATCGGGGGTTGGGAAAACATTCGGGTCGGTCTGAGCCGCGGCTAATTCTGCGGCTTTGAAGGCCACTTCCGTTCCACCGATCGGCTGACCTAAGCTATTCAGATCTGTACTGGCGGTTGTTGGGTCAGCAACATACCACTGGAAGTTGAAGAAACGATCATTGGCTGCGCTCAGCATGCGAAGGCGATAGGTCTTCGGCTCGAGGGTGATTGTTGGATAGGCAACACCGTTGACGATCGGGGTGTCATTGAACTGTTCCATACCGACCGAAACGTTCGGCGTGCCGGGGATGTACTGCGGTTCGCAGAAGGGGTCGGTCTGATATTGCCAAGTGGCCGGGTCGTCTAAGTTACATGGAGTGGTTAATGCCTTGCTAAATGGCGGATTCGCGTTTGGATCCATGTTGTAATATGGATTAGCGATTGGCCCATAAGGCGGCGTTGCGGGGGGCCAGAACCAGGGTCCATACATCCAGCGTCCGTAGGCGCTCATACCGGAAGGATCGCCAGGGTTCTGAGCCGGCATATACACATGGTGGTACCAGAGATCACCGGGTTTGCCCCAGCGGGCAGCGTCCCAGGTTGGATCCTGACCGTAGCTGATCACTTTGCCATTTGCGTCGTACTGGTTGAACATCTGCTTGTCATCAGGAACGAATGTCTTGTCCTGGATGATCAAGGGGATGGTGTCGGCAGCGCCAGGGATGACACCGCTGCTGATCAAGCCCTGTTCTGTAGCATCGCTGATCAGGTAACCGGCAGCTTCACCGGCGTACACATTCAGGCGGGTGATGCCCCAGGCATGATCATGGTAGAACAACAGGCGAGCGCTCTGCTGGTTGGTGTAGTAGAAAGTCTGGCAGCCGTCATTCGCGGCATCACATCCTACGGCACCCATATCGGGCACGTTCGAAACACTGACGCCCTGGGGCCAGGAAGTGCTCTCTCCGGCTGGGGTGATCCACTGATGAGCTGTGCCATCACTGATCCACGGGCTGGTGCCACCATGCAGATGCAACGTGGCTCGATCGTCTTTGAAACAACCGGCGCCCTTGGGATATTCGCTGCACATCGGGTTACGGACCATATCCTCGACAGAACCCTGGTCGACCGGTGCAGCCATGTTCATAGGAACCATACCTGAGCCCATGAGGGTCGAGTCGGTCGGCAGGAACAGGTCACCATTGGCGCCAGTCGGGAGCAGGTTGCGGAAGACGATGCGGACCGGCTTATCCTTGGTGGCAGCAATGATGGGTCCAAGATACTGTGGCGGAGTTACACCATATGCCTGGACGCCATTGATCTTGACGGGCACCAGAGTGCCATTCTGCAATTCGTTCGTCAACGGGAAGTGTTTGCTGATTCCAGCATTTGCGGGGGTTTCAATTTGCACATAGCCGCGGACGAGTGTATCTGGTAGCTGGCTGGAGAAGGATGTACGATATTGCACCAAGCCAATTACATATTCATCAGCTTCGATGCCCGTGTATTTCTTTTTCTCTGCCATAGCCAAGGGGATGTATTTGCCACTGGCTGGGCATGCGGGCGGCACACATAAACCAGGCAGCGCATCGACAAACTTCTTGATGCCAGCGGTCATATAGCCAGAGCCCGGATTGGTGATGGTGAAGCCTACAACCGATCCAGCAGCAGAGAATGCTGCCGTCGCCGTCGCGCCGGTCCCGGTAGGATCTGTGATGTCCACCGTAGGTGCTGAAGAATAGCCTGAACCAAATGTATTCAGGATAATGCTCTGGATTGAAAGTGTCGCAGAAGCGGTCGCTCCAGAGCCTGTGTTGCAAGGCGACTCGGTCGTGCAGTCATGAATCGTTACCTTGGGGGGCTTTGAATAGCCAGATCCGGGGTTGTCTACGACAACAGAGACGACCGCGCCGCTGGCGTTCGTCGTCGCGTGACCAGTTGCCTGGACGCCATTGGTTCCATCCGGAAGGCTAAATTCCACAGTGGCGAACGTATACGCGCTGCCAGGCGCGGTAACAGTAACAGCATCCACGCTGCCATAGGCAGTGGCTGTGGCAGCAGTCGTTGCGCCGCCACCTGTAAACCCGACAAGGGGAGCGGTATATCCGTTCCCGCCCTCAGTCATGGTAACTGCAGTCAAGATACCGGAATTATCGATCAGCGCCGTTGCAGCCGCGTTGGTGCCTGCGCCGCTAAAGGACACATTTGGCGCTACTGTGTAGCCAGTGCCTGGGGTCAGGACCAACATCCCGGTTACCGCGCCAGTCTGCGGGTCGACCGTCGCGGTCGCCGTGGCACCGGTACCGGCGTCGAGGCTGGTAAGGCTGACGGCGATATCAGGCACGCGGAGTGGGCTGTTTGCCCAGTTTGGATTAGGTCCGAAGTAGTGCGGGACTTTCGTTTCGTCTACCGGGCCCATGGGCATGGCCGCAGCCTTGAAGTTGCCACCAAAGATCAATGAGGTGAGCACCATCAAGGAGACGAGCATATTGAGAAACTTGCGATTGAACATGATTGGCTCCTTTGAAATGTTTTGCATGTTTTCTAGGTCAAAAAGGGTGTGAACACGACTAGAAGTCTGTTTAGGTCTGTACCTCTTTATCGTGCTTATGCTGGATTTTTATTTGTTGAACTGAACATCAACCTCCTTTCGAATGAATTAGAAAAACAATAAGCGCACTGATCCCCAGGGTTTTCATGTAGTAATTGATTCCATATGCGTCTCAAGCTCTTTACTTCTGCAGCATCGTTGATCGCTGGTGCATTTGATTGATCGACTGCCTGGATCAAATACTGAATATCGGCCTGTACATCCTCCAATGTGAATTCCTTTTGTTTCATCGAAAGACCAAAGTCAAGCATCATCAAGGAGTGGCTGTAGCGCTCATACCAGTGGGGTAAGGCCACCTGGCGCAACCAGGTGAAATGATTTGCAGAGAGCGCCTCAATTGCATAAAACATGGACTCGACCACTGCCGCCCGCATGGTGTTCATACAGATTGCTTGAATGACCGAGCAAATACAGGGAGCCCTATTCAGTTCAGCTGCCCTGACCTCGGGATAAAGAATTTGGAAGATCTGCTTCAACAGTAATCGGGCACGCTCATTCTTCAACACTCTCTGGCGGAACCCACAGAGCAGGAATGGATCAAGTCTGGGACCCGGGGTGGGTAAGTGCAGGGCGTAACGAAGATCCACACGACCATGCAATGCCACCGACAATTCGCCATCGGTTAAGCCTTCTACATATTGGATCAGGGTAAGCGCGCCCAGAAGTGTCCCCATATATCCATCAAGCTGGATAGCTAATAAATCCGCATCAATTTTTGTGAGGAGTCCATTGATTCGATCGCCTAAACGAAGATAGATATTCCCTTTGCCAAAGGATGCTCTGGCGGAACGGATGGTGTTTTCGGGGATGGATGGGAACATTGCTGAGTAGCCTCTACGATTGGTGCATCTCCATCCTATCTTTTTTGCAAACTTTAGATAAGCGCATTTAATCGCTATCTTTTTACAACTTGATAAGGGAAATACTACGGATTAAGGCGGAACTTTTACCTGGGGAAAACAAAAAGAGCGCGTACTTTCTACGCGCTCCTAGAACTCGACTGCTTTATAAAGGTCAATTATGGATTTTGTTGGTCTAGTTTGAGTAATCCGTGTTGCTGAGCATAATCCACCAATTCCACCCGGCTGCGCAGTCCCAGTTTGTTCGACAGATTCGCCCGGTGGCCCTCGGCAGTTCGAGGACTGATTCCCAATTGCTCGGCGATCTGTCGGTTGGTATAGCCTTTTGCCAGGAGTCGCAGCACTTCAAGTTCTCGGGCCGTCAATGTTTCCACTTCAAACACGTTGGAGTCTGTTGAAGAGGACCCCGGGCTTAACAAGGCCCGCGTCATAGATGGATGAACGTACATATCACCCCGAGAGACAACTCGGATCGCATGGATCAATTCATCTTCCACGGCCCGTTTGATAATATATCCGGCCGCGCCAGCCCGAATCACTTCCTTAAGCAGGCTTTCATCTTCGTGAACGGTTAGGATCAGAACTCGGACATTCGGCGCAAGCTGTGTCAGTCGAGTGGTGGCTTCCACGCCTCCCATTTCCGGCATGCTAAGATCCATAATCACAATATCAGGGTTCAATTCCACGACTTTTCTCAACGTATCGCGGCCGTCGACGGCTTCTCCAACCACCTCAAGTTCAGGAAGTCCGGAGAGCAAGGCTCGCAAACCGGCGCGGATCACACCATGATCATCCGTAATGAGTATTCTAATGGGCATAGGGAATCTCCACGACCAGGGTGGTTCCTACATTGGGGTTACTTTCGATCAGCAACTTTCCTCCTAACATTTCAGCTCTCTCCTGCATACCAACCAACCCAAGCCGGCCACTGGCCCGGGCGGAGATCAGGTCAATACCGATCCCATCATCTTCCACAATGACCATGATCTGATCGTCCTGCCACTCCAAGATCACATCGGCGCAGGTGGCTTCGGCATGCCGGACAATATTTGTCAGCGATTCCTGAACAATCCGATAAACAGATGATTCAATATCTTCGGTAAGTCGATTTCTATTGACGGCACCCAGACACTTGAATCGAGTAGTAATTTTTGATCGGTCGCCGGTATTCTGGACCAGGCTAGTCAGCGCTTCTACTAACCCCAAATGGTCCAGGCTGGCAGGTCGCAAATTAATAGCCAGGCGATGGAGACTTTCCAATATCTCATCTGCCAAGGTCTTCAAGTTGGCGATCTGCTTACCGATCGTTGACTCACGGTCGGTGAACTGTTCGACGGAATGTAACCCCAGCTTCAGCGAGGTGAGGGCCTGACTGGTTTCATCGTGCAGTTCGCGGGCGATAAATTTTCGTTCATTCTCCTGAATTTCCACCAGGTGACGCGAAAGCATTTGGAGACGCTGCCTGCCGGCACGCACCTGTTCAAACAACCAGGCATTTTGGAGTGCCACTGTCGCCTGGCTGACCACTGCTTCCGCCAGTTCGACTTGGTCGCCCGTGAAAGAATCTGCCTGCAGATTTGCGGCGACAACCATTCCCATGGTTTTGCCAGTTGAAATCAATGGGATCCCCAGCCAGCTGCGCATGTTCGCTAGTTCATCAGGCGGACTCCACGCAGTCAGTCCTTGCGAATCTCGAATCAACGTACTTTTTTCCTTCTCAAAGAAGGGTTTGACGATGGGTTCATTCAATAAATCAATAGACCGGTTCAGCAGCTTCATCACCTTTCCCTGATCTTTGCTGGCTCGAACGCCTCGTACTCTAAACTGGTCATCACCCTCGCTAAGAATGAGGAAGGCGGCATCTACCGGCAGCACCAGCTCGACGTAATCGAGAATTGTTGCCATCACGTGTTGAAGATCCAGAGTCTGGGAGAGGGCAACGCTGGCCTGACTCAATATTTCGGCCACTTTCCGCTGCTGACGTTCAGACAATGAAATAGAGGTCAACTCTCGATTTGACTCTTCCAGCTGGGCATACATGAGCTTGCGCTCGGTCACATCCTGTTTGATCGCAATGAAGTGAGAGATTTGGCCATTCCCGTCTTTCACTGGCGTGATGGTTTGTTCCTCCACATAAAGACTGCCATCTTTGCGGCGATTCGTTAGCTCTCCCTGCCAAACGTTTCCTGCACGGATCGTTCCCCACAATTGCCGGTAAAAATCTGTATCGTGCCTGCCTGAGTTGAATAGTCGTGTGCTTTGACCGACCAGATCCTGAGCTTCATAACCGCTGATTTGGGTCAATGCTGGATTCGTCCACTCGATCGTCCCTTGGGAATCTGTAATGACCATGCCGTTGGCGGCTGCTTCCATGGCCGTGGTCTGGATACGAAGTTGCTGCTCGATCCTTTTGCGTTCACCGATTTCACTTAAAAGCTCCCTGTTGGCAATGGCCAATTCCTCGGTCCGTTCCTGGACGCGGAGCTCCAGTTCATCATGAGCGAGGCGCAACGCTTCTTCAGCGTGCTTGCGCTCCGTGACATCGTGAACCATTCCCGCCGAGCGAATAATCTGGCCGCTCTCATCTCGGATGTGCTCACACTTTTCATGAACGACACGTACCTCGCCGCTGGCATGTTTGACAACTCTGTGTTCTATCTCGTACCTATCCAGTCCTTCTTGGATGGACCCGGAATAGGCATTGTCCACCGCGGCTCGATCGTCGGGATGGACTACTTCAAGAAAGGCCGCGTAGGTGGCGCCAAATTCCTGAGGACGCAGTCCAAAAATCCGGTAGACCTCATCAGACCAGGTCAACTGGTTGGTGAGGAGATCAAGCTCCCAACTACCAAGGTGGGCAATCTCCTGGGCGCGGCTAAGTCGCTGTTTACTTTGTCGTAAAGCATTTTCTGCCTGGGTTCGGACGACGATCTCTTCTTCCAGATCGAAATTTGCGACCCTCAACTCTTCTGTGCGCTGTTGGACGCGCAGTTCCATTTCATCGTAAGCGGCTTTTAGATCCGTTTCAGCCTGTTGTCGTTTCATTATCTGGACCAGAAGCGGTCTCAATGAAAAGTAATAAATCAGAGGAAAAATCATCAGAACCATGATGGTGGCATCCAGCAGGGTTTGAAGAAGGTAGGGCCAGGTTCTGAACTTGAGAAGAACGAGCATGGCAACGATTTCTGCCAGGAATATGCCCCCAATTGTGACCCCCAGAAAGCGCCAGGGAGAAAAGTGCGTCAAATCACCTGAACGGTGAAATCCGTCAGCAGATGGCTGAAGGCTGGAATCAGAGTGATTAACTCGGCGCATTGTAAACTCCCTTATTTTCTTCGATGTATTTAGGCATTATGACAATTTCATGACGAAATTGTCAGTAATAGGTAACATGATTTTCCGCGCCGAAATGTCATAACTATTCATTGGAGTGGGGAGGGGGACCTGAGTAGGAAAATTCTAGTTATAAATGCAAAGAGGACATTCCTAATGCTTTGTTTGTAGAAAACCGTATTCTATGCCAGGACATGGCGGGACACTTTCGCTAAAGACAGATACAGCCCGACCAGGACTAGGGCAAACGGCAGGATATTCCAGCCACTGACGAAATGATCGTCAACTGCCAGGCGTGACAGCGTTACGATGGGTGACAGATTCAAAAGGCTGCTGATGGCCATGGCAGCCAGCAGTATAAGCGCATAAATGAATTGAGAACGCTCCCTGTCTTTGAGGAGAACCGCGCCCAAAGCTGCTGAAGTTGACGTGATTCCTGAAACGGTCACGGCTAACAGGAAAATCCAGCCTGGGTTGTGTACGACAATTCCATTTAATTGCAACAACGTCAGCCAGGCACCGCACTGCAAAATGGACAGCACGAGGACCGATGCGATTTTCGCATTGACCAACCCATTGACCGTTAGCGGCGCGGACAAGAGTGTTTGCAGTGTATTATTTTCGATTTCTTCCGTGAGCGAATCGATGGATAGGCTGCCTGCGACAAACGCCGGGAAAAACATCAAGATCGGTAACAATACCGAGTAAACAAACTCAAAAGATGTAGAAGGTTCACCCTGGAGGTCGGTGTAATGCATATCGACCCCTTTCTGCGAGCGCAAGTAGTTTTCGTATTGTTTGAGAGGCTCCTGGATGGCCGTACGAATCAATGAGCTTTGCGTCTCTGAATTCGGCAGATAGAGCTTGATCTCTGTGATGCCGTTTGCATCCTGAGGAGTATCGATGATCGCGCTGATCTTTCCCTCATAAAAGGCAGATTCTGCTTGTGTGAGGGTCCCAAACGCGGTAACGTTTAACCCGCGATCAGCCAGGAAGGTATCTAAGGGAGCAGCGTCGACCACACCAAGACTTATCTGTGAGCCACTCGTTCTCAAGATCGTATCGGCGTCATAGAGCGAGAGCATTCCCAACAACAGCGCCGATGAAAAAGAGGCGATAAATAATTGGATCAGGATGGCAATCACGATTGTTCGGTCACGAAGGACCGAGCTCAGTTCCCTTTTGACCACAGCCAGAAATGGGATCACCGCAAGCCTCCCAGCAAATACCAGTTGTAAAGGAAATGTACCAGAGTTCCAACCGTCAAGGCTGCTATATAAAGCAAGTTTCCTTTTGTTTTTAGCAGGGTAACAATCATGGTAAAGATGAAATGAGCGATCAGCGGTAGAAACAGGGACAAGCCCTGTCCAAATAATATGCTTGACATCGAAGCCTGCAGTACCATGTTGATCGAAAGTAAAACCAGAAGTTTCTCGCCAAGGAAAAATCCAAATGCGGAGAGAAAAGATAGTAGAACGATTTCGCGGGAGGATTTGACCAAGCCATGGCCTGCCAGCACAACGATCCCAATGGATTTTGCGACTTCCTCCATCAATGCCGAAGCCATTAAAGTAACTGTTATGATCAGCCCGAATGGCAGGTTGGAAGCAAACGCCAGAATGATAATTTGCGCCATGTACACAAGCGGGATCACCAGCAAACTCCAGAGCGGCACGGACAGGTACGCTTTTGTGTATGTCATCAGCAGATAGATGGCATCGGTGATTTTGCGGGTGATGGGCTTATACCCCATTAAAAATTCCTCGTTGAGCAAGCGCGTCCCGGCAAACATCGCAAACCCAAAGATCGCGACCATCGGTAGGGAGGGGAATAAATATTCCCTCCAGCCAAATGGTTCATTCCTGTACATCTTGACCGCTAACGTTAAAGGCGAGATATAGGAAATATCGTTGACATCGGTGAACATCGCAGGAGCAACCAAATAGGCTGTTGCCAACGTTGTGACAAGCATGGCGATGAAGGTTGTATCTTTGAAGGTACGGTAAAACAAAGGCACCATCAGGTAAATCGCAAAAGCAAACAGAGTCGTGGGCACAAAGATGGCCATGGTGAGCAGCACATTTGCCTTTGTGAGCAAGGCAATGAGCGCAATGGCCGATAGCGCAAAAATGGCATATGGCATCATCTTACCCAGTATGATCTTAAAGGGGGTGAGCGGCGCGGAGAGCAGGACAGTCAGGCGGCGGTTAATCTTTTCGTCCATGAAACTACTTGTAAAAAAGATACTGATGAACGTGATCGGCAGAATATAAATCATCGCCAGGAGTACATGCGCGAAGGGCGAAGGAGGAGGGGTCAAGGATGGGATGATGGTTTCCTCTTCATTCTGACCCGCAGCCTGAGAGGTGGGGAGGTGGTTGATCCCAACCCGTAGGGGAAATGCCTCCGACTCCGGATAGGTATTTCCGATACGGGTCAGCTCTGCTTCTTCCATATACTGCTTAAGCGCGCGAATTGCATATTGCGATTTGTGATCGGCTCGGGAGAGTACCTGAGTGCCATCGACCAGAACATCGATGCTCTGCTGATTCAACAGCGTCCGGCCCTGCTCAACATCCACATGGATCACCACGAACCGATTGTCATGAATAGGTTGCACATCGGCCGTCACACCGATCTGATACAAACCGCTTCCAAGCGAAATGGTGTCCCGCAGGGCAAAAGCAGAGAGACCCATTACAACCAGGAGCAATAAGATCGCAAGTGGACTTGCACCGCCGAAGCGGCTGCGCAGGCGAGTCAGTTCACGCCAGGCAATGATAAGGATCTGTTTCAAGGAAAAGTACTCTCTCGGCCTTTGGGATAAAATACTGACATGATTAAACTTACGGATGTCAGCAAGCGTTACGATGATACTATAGTCGTCGATCGTTTGAATCTGCAGATCGACCCGGGTGAAATTGTCGGATTGATCGGTCATAATGGGGCGGGGAAAAGCACCACATTGAAAATGATCGCGGGACTGGTGGAGCCCACGTCCGGGCATGTGCACGTCATGGGACACGACATGCAAAGGGAAAGCATCAAAGTGAAACAGCGGATCGGTTATCTGCCGGAAGAGAGTTCGCTGTACGAGGCCATGACTGCCAGGCAGTATCTCCTTTTTTTCTCGGAGCTTTACCGAATGCCACGGCGCAAGGCACTGGAGCGTATTGACCAGCTTCTCGATTCCCTGGATCTCGCCGAAAGAGACAAACTCACGGGCGAATTCTCCAAGGGTATGAAGCGCAAGGCTGCCATCGCCCGGACCCTGCTTCATGATCCCGACTTGCTGATCCTCGACGAACCAAGCTCCGGGTTAGATCCACTGACATCGTTTTTCATTATTAATTATCTCAAGACTCTCAAACACCAGGGAAAAACCATCCTGCTCAGCGCGCACAATCTCTTTCATCTGGAAACCATCTGTGATCGGGTAGGAATTCTCAAGAACGGGAAACTGTTGATTTTTGACAACATGGATGTCATTCGGTCAAAGCTCGGAAGGCGCGAATATCAGATTCTCTTCCATACAGACCAAAAGCTCGATTTTGAGCGAGTGAACGGCAACTACATTTTTCGTGCTGGCGAAGTGGATACGATTGCCAAAATGCTCGAAAAGGTTTCCGCAAATGGCTGGACCCTCATGGATCTTTCCCTGCGAGAATCGGCACTGGAGGAGATTTACGTAAAATTGATGACAAGTTCGTGATTGGGGTGTCGGGGGTGGGGGAGAGACACTGAAAGGAGGAAAGCAGAAGAGAAGAGGGATGCGGAAAGTTGGTGCAGTAGTTCTGGTATATAAACTATCAATCTGTTTTCGGCATTGATCGCCTATCCTTCATTTTTGGTTTTAAGTAGGGGAGAGCTTGAGTCTTGACGTTCAGCCAAAATGGCTTTACACTCGGAATGTGTCTGATAAGTATTATTATGCGACACAAAGCCAAGATAGAGAGATGCGTATATTTATATGCCAACAAACAATTCTCAGCTTGTAACTATTGCTGAAACAATGAGCAAGTATCTAGATATGATAAGACTCTCTCGCAGCCCACATACAATGCGTGCATACAAAAATGCGCTTCAAATCTTTTCAGAAGTGCTTACCCAAAAGACGCTTGAGCCTACCTCCACCCCAATTGCAAAATTAACAGAGAACTTGATCTCGCCGCTAGCAGACCACCTCAAGACATATGCACCGGCCACAGAACAATTGTATTTGCAAGCCGTGAAAAGCTTTTTTCAGTACATCGATGCAGAAGGTTTAGCTCCCATCAACCTTTCTCGGGTTCAAATGCTTATACGCCAGCGCTCACGGCGCCCAGGCATTAGTATTCCTCAATTTCCCATTAATGATATTGTTCAACTGCTGGCACAAGTACTAAACGTTGAAAACCTGCTGGCTTCACCAGGCAAAGATGAAAATCCAGATACGATTAGGCTACGCGCATTTCGAGATCGGGCTTTTTTGCTTACATTAGCAGATACTGGTCTCCGCGTCCATGAAGCTTGCAAGCTACGGCGTGGTGATATTGACTGGAACGAACAACATGCCATCATAATTGGCAAAGGTAACAAACAGGCTGTTGTCCGCTTTACTTCTCAATCCATTCAAGCAATCAAAGATTATTTATCCCATCGAGCCACGCTTGATGGAAACTCGGGAAGACAACTGAGTTCACTACCAGTTTTTGCGCGCCATGACAAAGGAGCGGGGAAAAAGGTCAAACCAATGACAACAATGACAGGACAACGAATTGTTCATGAACGCGTAACACAGCTTTTGGGCCCTGACATGGTTGGTAAAATCACCCCGCACTCTTTTCGACACTATTTTGTGACATCGGTTCTACGTGGAACTGGAAACCTCAGGTATGCTCAAGAACTCGCCCGGCATAAGAATATTCAGGTGACCGAACGATACACACATCTATCCAATGAAGAATTAGATAAAGCTTATTACGAAGTGTTCGAGAAGAAAGCAACCTATAAGACTAACAAGGAGGAAGCAAAATGATCGAATTGAGTTTTCTTCAATTGATGAACGGCTATATCGTGAAAATGGGTATCAGCTAGGTCTAGTAAAGAATAGCTAAAGTATGAGCATCATCGATTACCATGTCGAAGATCTTGTAAACCGGCTACGTGCATATGCTAAGGACGATGACCAGCAGATTCTCGCTCTTTGGGAAGAGCTTATCAATGTGGATATTATCTCAGTGTTGGCTCAGACGCGCCAGAAAGAGCTACAAAAATTTCAGGACTGGATTGTAGGTAGCGATAATTGTGTAAACTGTGGCAAAGAACTTCCAAGACTTGAAATGTATTCATATGGAGCGCGCACAATGGTGGAGGTGAAATATAGTCATCGTCACTCTCATCTATGGCAAGATGCGAATGGATCATGTTATGACTGCCAGAAGCAGTACCTTGATAATCACACCTTTGCCTGCATAGATTGTGGTTCTTCTTATTTCCGGGTAACTCACATTCAGGTGAGATGCGAAACCTGTCAGAACGAGCGAAATGAAGTTCTTCCACAAAATACACGAGCCCGCAAATTGGGATTGCCGGCAAGTCTAAATTACAAACAATGGACTGAGACCCTCGTTCATTTCGATCAGAAGTGCGCCTATTGTGGCGGTGACTATGAAGTCATTGAACACTTCACGCCTCTGACCTTAGGTGGTGAAACAAGCGTGCGAAACTGTGTTCCCGCATGTGGCAGTTGTAATTCGTCCAAGAGCAATATCGATGGACGGACCGAGCAAGAGAAACTACTTTCCAGCACAGTGGGATCCGAAGCTTGGAATTCACGTGACTTGAAGTCGCG
>JADMIO010845983.1_pt1 | contig 33353 bp, 25 predicted proteins | sample 8958161 | NCBI WGS metagenome assembly JADMIO01 (sample SAMN16585339, study PRJNA669376) | soil metagenome | isolation source: Crop rotation soil | place: USA: Cullars Rotation, Alabama | collected 2011 | reverse complement strand
TGTTTCGTTTTCACTCGATTTTTCTCTCACAGATTTCACGGATTTACACAGAAAGACTCGTTCTAAAAATCTCCTGTTAATCTGTGGAATCAGTGAGACAATCTTCATTTAGAGGGGGTGGTGCTCTTCAACTCAAACTCTCTTTGTAATCCATAACTCACTACTATCCGCCCTCTTGCCGGAGTGCCATTTCTTACGGGCTTTTCTATCTCCTTTGAAAGAAGAAGAATGATCGGGCCATCAACAAGATTGCTGGCTTTCGCGGCCGGTATAACCAGCCTATTGTGCTCAAGCGTATCAATTTCATTAATGTCGCGGCTTGCAAAGGAAGTGTCGGTCGCGACGACCCGGATATAGTCTTCGGGCCCCAACCCTTCGAAATCAAAGGTCAGCTCACTTCTATGAACAATCGACGGTATTCTTGTTCTTAGTTTGAATGGCCTATAAACAAAATCTTCACTGTATTCTTTTCTATCGGGGCCTGTGAATGTGATTGTATGTTTCCCCAGAAAGGAATCAGATGACTTTTGAATTTCGTAGTAAGTACCGGTGACCTTCGCGCTGCCGGCGGGAATTATTTCGTCATCAAGCTGCACTTGAGCAGGTTTTTCCAAGTGAGCAGCAGGCCCATTTGGTCCCCCGATCTTATACTGTAAGTAGATGGTAACAGTGCTGTCTCTTTCGTCGCCTCTAATTTTATAGTCAAAAAAAAGAGCATTGGTTTCCGCCCGCTCTTTCTCCCGCGGGATATCATTACAAGCTGCGACCAATAGTAAAACGAAAACAAACGCAAATGCAAGGCGGTTCATAGACAATCTGTGCTTAGAGAAGCAAGATAAGGAATGAATACAGATTAACCGGAGTAGCTGCTATTTGGCTATCGAAGCAGTTCGACCTTCGAAGTGTGATTAACCACGGAGATACTGAGGGCACGAAGGTCCACTAAGACCCCTTTGTGTTTTCTTCGTGTCCTCTGTGCCCTTGGTGGTAAAATTCTTCGAACTGAGGACAAGACCGTTGTTTGCCCTCTAAACCGATTTAATTCCTCGAGCGATCATCATCGTACTCCACATCCCCGGCAATTAAACTCACTACGTAATTGCCATCCTTATATGTCACCTGTGCATAAACAGAAAAATTCGACAAACTGGAGTCTGGGAAAGTAAACCGAGACCTTGTCGTGGCAGATTCATTTGCTTTTTTCGCCGACCCCGACAGTTTAACCGCGGCAGTTGAACCCTTCAGGTGAATATTCGCTGCACTGATGTCCTTACAAAGTTTATCATACTGCGCCTGGGCGGCCTGGAAACTTTTGCCCTTATAAAAATCAGCCTCATAACCGAGATAAAAATCGATTGTCTCAAATACATAATTTGAACCCACGCTCCCCGGAAAACTTACAATACTTTTTTTACCTGAATAATAATCTTCAGGAAGATCAATGATCGAATCCTGCGTCTTAAACACCACAAGGTCATTTTTCAATTCACCCGTCACCAGGTCTAAGGCCTGCTCAAATGATTTCGGTTTTGTATCGATCACAACACCATTTTTATCGGTAAACGAAGTCAACGTGGTCAATTCGTAGTTTTTAAAGGTTCCTTTTACGGTTTTGCCTGTATTATAAACAACATATCCCTTGCCCGTAAACTTGCCCTTCTCAAAATCGCCGACAAACACCTCATTATAATTATTTATATAAAAGGCTTTGCCGGTCCAGTTCCCATTGTCAGTACCGCCATAATAAACGGTTTTCCTCACGAGGTCAATGCTAAGATTATTGGCCCCATTTAAATAGTCATCATTATAATTGCCTTCGTCATAGAATTTTTTCATTTTGTACAGGCAGCCCGGTCCCGTGGCGCCATTGTCATTGATCTTTCCAAAAAAACGGGTTGAGTCGCCAACAATGATCCCTTCCGTCATATAGCCTTTATCGTAACGCCCGAAGTAACGCTTGGCATTTTTAAAATTGTAGAAGAAAGCCGTGTCCTGGAGCAGGTTTTTGTTATCCTTGTCGATCAGGCCCATCAGGATCTGGTTCTCCGTTTTTTCAGCATAAAACTTATCGTCTTTTAAAAAGCTGGCATAGGAGGCTGATCCGCTGTTTACCCAATCGCCATTGGTCCACGTCCCCTCATACAATTTTTTTGTGTCGAGCTCGTATTGATAGCCCGTTCCATTCTTTTTGCCTTCGCTGTAAATATTATCGGCGATCGTCATTCCTGTAGCGGTAATATAAATGCATCGGCCATGATAGTCGTCATTCTTCATGTTGCCACACAAAATACTTTTATCATTGTAGACAAAGTTGCCGCGACCTTCCTTTTTGCCGTTCACAAATTCACCTATATAAATGTCACCGGCGACATTCAGCTTGGCGCCCCTTCCATTCAGTTTTCCATTTTTCCAATCACCGCTCAAAAAAGTTCCGTCATTATAAAGGAGCACACCTTTTCCGCTAAACTGGCCATTCACAAAATTTCCAGCATAGCGTGTCGCCGTGCCCGCGTCATAAATGGCGACGCCCACTCCATTGGGTTGTTTATTTTTTATTTCTCCTACATAGTTGTAGGTGGTGCCAGAGGCATCCTTAAGATTTTCAAGACGACCCGTTAATTGGGCAAATGAGCAAGCAAATAAAAAGCATGTCAAAAAGACGAGGCCTGATTTTTTCATAGTAACAGTATTTGTGGCTTATAAATTTGAGCATAAAAATCTACATTAATATTGAAACATGCAATACCCCTGCTGATTCATAAAGGACTCTCAGGGCTCCTTACTGTCCTCTGTACCTCCGTGGTTATCTCTCCGCCGCCAGCCTGCGCTCCCGACTCTTAACTATCGACTATTGACTATCTTTGCCTGTCAAAATGGCTAAACCCAATTTGCTGCCCAGTTTTTGACGCGCTTTGGTCTCTTTGTGCCTCTTTGTGCCAGGCTTAGTGTCCTTTGCGGTTATCCTTCCGCGACCTGAGGATAATTAACCAAGTCCACGAAGAATCTCACAAAGAACACTAAATAGAATAAACAGAAAACTCTTTATATCATGCCCGGATTATTTTCCTCATTGTTTGGCGGTAGTAAGTCAGAAAAGGATGTAAAAAAGATAACGCCCCAGGTGGTTGAGATCAACCAGCACTTTGTTTCTTTCCAATCCATGACCAATGATGAACTGCGCAATAAAAGCAAATGGTTTCGCCATCGCATACAGGAATACCTCAAAGAGATCGATGGCCAGATCGCTTCAAAAAATAGACAGGCCGAAGAACTTCCCTACAATGATCTTCTTGGCAAGGACGCTATCTACCAGGAAGTCGATAAATTAAAAAAGGATCGCGACAAACAGATCGAAGAAGTATTAAGTGAACTGCTTCCCGAAGCATTTGCCGTCGTGAAAGAAACGGCGCGTCGCTTCAAGGAAAATAAGGAAATTATTTCCACAGCTACTCAGCTGGATCGTGACCTGAGTGTAGAAAAAGAATACATCCGGATTGATGGTGATAAATCTATTTTTAAAAATAGCTGGATAGCCGGCGGCACTGAAATTACCTGGAACATGGTGCACTATGATGTGCAGCTCATCGGTGGTGTGGTTCTTCACCAGGGAAAAATCGCAGAGATGGCAACCGGTGAAGGAAAGACGTTGGTATCAACGCTGCCTGCTTATTTAAATGCTCTCGCCGGTGAAGGGGTACATATTGTTACTGTGAATGATTACCTGGCCCGCCGCGACCAGGAATGGAACGGTCCCATCTTTGAATGGCTGGGTGTTACTGTTGATTGCATTGATAAGCATAATCCCAATACGGAAGAAAGAAGAAAAGCTTATCTCGCCGACATCACCTATGGAACCAATAACGAATTTGGTTTCGACTACCTGCGGGATAACATGGTGCATGCGGCTGATGAAATGGTGCAGCGCAAACATCATTATGCCATGGTGGATGAAGTGGATTCGGTATTGATTGATGATGCGAGAACCCCATTAATTATTTCGGGCCCTGTGCCAAAAGGTGAAGAACAGCAATTTCATATTCTTAAGCCACGTGTTCATCAACTGGTAGAAGCACAGGAAAGAATTGCACGTGCGAATCTGAATGAGGCAAGAAAAAAATTTGCGGAAGGTGATGACGATCCAAAGAGCGGCGGGCTGAGCTTATTCAGGGCGCATCGGGGTCTGCCAAAATATAGTCCCCTGATAAAATTTTTATCTGAGCCCGGCATTAAAGTAAAAATGCAGAAGGCTGAAAATTATTATTTGCAGGATCAGCAGCGCAACATGCATATTGTAGATGCAGAATTGCTATTCACCATTGATGAAAAAAATAACCAGGTTGACCTGACTGATAAAGGCCTGAACATGATCACCAAGACAGGCGAAGATCCTGAATTCTTTATTTTGCCTGATATCGGTGTGAAACTGGCGGAGCTGGAAAAACAGGATGGGCTTGACAAGGAAGAAGTCTTGCACAAAAAAGAAGAGATTTTAAATGACTATGCACAAAAAGCAGATCGCATACATGCCGCGCAGCAATTATTAAAAGCATACACGCTGTTTGAAAAAGATGTAGAGTATGTGGTGATGGATGGTGCCATTAAGATCGTTGATGAGCAAACGGGTCGTATCCTTGAGGGACGCCGGTATAGTGATGGTTTACACCAGGCCATTGAAGCCAAGGAAAATGTAAAGATCGAAGCGGCCACTCAAACTTATGCCACGGTTACGCTGCAGAATTATTTCCGCATGTATCACAAGCTGGCGGGTATGACGGGTACGGCGGAAACAGAAGCCGCGGAGTTGTGGAGCATTTACAAGCTGGATGTGGTCACCATTCCCACCAATGTACAAATGATCCGCAAGGACAACCAGGATCTTGTATACAAGACCAAGCGTGAGAAATATAAAATGGTGATCGATGAAATAGATGCTCTGCGTAATGCGGGCCGACCATCATTAGTTGGTACTACCTCTGTTGAAGTCAGTGAATTGTTGAGCCGTATGTTGCAGGTGAAAAAAATCCCGCATAATGTGCTCAATGCAAAGCAGCATGCCCGTGAAGCGCAGGTAGTAGCTGAAGCAGGATTGGCGGGTGCTGTTACTATCGCCACCAACATGGCGGGTCGTGGTACGGATATCAAACTTGGGCCTGGTGTAAAAGAAGCGGGTGGTTTGGCCATCATAGGGACGGAGCGTCACGAGAGCCGCCGTGTGGACAGGCAATTGCGCGGGCGTGCAGGACGGCAGGGTGATCCCGGTACTTCGCAATTCTATGTTTCATTGGAAGATGATCTCATGCGCATGTTCGGCAGTGAACGTATTGCCGGGTTGATGGACAAACTGGGTTATAAAGAAGGGGATGTGATACAGCACAGCATGATCACAAAGAGTATTGAGCGGGCGCAAAAGAAAGTGGAAGAAAATAATTTCGGAATAAGAAAACGTTTGCTGGAGTATGATGACGTGATGAACAACCAGCGTAACGTGGTCTATGGTCGTCGTAACCATGCCCTGTTTGGAGAACGACTCGCACTCGATATTGACAATGCGTTTTCCATGGTGGCGGAGAGTTTGGTGGGTGGTTTTAAAACAGAAGATGATTATGAAGGATTCAGGCTGGCGTGCATTGTAAACTTTGGTATTGATCCGAAGATCGATGCCGAAACCTTTAAATCAAAAGATGCCAACGCGCTGATTGATCAGTTATATATGGAGGCCACGGAGAATTATGAACTCAGAAAAGGAGAATTAAAAAAACAATCCATTCCAGTTTTCAAAAATATCCGTCTCCATCAGGGCAACCAGATCGAGAATGTGGTAGTGCCATTTAGTGATGGGCGCAAGGGAATCAATGTGCTCACCAATATGCAAAAAACTTTGGACAGTAGTGGTGAGGAAGTAGCCACGAGTTTAGAAAAAACAATTACGCTGGTAGCCATTGATGATGCCTGGAAAGAACATCTGCGTGCGATGGACGACCTGAAGCAATCGGTGCAAACAGCCTATCTCGAACAAAAAGATCCTTTAGTCATTTACAAAGTAGAATCCTTTAACCTGTTCAGGCAAATGAGTGAGCAGTTGAACAAGGATATTGTTTCCTTCCTTTGTCATGCTACCATTCCTATTCAGCAGGAGAATGCGCAGCTCAAAGAAGGCCGCCAGGAAAAGACCGATCTCTCAAAGCTCCGCGCCAACAAAGAAGACGTTGATCGTGCCGGCCAGGAATATGGAGCTAATGAACGCGACAAATTTGAACCGGGTGGCGGTGGCGACGTAGCTGTAAAACAAGCGCCGGTGAAAGCTGCTCCTAAGATTGGGAGAAATGATCCTTGTCCGTGTGGATCAGGCAAAAAATATAAGCATTGTCACGGGAAAGAAAGCTGAGTCGCGAAGCGACGAAATCCTGACCGTAGCGTCAGGACGACGAAGCCCCGACATTTATTGTCGGGATCACGGAAAAGAAGGATAGAAACCGACGAGCGTAGCGATGAGGTACCGACATTTATCGTCGGGATATAAGCATTGCCATGGTAGGGAAGCTGAGGAACGAAGCGACCAAATCCCGACCGAAGCGTCGGGAACTCATCCGCTGGCGACAGTAGATGTTTGTACCTTGCTTTCCGTAGCTAGGTTTTAAATTTCGAATTAAGGTTCCGTGCATGCATTCCACATTTTAACCATCATTACTCCAACTGCAGCATTACTATTAACCTGTGGTTGCTCTCATTCTGTGTGCCCAGCATAAATGAAGAAGAACTGTGTTTGTTCCCCAACGCGAAGTTTATAGCTCCTGACCTTGGGTTATTCAATTAACCTTCTTATCATCACCTAAGTTTTGTTTACTTAAAAAAGTTTTTTAGCTTTAGCGGCCATTAAAACTTCTGCTGTGAAAAATTTCGTCTCCTTCTTCCGCCGTCGCGCGATCCCAATTTCATCGGTTCTATGTCAAATCTCGATCATTTTTAAACGGAAATTATGGAACTATACACAGGCTTTACACCAATCTTATTGTCTTATATTAATATCGAATAATCTCTATGGACGTTATTTTGCTTGACAACCTCTATAAACTTTACCGCTTTCAAGTCCTACCCATCAGCAATAAACAAGTGAGAGTTTATGCCTATACGAGTAAATATTTTTCCAATGCTGATGTCATTATACTTGATGAGGAAACCGACGAAAAGACCCTTAAGGACTTATTTGGGCAAATAGAGGCCTTAGGCTTTACAGTCAATATAAGGAACTATAAAAGCTTAGAGGAAGCCGAAGAAAAATTATTTGACGGGTTCTTCGATACTAAAACTTCTAAGAATTTAGTACTTAAATCTTATGATGAATATAGAGAAAAAATTTCCAAAATAATTTTTGGCGAGTACGAGTATGTCCTATCAGAGTATGAAGACTTGGAATCTGGAACGATCAAAAATGACAATATCGTATTTAGAATTTTGACGGATTTCAAGGAACCCGGACCAGTCCTGGTGATATTAGAAGCAGCGGCAGGTTTTGGAAAAACAAGCACTGCCTATGAAGTTTTGCGCAGCCTAGTGATAAATTTGCAAGCGCCCACGATTCCATTGTTCACAGAACTTTCTCGAAATCGCCAGGCTACAATCTTCAAGTATGTCCTCTATGATGAGTTAAACCGACGATTCACAGGAATTAATCTTGAGTTGGTTTACAAGCACATTATGGATGGGCGTATCCCTTTAATTATTGATGGCTTTGATGAACTATTAAGAGCGAAAAAAAAGGAACAAATAGAAGACAAATTTGAAGACGCAGAGCCTATGCTTGAAACGATTAAGGAGCTATTGAAGGGTGAAGCCAAAGTACTCTTAACAACTAGAAGAACGGCAATTTTCTCCGACGACGACTTCTTTTCTTGGATTGAAAAGAATACCGATTCATTTCATTTTAGAAGATATAGCTTATCAACGCCCACAATCAGACACTGGATTACACCAACGCGGGAGAAAGATTTGCAGAGGGCTGGATTAAATCTCAGGAGTATATCTAATCCAGTTTTACTCGCCTATATAAGAAGCATGGATGACGAACAATTTGCGGACTGTGTCAATAACATCGATTTGATAATTGATGATTACATTAAGAAACTAATGGAGCGAGAAAATGAACGACAGGACTTAAACATGACAATTATTGAGCAAAAAAATATTTTAAGGACTATTTCCAAGTATTTTACAGAATATGATATCACCTCTGATCTAAAAGAAAATATTGAAAAACTAATGTTGGAAAGACAACAAAGACTGCTATTTACGACGATTGATCGCTATTCAATAAACACAAGACCTACAGTCGATCAGTTAATCAATAAACTTATCATTCATGCTTTTTTGGACCGTAAAAGCGAAAGCAGTCATCAAATTGGATTTGTTAATGATTTCATCTTAGGGACTTTTGTTGGTGAAAATTTGCTGGAGGAAAAGGGCCTTTGGATTGGTACGGAACGATTCATTGATTTTATTCTAACAGCCTACATTCCTAGAGGCGCTGAAACTAAAAAAAACATTTATGAAATCTTAAATAAGCATTTGCTTGATTACCTGAACATTCAAAAAAGGGTTTTCATCGATAACTATTTGTTGGGCTGTATTAATAGGTCATTAGATAATGAATATTTTGAAAACATCGAATTCCGAAACTGTTTTATCCAAAACCAATATTCAATTAATGACTGCCTTTTTTCGGTATGCGAATTCCATAATATTACCTTCGATTTTGAAAAATGCCAAAACATTCATTTTATAAATTGCTCTTTCTATAATTCATCCTTCGATTTTGACTCTGTCCTGAATAAAAAAATAAATTTCATTAATTGCTCAACAAGCCCTGCGGTTGACTTCTACAAGCTCTATGAATTGGAAGAGAAAAAATATGATTTACCAGCAGTAGAATCAAACGAAAAAAAAGTATTGGAGAAATTTTGGCCTACAGGCAAGGATCGATTCATCCCTCATAAGAGGCCGAGCACTTTACGCCTTGGGGTGCCTCCTGAGGAAGTTGAAGAAATTGACAAGGCTATTGAATCGCTCATCAGGAGAAATATTATTATTCAGAGAAAAGGTCACCACTCTCTAGAACTAAATCTTAGACATATTAACGAAATAAAAAAAATCTTAGGACGATGATCCGCATTGGCCCCAACGAAGAGTATATCCTTAGAGAAATATCGGATGAGATAAGTGAAACAGTAAATTCTGTGGGCTTATTTAATCGCGTCTTTGCTAGAGTAAAATCAAACCAATCATTTCAGAAAAAGCTTCAAGAAAAAAAAGAGAGTTACTTAGGGGGTCATAAAAAAATTCAAGATGTATTCGGGATCAGAATTAGTTTGTATTTCCCCGATGACGAAGAGTTAGCTATAAAACTAGTAAAAAGGAAATTTATTGAGCTTCCAGATTCTCATAGTATTGATGCTATTGATAAAGACAGATTTGGTCCTCAGAGGTGTAATCTCATATTTAGAGTACCAGACTCATTACTCAACTCAAGCCCCATTTTCGACTACGACTTTGTTGACAACACATTTGAGGTTCAATTTCGTACAATTTTTTCAGAGGGATGGCATGAAGTGGAGCATGATTTAAGATATAAATGCAAAGACGACTGGAGGGAAGAGGCGCAGTTACACCGACAACTGAACGGAATACTGGCTACTCTAGAAACCTGCGATTGGGCAATTTTGAAAATCTTCGACGAACTTGCATATAAGAAATATAAACAGAAGGAGTGGCCATCCTTTTTCCGAAACCTGTTACGAATTAAATTTGATGATTTACAGTTTAATGATTCAATAGTCGCCTTTCTTAACAGTAATCCGGACTATGCAAAGGAGTTATTGAAACTTGATCGTTTGATATTAGTTTATTCTCTCGCCAAGGTGACGACCCGAATTCCCTTAAAAATGGATAATGTTCTCTTCGTTATTAATCGCGCTATAATAAAAGAAAATCAATTGACTGAAAAGGAGCTGCCCGTAATGAAAGCGATTTTGGATAATTCATTTGCCGGATAAGTGTGGTAGAAATAGCGCAAATTATAATTTGACAAGTACCAAATATTTTCCATTTTGGGCTTACATTCCGTTTGCTGCATAAATTCTTGGCACGCCAAAATATATTTCTCACCTGCTTTTGGAAACTTTTCTAAGTTGGTTTCAAAAAGGTAATTAATCGTTTCATTAAAACCTGTAATTGGAACTGGGTAGATTTTATCAGGGAACAACGAGGATAACCAAGCGCCAAAGCCGTAAAACTCATGCTTCTATTTCTCCAATCAACAATTTCAAAGCGGGTATTTTGAAATTGCCTGAACAATGGAATGTCCCCAAGTTGTATAAAAGTATTTAAAGTTTCCCTGCCACTTTTTTGAATGAATTGTATTCCTCTTGACCTATCATACTTTATCGTTTGAGATTTCAATAGGATTGAGAGAATTTGTTTGTCTGTTTGTTTATTGAAATCAAGATTGCTATATATGTAACTAGCGAATTCAAATTTGTACGCTTCATTTACAATCCATTCGGAACTGTTTAGGTGCTTCAGGTACTTTAAAAGTGTCCGTTTTATTGTTTCTTTTTTCATTTATTTCTATTGTTGGTGCTAAGAACTATGAAAGAAGGACGGTGATCATAGAACAGATAACGAAGCATTATTTGTCAGAAAAGTATAGTAATTTTCTCGAAATTAAATCCCTTAAAATGAAAAATTTTGACAGTAGAACCTATAGCGTTAACGATTTTTTGGAGTGGGATAAAAACAAGCAATTACAGTTATCTCCCAAATTTCAGCGACGTTCGGTTTGGACTGAAAATGCTAGGTCGTATTTAATGGATACAATCATAAGAGGGTTGCCGATACCAAAAATTTTTATTAGACAGCAACTCGATACAAAGAGTAGGGCTTCAGTTCGTGAAGTTGTTGACGGTCAGCAACGACTGAGAACAATTTTATCTTTTCTCAGCGATGGATTCAAAATAAACAAAAAACATAATTCACAGTACGGCGGAACTTTTTTTAGTCAACTAAGTCAAGTAGATGAATTTATCCAAGCAAATATCTTAAACTATGAAATCTCAGTAGATCTTTTAGTAAATATGCCTGACACCGAGGTGTTAGACGTATTTAGTAGACTTAACTCTTATGCTGTAATTCTAAATCAACAGGAAAAAATTAATTCGAATCACTTCGGTCCATTTAAAATACTAGCTGATAGAATTGCACACAAGTATAACAGATTTTGGCTTGAAAATAAGATTTTGAGAGAGCAGGAGATATTTAGGATGGGAGATGTTACACTTGTCGCCGATTTACTTATAGCAATGATTGAGGGGATAAAAAGCAAGAAACAAATAAAATCTTTTTATGATAGTTATGAAAAAGATTTTCAGCATGACCCTTATTCCTTAGAGGGTCGATTTGATAAAACTATAGAAATCATCTCAAACATTTTTCAATCAAATCTTTCAACTTCAGAGTTTACTCGTATTCATTTATTCTATACACTATTTACGGCCATTTACCATTTAAAATTTGGCATTGAAAATATAGATTTAGATAGTAAGGTGGAATTTTCGAAAAACACTTACGCGAAAATCTATAATTCCCTTCTAGAGATTCATAGAATCTTAACTAGTGATGCTCAAACTTTATCACGGACGGAGTTACGCTTTGTTGAGGATAGTAGAAGAGCTACTACTGATGGTCCAGTTCGGGTTAGACGAACCAAGTTTATTGTCAAACTAATTGATATTGAGTAATGGGTCAACGAAGGACACTTAATAAGTATCGCGGAGAAATAACATTCTGCAACGGTATTATTATCCTCGCGCATGCCACAACACCAAGAGGAAGGTTTATTAATAATGAAAAAATTAGAAGTTTTTTGACAGAATCCGCCTTTTTGAAAATGTTTATCGCTTGGGAAACTTTTCTTGAAGAGTCATTCTTAAACTATTTGACGGGCAGGAGAACAATTCTAAATACAGTTGTCCCCAGATATGCTAAACCAACAGCTTTAAATCACGCAATTAACTTGACTGTTGGTGTAAATGCATATTTTGACTGGTCAAGGCCAGACGCTGTAATTAAACTTAGCAAACTGTTTTTTGATAACGGAGATCCTTTCCATACAACGATAGCTGCAATTCAGTCAGACGTATTCGATATGAAAACAATTAGAAATGCGGCTGCACACTTGTCAAGCACAACATCGACGAGTTTGGACAGTTTAAGTTCGAGACTACTGGGTATTCCAATTACGAATATGAAAGCATCGAATCTTCTTCTTACTAATTTGCCCGGTGTTCTTCCTCCAATAACTATCATGAACAATTATATTCAATTACTTGATGTAGCGGTACAGACAATCAGCGAAGGATAAAGTTGTCGAAGTTAAGTTGAATACTAGCCTTATTGTTGTATAGGATTCCAACTGATTGGATATCCGCTTGAATCCACCATACCAACATATGCGAACGTACAAGAGTGCGACGCAACAGCAGTTTAATCGTACAACGAAAGCTTGGTCCAGAATCTTTTTCTCCTTTAATATCTATCTTAATAATCCCTTTCTCCCGTTCTCGTAGTGTCCAATAAATAAAAACTCTTTGAGTGTTATCCCCCCGCTGTCCTGAGTGTTCAATAAAATAAAAATAATCGGAACGTTGTCTGGAGACTGTGTCTCCAGACCAAACCCGCAGGGTTTGTCATCCATTCGTTGCCCGATGAGTCTCACGAACGGGCCTTCTGCGCAGGCCGTGCCTGCCTGCCATGCCTTCGGCAGGTAAACCGGTAAGGGACTCATCGGACTAATTTCGCATTCCATGCTCAAGATGAGGAAGACGAAGGAAAAATTCAACGCAATGAGTCCACCGTCTCACGCACCTAAGCTCGGCGGTGAGCCTCATCGGGAAACATGTGACTGACGTGCATACAGCACGCTATCCACTTGCCTTCGTTGTTTCTGCGCAATAGGGCGTTTGTTTTGAAGTTGACTTAGGTGGAATAACTAATCGCCTTATTAAAACGCAATGGTTTGCTCATCAGTTTTAGCAGGTAGAGCTTCTGCAATAAAACCGTCATTTAACGGAATCAGCAACACTGGTATTTTAGATCTATTGACCAGCGCCACATCTGTGTTGCCTACGAAAGTTTTGTAGAACAAACTGTGCTTGTGATGACCGATAATCACCAGGTCAATATGTAAATTTTCAATTTTTCTCAAGATTGTTTCGATTGTTGGCCCCTTAATCAGCAGTCCTTCAGCCGGAACGCCAGCTTCCTTTAATTGGCGAACGAATTGTTCAATAATTTGACGTTCCTTGTCCAATTCATCGAAACGAAAATTTATTTCGTTTTGTGGACCCAGCTCGCCAGCGACAAAATCGGAGTCAGGAGCAGCAACGTGAAGCAGCCAAATCTTTGAGCCAAATTTTTTTGCAAATTCAAAGGCTTCTTCGATAAGGCGGTTGGTTCCTTTTTCAAAATCGATAGTGACCAAAATATTTTTCATATGCTTGTTTTAAATGTTGAATGTGGTTTTGTGGTTAAGTCAAATGTAGAATTCCGGCTACATTATTTCCATGATTCCAATCATGCAGTGGATTGATAAATGGCAATTGTTGGTTTGGAATGAACCAGGGCTATGTTCTTTGGAGTCTTCGATAAATAAAGAATCCAAGTAAGCCGCCGTTCCCCGTAGTGTTTTCTGTCCACCCCGGGGTCTTCACCGCGTGACGAAATTGAATGACAAATTAAGTCCCCTTTAGGGGATTTAGGGGCAGACCCTATTCAATCCCGGGGTTCCCCTTTCACATGGCTCGACTATGAACACCCCGAGCTGACAACAAAAAAACCCGGCTGACAACAAACCTGGTGCACATGCTGTGCGCCAGGGTCTTCACAGCGTGACGAAATTGAATGACAAATTAAGTCCCCTTTAGGGGATTTAGGGGCAGACCCTATGCAACCCCGGGGTCTCCCTTCTCCCAAGGCTCGGCTACGAACACCCCCGGGCTCACAACGAGAAAAAATTATTTTTTTTGTTCTGCGACTTTTTGTTCATTTTCTGCTCTAATTAGTAACAGCCTAAGATGCAGAGGAATTCCGAAGACTTTATTGAATTGCTAAAGCCGGTATATGATCATGCCCTTAATTATTGCATTGCTTTAGCCGGTAATGAAACTGATGCAAAAGATCTGTTACAGGATTCTATTTTAAAGGCGCTGGAAAACTTTACTAGATTAAAAGATGAGGAGAAATTCAAATCCTGGCTTTTTACAATTCTTACGAGGCAATATTATGCCATGTATCACAAATCGCTGGTCCGGAAGAAACTTTTTAAAGAATCTTCCTATGAAATAGCAGAGCTTCCCCAAGTCTTTAAAAATGAAATACCCCAAATAAATCAACGGGTATTGCTCGATTCGCTGAATTTGATCTCTGAAAAAGAAAAGATAGCAATTGTATTATTTGAAGTGGCCGGTTTTTCTTTGGAAGAGATAAAAAAGATCCAGGGTGAAAAAAGTTTGTCGGCAGTCAAGTCACGTATCAGCAGGGCAAGAGTTAAACTTAAAGAACTTATTCTTGGGATACGATCAAAAGCTTTTAGTAATGGATAAATATGAAGGAAATAAATTTTTCAGAGATCCGGGTAATGACAGGAAGATGTATTGGGATGCAATTCGTAATAGAAAGCATAGTCAATCTTTTCCGCTAATGGCGGATTGGATCAGGAACACAAACAAAGTGATCAGGGCTGCCCGGACAAGAAAAATAAAGCGCCGCAGGAAATTAGCATGGCTTTCGATTAGCTGTCTTTTCATTTTTTTTATTGTTTCATGTACATATCGTGTCGAAAGAGTTGAAAAATCCGGAAGCCTGGTAAACTTTGGAATAGACAAGCGGGAGAAACGGTCTTTTCAAAGGCTTACTTCTCTGCAACAGTCGCTTGCGTTTACACCTTATGAGTTTTTGCGAGCCGGGGACGCTGGCATAGCATGGTTCATCTTTTTCGTTTCCGATAAAGAACAGGAAAAGCTGATGTCTATTACCCGGGAACTTAGGTTATTGAGCGGATTGAGAAAACTGGACATTAGTTCTGTTAATTACAATATAAGAGAATCTCTATTTTCAACTTTTTTGCACAAGACTCTGAGGGTGGGTAAGCATGAAAAATTAAACGGGAAAGATCTTGTCCGGAATATCCGGGCGGTCCTGGATAAAAAAGGGTTTGGTTTTCTTTCAGCAGATGCTTTAAATGACACAGATCAAAAAGTATCATTTAGCCAGATCCTGTTTACAAACACATCGGGTTCAGACACGTCGACCGTGAAAGTGAACACGGCAAGTGAAAGTACAGGGCTTCCCACTAATACAAGACCGCACACACATAAAGAAACCGAGAAACTTCAAATGTTCAATTGGTTACTGGGCACATGGAAGGTAAAGTATGTACCCCACCGAACGTATCATCATTGGCTGAGAATGAATGACAGCTCATTGGCATGTTTTATTATAAAGTATGAGGACGATGAGCCGGAGATTTCCATTGGTTTTTCCCTAAAATATTCATCTGCAGATTCTGCAATATTATCGCTGAGAGGAATTGAATGGAAATTCATTTCAGGAAATAACAAAGAGATCAACTTTAAAAATGAAATCACTCCGAAATCTGCTAATGTAAAATGGAGGCTCGATAATGAAAAGAAAGCGTGGCAATCTGCTATATCTGGTGAGCGGAACCTGGAGGTCGTTAACCTAATCAGAAATGAGGATACCAATCTCGAAAATATTGTAAAGGATTTTATTACAAAGCATCCTGGTAAAACAAACCTATAGACCTGCGAATATGAAAAAGAAGCTTAAGAATTTTGTTTTAAGTTGTGTACTTATTTTAGCCAGCGGCAGATCATTTGGACAGATAGAAACACAAACTTTTTTGTCTACTCTCGATAGCGCAAAAGAAGAGTACAACCAAAAACATTGGCATGAGGCCGCTATTCTTTGGGAGCAGCTTACGAAGGTAAACCCTGTAGATGGCTACTCATGGGAATATTTAGCCGCCGCGCATTATTACGATAAAGCCTTTGGCAGAGCAATACCCGCGTATCAAAAACTCGTCGAGCTGGGCTTCGGAGTACCTGCAAACCACGCCTACAACATTGCCTGCTGTTACTCACTATTAAAAAATAAGCAACAATCATTATACTGGTTGCAAAAAGCAATGGATCTCGGGTATTACAACATTGCACATGCTCAAACAGACAGCGATTTGGATTTCATAGCTCGTGAGCAGGCTTTCAAAGATTTACTGTTTTTGAAAGATGTGAGTAAAATGACACGGAATGAAGGATGGCTGTACGACCTCGAAATGTTGCAATGGGAAGTAAAGAGAAAAGTGATCCGCAGTTCTTCAGGCCAGGACCTTCCGTTGTTCTATGCTTCTTTATCAAAACTCCGTAAAGAAATACCCAGGCTAAATGATGCGCAGATAATTATCGCATTAATGAAAATGTTCAGATTTATCGGGGATGGCCATTCAAATATTTTTTTGCCTGTATCCAGGCTCGAATTCAAACAAACCCTACCCTTGCAATTTTATTTTTTTGAACAAGGACTTTATATAATTGCCTCCGACCCCAAATACAAAGAACTGCTCGGATCGCAAGTGATGCAATTTGAAAAGAAAAAAATTGGTGATGTAGTCAATTCTCTGGACCCGTTAATAGGAAGAGATAACAAAATGAATGTAATGGTCCGGCTGCCTTACCTGATGAGGCACCCCATTTTATTACATACACTTGGGCTAATAGCGAATGTACACCAGGTTGAGCTAAGAGTTAAAAATCTGAACGGTGAAGAGAAAACGGTGACTATCATGGCCGATACATTGCAACCGGATATTTGGAATATTCAACCACATCCCAAAGGTTGGATCTCTTATCCCGAGTTGCTCCGGGATTCAATGCCATTATACCTGAGAAATAATGACAAAACGTTTTGGGTTGAGTATATACCTAAGTTCAAGACCGTTTATGCACAAGTTAACAGGATAAGAAATACATCTGAAGAATCTTTGGCCGGTTTTGGACAAAGGTTATCCGGCTTTTTTAATGAAAATGATGCAGAAAAATTAGTTGTTGATTTAAGGGGCAATAATGGAGGAAACACTTTTTACGGGTGGGACTTTGTAAATGAGCTTTTGCATAACAGTAAAATAAATAAAAGGGGACACTTGTTTGTTATAATCGGGCGACGAACCTTTTCAGCTGCACAAAATACCGCTACATACTTTGAGCGGCTAACAAATGCAATATTTGTAGGAGAACCCACGGGATCCCGGCCAAATTTCGTAGGTGACGAAGCACCAGTAAAATTACCGTATAGTCATATAGAGTTAAATGTATCTGGTGTTTTGTGGCAGAGCTCCTGGGGCGTAGATAAGCGAATTTGGATCGCGCCATTACTTTACGTTCCACCAACCATTGAAGATTATAACATTAACCGGGATGGAGCGATGGAAGCAATTTTGAATTACAAATAGCTTTCTTTCTTCACTATTCACACGCCGAGACAACAAAAACCCCGGCTGACAACAAACCTGGTGCACATGCTGTCCGCCCGGGGTCTTCACCGCGTGACGAAATTGAATGACAAATTAAGTCCCCTTTAGGGGATTTAGGGGCAGACCCTATTCAATCCCGGGGTTCCCCTTTCACATGGCTCGACTATGAACACCCCGAGCTGACAACAAAAAAACCCGGCTGACAACAAACCTGGTGCACATGCTGTGCGCCAGGGTCTTCACAGCGTGACGAAATTGAATGACAAATTAAGTCCCCTTTAGGGGATTTAGGGGCAGACCCTATGCAATCCCGGTTTCACTTCTCACAAAGCTCAGCTATGAAGACCCGGGGTGACAACAAATATGAAACCCGGTGCATGTAAATGACGCACTTTCCGACTGGGGGTCTTCACCGCGTGGGCGCTGTGCGTAAACGAGACCCGGTGAAACAAAACAGGCTGTGTACGAATACTTTGCAAACCTTCTTGCTGCTTTGAGCTTTAAGCGCCGCTAAGACGAGAGCTAGGCGATGAACCAGAATAATGTTTGCTTTGAATACTCAGCAAAAAAATATATCTTGAAGTAGATCGGTACAGCATCACTTCCATCTATCCTATAATTCTCCACCGGCCACGACCCAAGCATTAGTTACCAATAAATTTATCGTGAATCGAATTTTATTCCTGTTTATCGCATCGTTTGGCATTACCGCAGGTAGCCTGAGCTCACAAACAGTGTACATCACTAAAACAGGTCAAAAGTATCATGCGGATGGATGTAGATTTTTGAGTAGAAGCAAGATCGCAGTAGATCTTACCGAAGCCATCCGAAATGGTTATACTGGCTGTAGCCTCTGCCATCCACCTACTTCATCTCGCTCCAATTCCCAGCCCTTTGTCGCATCAACAAGCGAGTCGAAGAGACCGGTATCTGTTCAGTGTGCTGCGATAACTAAAGCAGGTGCCAGGTGCAAGCGAATGACTAAAAGTTCAAATGGTTACTGTTGGCAGCATGGAGGGAATTGAGAGCAATATTTTTGGCTAATAAAATCATGACAATATTTTTGAAACAAGGCATTGCAAAGAAACAGCAATAATCTAATTGGCCGAGTAAACAATTTTTCGATCTAAATAATAAAACTACCACAATGAGAGCAAAACCGCTTTTATTCGCAGCCTTTTCTGTCTTGCTGCATTCCACTGGCAAAACGCAAACAATCAAGCCAGAAATTCTTACGAATAAAAGTATTATCGACTTGCATAGAGCTGGCCTTGACGACGAATTAATTGTGGCAAAAATACAGTCCTCCGAATGCAAATTCGACCTTTCTACAACCGGTATGATTGAACTAAAGAACAAGGGCGTTCCTTCCAGTCTTATAAGAGTTATGATGAATAAAGCAGAAAATAAGCCCCTTGACACTGGAGCCGACGGAAAAAATATTACACCAGATAAAAAGAAAGGCCCCGCAGACAATTTGAACTATTCAGCGCTCGAGATGCTGAACTTTGTGTATACATGGAATAATTCAAGTCACCTGGCTAAAGCGTTGGAGAAATCCACAGCAACGGTTGCGCATCGAGTGAACGTGTTTACCGCCTATGACTACTGGCATTTGGATGGACCAGCCTCTAATATTCGTTTTAGCGTGACTGATGCAACAACATTTCTGATCAATACCGGTAACTCAACTCCACCCGACTTGGTATTATATAGGCTGAAGCTTCAGAAAAAAGACAGGGAGGCAATTTATGTGAAAGCCAATATGGTCGGTAACAAGGCAAGCCCTGATATGCTTTCAGTTAATATTACGAAAGTCGCGGACGGAATTTATCAAATAACGCCGTCCGAGCAACTGAAGAAAGGTGAATATTTTTTTACAACGAGGCCAAGCAGCGTGTTGCTTACCAGTACAGAGGCTTTTTCATTTGGTATAAACTAGTTCGTCAGGGGGTTCTTCAATGCGATGAGTTCGCCCTCAATTCTTCATAGTGCTCCACTAATAAAAAGATCTCCGAAACGTTGTCCTGAGTCTTCGACTCAGGACCCAGTCCCGACTTGCAACAAAGTTCCTATACTTTCTTCAAATCACATATCTTACATAATTGGAATCAGCCCCTTTAACTTGCTCGCGCCTGACATCAACTAAATTTTAAAATAATCTTTATGACAAACGCCATTAAACCAGAAGAAAAATGGGATGTATTTATCTCACATTCCTCAGAAGATAAAGAAAATTTTGTTGAGCCACTTGCCAAAGCATTGTCAGATTTAGGTGTTAAGGTTTGGTACGATAAATTTTCACTAAAGACCGGTGACAGCCTGACCGAAACAATTGATAAGGGGCCTACTATCTTGCTATTTTGGGGTTGTTGTTATTTCACCATCTTTTATTGTAAAGAAGTGGACCGACTATGAGCTTAAAGGACTTGTCAGCCGGGGAAAATCATTGATTACAGTATGGCATAATGTGACAGTTGATGAGGTCAAAAAATTCGACACAGCTATAGCCGAAAAACTTCCTGTTAATTTAAATAATAAAACCCCACTAAAAATTGCTTACTCAATAGTCGAAATTGTCAGACCGGATATATTAGAAAACACGTTGCGCAGGATCGCATATATAGAAAACGCCGGAAAAGGAGAAGTGAAGAAAGTTAATGTAACCGAACTGGGTCCCGGCGCCGTAATTCATGATGAACTGCCAGCGGATTTGATCAGTCGCATTCGGTTGATCAGGGCAAGCCTATTGGGAGCTTATACACATTCAATGCCCTTTTGGATAGACGGATTTAGGCGGGACGCTCATCCAACGAAAAATATACAGGATTGGGAACGTATTGCATCTGTTTACCGGGAATATGTAACCATAGCAAGTGTACGACTCACAGATGAGCAGCATAGGGCGATTGTGGACTATATTTTATTACTGAGCTTTGGTGCAGAAGATAAAGCATTGAAAAAGATTGAAAAAATATTACCTGAAGAGGCAGTTCAAATAATACCCCCCTTATATGCTAGTGCCTTGCCTGTTTATGATATTGAAGAAGAATTACCCGAAGAGGAACCGGGTACTGTTCAGTTCTTTAATGAAGCAGGCATCGATAAGGAAATACTTTATCATGATTTACCTGAATCTACGGTAACACAGATAGCAAAGGAATTTGAAGGGGCTGCCCCGGAAGAGGCGGCGACACCTGGTGATGAAGCAATTAAAGATGCTGACCCGGATGAAAATACCAAAGAGTGGTATGAAATGGCTGCAAAGAGTGAGAACGATTGGGTACGTTCATTAGTTATGAGCAAAGATCAGCCCCGAAAAAAAGTCTGGAAGGAATTAATAAAACTGCAAAATTCAATTACTAATACTTTAGGAACTCAACATACAGAGTATGGAAAACTGTTGCTTACTCTCTCACTCTACTACGAGATAATCGAAAAGGATGAAAAACAAGCAGCTGGCAATTTAGAAATGGCTAAAAAAATACTTGGGAATAAAAGCCCGGATTTGGCTGAGGCCAAAAAACATCTGTCCATTTGGTATTTTGAAGAGTTGAAAGATTATATAAAAGCTGAAAAACTTACTGATGAAGCAATCGAAATTCTTCGGGACCTGAAAGATACCGAATTGCGGATTGCAGACATGTTGATTGCGAAATCAGTATTCAGAATTTCCAGAAATGATTTTGATGCTGCCATACAATTTTGCAATGAAGCGTTAATTCTTCAAAAGAAAAAAAGAGCATTCAAGGCTATTGATGATACAAAAGAGAGAATAGCGACCCTAACGTTTCATAAAAAAGATTCATCTTTAAATTAGCGAGACACCGGGTGAAACGAATACAGAGAGCTGCACAAATGACGCACTGAATAATGCAATCCGGGGTCTCCCTTCTCACAAAGCTCGGCTATGAAGACCCCGGGCTGATACAACAGTAAACTTCAAATGGGAACAAACTCCATCGTTCTGGCAACTCTTCCAGGTTCGCAGAGACCATCTACCCATTTTTTATTATATCCCTTGACTAAATATTTTTTTTCATAAGCTTTATTGATTGGTCCGGTGACCGCACTAAGGTCTGCAGGTTTTATGCCTTTAATGGATATAATTTCTTTTCCGCATTTTATATCTCCATCATCGCCATCCATTAAACTTGTATACCAGCTTCTATCCGCTCCGTAATAAGAGCGGCCAAAAATCCTGCCGTCAACTTCCACCATCCATATGCCCGTGAACTTTGTTCTGTTCTTACCGGCCCTCACGCTGGTAATTTGCGTTTCGCTGATGCATTTCAAAAACGCCTTCGAAAATTTTTTCATTGTATTTTTTTTGCAAAAAGATACATACCCCGCTCAGCCACCCGCTCCAAGTTCAAAGACTTGAGTAAAGGTAAAAATTACAGGGGAGTTATAGGGGACTTACAGGCGAATTATAGAGGATCGTTCCATGGACAACCCCGGGACAACTGCGCTGCAACTTCGCAACAACCTCACATGACGCCTCATGCAAACTCACGAAGGCCTTTGACCTACACACGCGGCATGCATGCCTGGTGCGAAGTTGTTACGACGTTGTATGCCGCCTGATGCATGCATCATGCAGGAAACATGCGAGAGGTACGTAGGGCTCATGTGGGAAGACTGAATAAATTGCTTGCCTCTCCCTTACTGTCCTGGCTCCCGCTTTCGCTGCGTTCGGTAAATCGAAGAACGTGATAAAAAAATGAAGCCGTCTTTTTTTTGGATAGCAAACCTTCAGGTTTGATCCGGAATTACAAACTCCGGACAACAGTTACAAACTCCGGATAACAGAGAAATAGGTGTACATTTTCATTCTCAACCAGATTTTTTATGAAAACAATGTCATGCAAACAATTAGGCGGTGCCTGCGATAAGGAGTTTCACGCAAATACGTTTGATGAAATAGCTGCGCAAAGCAAACAGCACGGTATGGACATGTTTCGGGCTGGTGACAAAGATCATTTAGCAGCGATGAATGAAATGCAAAATTTAATGAACAGTCCAAATGCGATGAAGGAATGGATGGAAAATAAACGTCGTGAATTTGATGGTCTGCCTGACGATTAATAGTACATCCTTACTCCATCATCATTTCCCTGATAAACTTTACAGGAGCGCTTCCATAACTAAGAAATTTTGCTGTCCGCCCGGGGTCTTCACCGCATGGGCGCTGTGCGCAAGTCGAGACCCCGGGTGAAATAAAAGGAATAAAGAAATACGGAGACCTGCACAACTGACGCACTGAAGAATGCAATCCCGGGGTCTCCCTTCTCACAATGCCCGGCTTTGAAGACCCCGGGCTGACACAGCCCTTCATGTGTGAGTAAGACCTCGGAAAAAACTGTGCAAAAACCCCAGCAGTTAATTCCAGACAACTCTACTTTTAAGGCCTATATTCATCTGAATGCCTGTTCGTTTCCAGCATGACCAAAAACCTAACAGCTTTTATTTTGTAACCTTCACGTGCTACAAATGGTTATCATTGTTTGAGGAAACAGATTCCTATGATGCGGTTTATAAGTGGTTCGACTGCCTTTATGCAAACAACGTTTGTGTAACCGGGTACGTGATCATGCCAAATCATGTGCATGCATTACTATATTTTCATCAAATGCGAAAATCATTAAATAGCATTATTGGCAACGCGAAAAGATTTCTCGCTTATGAGATCATCAAACGGCTGGAAGAGAAGAAAGTAAACGGCCTATTGGACATTCTCCATGCTGGAGTAAAGAAAAGTGAAAGTAAAAAGGGGCAGATACACAAAGTTTTCGAAGACAGCTTTGATGCAAAAGAATGCTATTCACGAAAATTCATTTTTCAAAAACTCGACTACATGCATCATAACCCTGTCAGCAAGAAATGGCAGTTAGTAAATGATTTTGCGGACTACGAATATTCGAGTGCATCCTTTTACGAAAAAGGAATAAAGAAATATGAAAACCTCGTCCACATAAATAACGCACTGAATAATGCAATCCCGGAGCCTCCTCTTTCACAAAACTCTGCTATGCAATCCCGGGGTCTCCCTTCTCACAATACCCGGCTATGAAGACCCCGGGGTGACAACAAATATGAAACCCGGTGCATGTAAATGACTCACTTGCTGTCCGCCCGGGGTCTTCACCGCGTGGGCGCTGTGCGTAAGCGAGACCCCGGGTGAAACGAATACGGAGAGCTGCACAAATGATGCATTGAATAATGCAATCCCGGGGTCTCCCTTCTCACAAAGCTCTGCTATGAAGACCCCGGGCGGAAACAAAAACCCCAGCTGTTAATTCCAGACAGCTCTACTTTTAAAGGCCTATATTCATCTGAATGCCTGCTCGCTTCCAGCATGACCAAAAATCTAACAGCTTTTATTTTGTAACCTTCACGTGCTTCAAATGGTTATCATTGTTCGAGGAAACAGATTGTTATGATGCGGTTTATAAGTGGTTCGACAACCTTTATACAAACAACATTTGTGTAACCGGATACGTGATCATGCCATATCATGTGCATGCATTACTATATTTTGATTCACGGCGTGGGCGCTGTGCGTAAGCGAGATCCCGGGTTAGGCAGGAATAAAGAAATACGGAGAGTGACGCGCCGAATAATACGATCCCGGGGTCTCCCTTCTCACAAGGCTCGGCTATGAAGACCCCGGGCTGACACAACCATTTGATGATGCGGATGAGTTATTACTCACAGAACTCTGCGATCCAATACGTGGCGGTGGCTATTATCACATGAAACAATTTGAAAATAAAGCAATAAACAAGGATCTTTGGCTTTGTGATGTTACCCGTTTTGTATTTGGTGATATTCCGAAAAAGATTTACATAAAACGCATTTAATAATTGCAATGTTTCGTCTCCGTATTTGCTCCTATCAATTAAAAATTTGCGAACGCTATTCGCAGTCTCCGATCCCACTGATCGTATTACTTTGGAGTTGATGGCTGTTGCAAGCGCAAATGAACAGAGCCGTCATGCTAAGGATAGCTGTGATCCTCATAAACAGTATTTTTTTGGAGAAGATAAGGAAAAAAGAACACTATCATATGAGGGCTCATTGGGGAAACCTGTAAAGCTTCATCGGAATATCCTCAAAGCTGTAAAGTCATTTTTAGGACGACACAAGGCGTTGAGAGGGGCTACTTGTTCGAGACCGCTTCGAGACCGCTTCGAGATCGCTTCGAGACCGCTTCGAGGTCGTTCGAGCTAACTTGATCCCGGTCAAGTAAAAGGCTATCTGATTTCTTTTCATTGACGGCTCTGTCCTTTGCCCCTGAGTCTCCCGCCAGACTCTTGTGCGTCGGGGGACTCATCGACCGGACCGTTTCATCGTGAAAGACAGCTTCCATCTCTTTTTCCAATAAAGGCTACCCGATTAATTTTGCTGTCCGCCCGGGGTCTTCATCGCGCGGGCTCTGTGCGGAAGCGAGACCCCGGGAAATACAGCTTCCATCTCTTTTTCCATTAAAGGCTACCCGATTAATCTTTTCGGCACGATTCCTGCCCTGTCCGGGCAGTCTGCATTAGCAATCTTATCCCACCCCTTCGAAAGCCATTTCCCTTTACAATCGTATAAAACTAAGCCATATTTCCTGGATCATGTTGTAAGTATTCAGAGATGATCGTAGAAAATGTTTTGTTAAAACAATCCATCATGTTGAGACAAAAATTATACAGCGCGGGATTACTGGTCTATTGTTCATTGATCACTGTTGGTAATGTGCAAAAAGGATCAGGCAAAACAAAAAGTGCCAGTACCGACTATGGCGTGGGTATTACCAATAACCATACTTTATATCACGATACAATAAATTCACAAGCTCCCATTCTTACGCTGCCCGGTATTGATTTCATTTCAACAACCCTCGAGTTTGCCAAAAAATATATTAAAAGGAATATGTGGGACCTGGAAAAAGTTAAGAAAATTAGCCCATCTAAGTTTAGCATCTTTAGCCCGGTTTTTTCCAAATACAATGTTCCACCTGAATTGAAATATTTGGCTGTTATCGAATCCAATTTAGACGCGGATACATGCAGCAGAGTCGGCGCAAGAGGCATCTGGCAATTGATGCCCGTTACAGCGTCTGAACTTGGATTAAAAATTACCGATAGTGTTGATGAACGCCTGCTCGTTTATAAAAGTTCGGTGGCCGCAGCGAAATACCTTAGGGATTTGTATGCTGAATTCGGAGACTGGCTGTTGGTAGTGGCCGCCTATAATTCAGGTCCGGCTAAGGTTACCCGAGCTATAAATTTATCGGGCTCTCGTAGTTTCTGGGAACTGCAAAACTTTCTACCCGCAGAAACGAGAGGTCACGTAAAGAGATTTGTAAGCACCCTCTATTTTTTTGAAGGACAAAACAAAGCAACTGGCCTAATAAGAGGTGGTCTACTATAAACCCAGGTCTTACGTCCGCGTCTCCATAGCTCACCTGCGATCATAAACTCTCCCTGTTAGATCATAGATTGCGATCCTCGACTGGTCAACTTCGACAAGCGATCTAAAACATAGAATATACGGTATGGAATAAATTTCCGCGTTGCCTTCGATCCCCTATTCTCCTGAATCTACAATAAAAAAAATTGTTTGAAAGCTCAGTCCGACAAGTCTGGACGTCAAAACCACAACCTGGTTGCCAGCCCGAAAAAAATGAATCCGACTTCCTTTTTAATTCTTATATTTAATACACCCTCGAAAATAAAGGTCCCGCTCAGAAAACCAGCACTAATTTTCTCACCTAAAAATCTATTATTTATGTCACACACTGGAAACCTGCAATTCCTCGTAGTCATGTCTGCTCCTCCTGAGCATGCCGCAGAGGGCGATCGTATTTTTAAGTCTCATGCTGCCTGGATGGAAAAAACACATTACAAGGATGGGAACAAGGCTTTATTTACCTATGATGTTTCGAAAGCTGCCGAGATGGAAAACCCAATGGACCCCAATACCAAGCCAACTGGCAATACGGTATTCGTTTTGTCAGAGGTGTACAAGGAACCAGCAGGATTACAGGACCATTGGCAACAGGCGCAGGAAAACTGGGCAGATTTTAGCGGCTTGCAGGCCTGGCTTGGCAAATGCAAAGTCACAATGGTTAATGGAGCGAATATCGTCCATTCTCTTTGGTAGAAGCTTCTGGCACTGTCAAAAAAATATAACGGCAACTCACTCAGTTCTACAAACTATTTCTTAAGCAGCCATTAGTCGGCGATATTAACGTGTTATTCGTCACTGCCAAAGGTTGATGACTTTGTTATGCTGTGGTCGCCGGGGGATAATAAGAAAGAAAATAACTTTAAGTTTTTGTCCTTTGTTGGGATTTAACCCCTATTGTCTTCGGAACGAATTCCCCGTCCACCCACAAACTAGATTTTGTAAAGCATAACTGGTTCCTCTTAAAAGAATTCCTAATCTATTAAAAGAGTACGGAATGGAAAAATTCTTTCCATCTGTGACCGCTTTCTTTTTCCTGTTATGAACCACGCCAAAAACATCTTCCATCCTATCCCGAAAATTCTTTTACTTTATCAAACTAAAAACAACACTACGCCATATGATGAGAAAATTGGGCTGCTTTTTAATACTTATCTGCATCGGATCTTCGATACATGCTCAACAAGTACAGGTAACGCCAACCCCGGATCAAATAAAAGCTCTGACACCTGCGTGGAAAGGTGAACGCTTCGCCGATGGACGGCCAAAAACTTCAGACCGCTTTTTGGCCCGCTTAAAAAATGTATCGCTCGAAGAAGCATGGGGCTACCTGCGCAATAAAGGTTATCAGAACCAGTTTGAAGGTGAATGGATGATCGTTCGCCCGGATTCTGTGATGACAGGCCGCGTTGTAACAGCACAATACATGCCCCTGCGGCCGGATTATGACAGCCTTATCAGGGCCAAAGGCAAAAGCGAAAAGCGCATCGGCAACACCAACTCCTGGCCGATAGATGTATTGCAAAATGGTGACGTATATGTTGCGGACAGCTATGGAAAAATTGTTGACGGCACATTGATCGGTGATAACCTGGGCAATGCTATTTATGCACACTCGCATACGGGCGTTATATTCTATGGCTCTGTTCGTGACATCGAAGGTCTGGAAGAAATTACAGGCTTCAACGGTTGGGTAAAAGGTTACGACCCATCGTACATACAACAGATGATGCTGGCAGGCATCAACGTGCCCATACGAATCGGCCGCGCAACTGTATTACCCGGTGATGTGGTGCTGGCAAAAAAAGGCGGCGTGGTTTTTATTCCTGCACAGTATCTTGAAGACCTTGTATTGAATTCGGAGTTTGTACAGTTACGGGATGCATTCGGCCACCAGCGCCTGCGTGAAGGCAAATACACGCCGGGGCAGATAGATCAGCAATGGACGGACGACATAAAGAAAGATTTTTTGCAATGGCTCAATGGGCAAAAAAATCTCCCGATGACGAGAGAAGAACTGGACAGTTATATGAAGGAAAGGAATTGGTAGGGTGGTGAGTTCGGGGCTTTTTTAGAGTCGATAGTCAGTAGTCGTTAGTCATTAGTTGTTGTTAACAATTAACAATTAACAATTAACATTCAACATTCAACATTCAAAATGACTCCTTCACAAAAAATATTAAAAAAGTTTGGATTGGAAGAGCGTGATAGGATCGATCCAATTGCAGAAAATAAAATTGATGTAACAGAAAGTACTCGGCGCTCTTTCTTAAAGAGCTCTGCCTTAGGCGGAGTTGCGCTAGGCAGTGCTTTCGTGTTCTCACCTGTTGAAGAACTGGTGGCGCAAAGCACGCAGAAAATAAACCGTAACTCATCGCCGTCTGATTTAAAGATAACAGATATGCGTTATTGCGTTACAACTGTTTTAGGCAGGACAGCTATCATCCGTATTGATACCAACCAGGGCATTTATGGTTTGGGCGAAGTAAGAGATGGCGCCGATGAACGTTATGCGCTAATGCTGAAAAGCAGGATACTTGGCATGAATCCCTGTAATGTGGAGATGATCTTTAAGACCATTAAACAATTTGGCGGGCAAAGCAGGCAGGGCGGTGGTGTCTGCGCCGTCGAGATGGCATTGTGGGATATAGTTGGTAAGGCCTATAATGTACCTGCATGGCAAATGCTGGGAGGCAGGTATCGCGATAAGATAAGGTTGTATGCGGATACGCCGGAAGCAGGTTCGCCCGAAGAACAAAAGAAGTTGATGAACTACCGCATCAACGACCAGGGTTATACCTGGCTGAAAATGGATTTAGGGATCAACGAACTAAAAGGTAAAGAAGGTGCATTGGTGAATGATAAATTCTGGCAGAATGGGCAGGGCGATCTGCAGCAGTGGGGTAATTTGAATGATCCCACATCGTATGGAAATACATTACATCCTTTTACGCAAATCCAGATCACAGATAAAGGGTTGGATGAATTGGCTCAACTGGTAGAAAATGTAAGAAACATGTTGGGGTATAGCATTCCGCTCTCCTCTGATCATTACGGGCATTTTGATGTGAACAATGGCATTCGTTTAGGTAAAAGGCTGGAAAAATACCGTCTCGCCTGGCTGGAAGATGTTATCTCATGGGAATATACTGATCAGTGGAAAATGTTATCGGACGCATTGGAGACGCCCTGTCTTACGGGCGAGGATATTTACCTGCTCAAAAGCTTTAAACCGCTTATTGATATTCATGCGGTAGATATCATTCATCCCGACCTGGCCACGTCAGGGGGCTTGCTTGAAACAAAAAGAATTGGTGACTATGCTGAAGAACATGGCGTCGCTATGGCTATGCACCAGGCAGGTACCCCCATTTCTTTTATGGCTGGCGTGCATTGCGCTGCAGCTACGCAAAATTTTCTTGCATTAGAACATCATTCCATTGATCTGCCCTGGTGGGAGAGCCTTGTAAAAACAACCGATGGCAGGAATTTAATTACGAAGGGTTTTGCAAATCTTCCTTTGTCAGCACCGGGTTTGGGTATTGAATTAAATGAGGACGTGGTAAAACAACATTTGCACCCTTCAGATAAAACTTATTTTGAACCAACGCCTCAATGGAATGACAGGCGTTCTCATGACAGGATATTTAGTTAGCCCCCTTAAATCCCCTTAAAGGGGGACTTTTGAAATGAACAACATTCTTGCTCCTGCGCGTTGGTATCGCCTCCTTCCTGTGGCTTTTGTTACCTACAGCCTTGCCTATCTTGACCGCGCAAATTTTGGTTTTGCGGCAGCTGGTGAAATGGCGAAAGACCTTCATATCACTGCAGCCACTTCTTCGCTATTAGGTTCGCTGTTTTTTCTTGGATACTTTTTCTTTCAAATACCGGGTGCACATTATGCTGCGAATAAAAGCGCAAAGAAGCTGATCTTCTGGTCGCTGATATTATGGGGTGCGCTGGCGGCAGCCACAGGGTTGGTCAGCAACATTACGCTACTCCTGGTCATACGTTTTATGCTTGGCGTTGTAGAAAGCGCAGTCATGCCTTCGATGATCATTTTACTAAGCAGGTGGTTTACAAAAGCGGAACGGTCGCGAGCCAATACATTTTTAATACTGGGTAATCCTGTTACCATTTTATGGATGTCGATCGTGTCAGGTTACCTGGTCAATACCGCTGGCTGGCGATGGATGTTTATATGGGAAGGGCTTCCGGCGATCATCTGGGCTTTTTTTTGGTGGAGGCTTGTAAGCGATAAACCTGCCAATGCAGCCTGGTTAACACCGAAGGAAATACAATCTATCGAAGCAGTTTTAAAAAATGAACAACAATTAATAAAACCTGTAAAGAATTATGCAGCAGCATTCAAATCGAAAGTAGTGGTATTAATGTGCCTGCAATACGCTTTATGGAGCATTGGTGTGTATGGGTTTGTAATATGGCTGCCTTCCATCATAAAGGCTGCGCCACACATGAGCATCATCAGGACGGGATGGCTATCATCGTTGCCCTATGCATTTGCGATCATTGGCATGATCACGGCTTCTTATTTTTCAGATAAATCAGGCAACCGGAAAATATTTGTGTGGCCATTTTTATTGGTCGCATCACTGGCTTTCTATGGGTCGTATCTGACCGGCGCAGATAATTTCTGGTTATCATTTGCATTGCTTGCACTTGCAGGGATGGCCATGTATGCACCTTATGGTCCTTTCTTTGCAATCCTGACAGAGATACTGCCCGCCAACGTCACGGCGGGCGCTATTGCGTTGATCAATAGTTTTGGGGCATTAGGCTCTTTTGCGGGTTCATATCTTGTGGGCTATTTGAATGGAACCACAGGTGGCTTTGGGGCCTCTTATATTTTTATGGCAGGTTCGTTGTTTCTGTCCGCCATCATCACCATGATAATTGTGAAGCGTGAATCGTGAATCGTGAACGATAAAGGCCTTGCTTCGCTTTTTCACCGCGCAGTGCACGAAGTACACGCAGGGGCACAGAGAAATCCTGGTGAATCAGTGGCCTTGGTGCTCTTTGCGTGCATTTTCTTCGTGGTCTTTGTGGTTCCGGCTGTTTTTCTACCGCTAAGAACCCAAACTTTCACAAAGGACGCGGAGAAATAGCCTTGGTGTTCTCCGTGGTAGAAACGAATTGACGACAAGGAACCCGATAAAGGCCAGTAAGATTGTAACTTCATATGACGACCATCGACTATCGCCCGCTAATGTGTATTATCATGAAAGGCCTTCTCTTCATATTCATTTTACTAACCAGATCGATCATCTTCGCTCAAAACAATAACGAAGAACGTTCACGCATTGCAAATGCAATAGAAAATTCCATTCAGCATGAAATGCTTAATAAATGGTATCCAAGAAACATGGACACATTATATGGAGGTTTTCTGACAGGATTTACTTATGATTTTAAACCTACGTCAAACCAGGACAAGTTTATTGTCACGCAGGCGAGGCATACCTGGTCAACATCGAAAGCGGCCCTGAGATACCCGCATGTTCATTATTACAGAACGCTTGCCCAACATGGCTATAGGTTTTTGCGTGATATAATGTGGGATAAAAAATATGGCGGCTTTTATACAATGGTCAACAGGAAAGGAAACGTAATTGATTCAACAAAGAATGCTTATGGAAATGCATTTGCCATTTATGCGCTTGCAGCGTATTGCAAATTGTCCCCTGATGCCGAGGCACTCAACTTTGCGCAAGAAGCATTTATGTGGATGGAGAAACACAGTCATGATCCCGTGAATAAAGGATACTACCAGCACATGCAGCGGGATGGCACACCGATAGAGCGAACCGCCAGCATGCCGGCAACTGCCGAAACAGGATATAAAGATCAAAACAGTTCCATTCATTTGCTCGAGGCGTTCACAGAGCTGTACGATGTTTGGCAAAACGACCTGCTTCGTGAACGCCTGCTTGAAATATTCCTGCTCATCCGGGATACTATGATCGGTAACAAAGGTTATCTCACGCTCTTCTTTCAACCTGATTGGACGCCAGTTTCCATCCGTGATTCCTCTGATGCATATATCATGATGCATCATGGACTGGATTATGTTTCCTTTGGGCACAATGTCGAAACGAGTTACCTGCTGCTCGAAGCTTCTCATACCTTAAGCATACAAAACGATACGACTACGTTGCGCATCGCAAAACAAACGGTGGATCATGCGATATTATATGCATGGGACGCTGGACACGGTGGCTTTTATGATGCAGGATTTTATTTTAAGGACAAACCCGGACTCACTATTATCAGTAAAGAAAAGAACTGGTGGTCACAGGCAGAGGCAATGAACTCACTGCTGATGATGAGTGATCTTTTTCCCGGCGATCCTATGAATTATTACGATAAATTCAAACAACAATGGAAATATATTCAAACATATATGATAGACCACAGTTATGGCGATTGGTATGCCAACGGTCTGGACATCGACCCGAAAATCAAAACCGCATTGAAAGGACATATTTGGAAAGGAAATTATCACCAGTTCCGCTCCATGATGAATTGCGTAGACAGGTTGGAGAGGAAGCGGTGAATCTTATCCTTCAGGGCACAGACAGCCAATTAGTTTTTCATTCTCTTTATTATCATATCGTAGATCTGCTGTGTAACAAAGTACGTTTTCATATAAAGGTCGAGGCCCTTTAGCGGATCTTGTTTTTCTATCTCACGCACCGACTGTTTATTTAATATCCCGGTCCTTATCCGGGTTTCGACTGTTACAAGCATGTCCCTGTATGCAATGAGTTCTTTTTTATGGCATACGGGGCCGTGACCGGGAATAATTTGCGTTTAGGTCATTAACAGTTGATATTAATCTGTTTATGCCCTCAATCATTCCATAAATATCCCCGCCATTTCTGTCATCGATAAATGGAAAGCCGTACATAACAAAAACATCTCCCGTATGGATAACATTTGCATTCATAAATTCAATAAACGAGTCTCCGTCTGTATGCGCATTTTTAACATGATATATCTTTATTGTTTCATTTGGTTCATGTAAGATCAGCGAATCGTTGAAAGTTATAAAAGGCAATGCCTCATAAGGATAAGCTTTCTGAACAAGGTTGGTCAGAGAAAGTACTTCGTCTTCTGCCAGTCGTTTGCGAATATTTTCATGCGATATTATAATGGCTCCCTGCTTTCCGAACACTTTGTTTCCGTCAGCATGGTCGTAATGAAAGTGAGTGTTCAAAACATACTCTTTCCAGCACATTGGGATCCTAAGCTTAGAATTCCACGTGGACAAGTTGTCGCG
>JADMIO010945801.1_pt1 | contig 33360 bp, 24 predicted proteins | sample 8958161 | NCBI WGS metagenome assembly JADMIO01 (sample SAMN16585339, study PRJNA669376) | soil metagenome | isolation source: Crop rotation soil | place: USA: Cullars Rotation, Alabama | collected 2011 | reverse complement strand
TTTTCCTGCGCCTGATGGCGAAGGATCTGCGCTACGCGACCAGCGAAGCCGCGCCGTCCAAGGATGCGCTGCTGACCGCGAACGCGGCCCTTGAGCGTTTCGAGCAAGCCCTCGCCGCGGGGCATGGCGACAAGGACATGTCGGCCGTGGTCTTGGCGCTGCGGCGGCGGTAGGGCGAACCGTCCTCGGTGAGCCGTCGCGGATGTAGCGGGCGAAAACGTTTTGATTTTCGAACGCGGCAGGCGCGACGGCTCGGTGGGGACGCCTCGCCCTACCCCACGATTCTTTCCGCGCTTTTCAGATTTGCCGCGTTGACACGCTCTCGCGCCAAGGTCACGCACAGCGGAGTGTCACCCCGCTCCGCTGAAACTTCCAGCGTCTCGCATCCCACCGCGACCCAGGCTCCGACGCATGCACGACACACCGTACTCGGGTTCGCGGTGACGCTCGCAATCATCACCTACATCGATCGCGTCTGCATCTCGAAGTCGGCCGACCTGATGATGCAGGATTTGTCCCTGACGAAGGATCAGATGGGCTATGCTTTCAGCGCCTTCGGCTGGGCCTATGCGCTCTTCGAGATTCCCGGCGGCTGGCTCGGCGACCGCATTGGGCCGCGGCTGGTGCTGATGCGCGTGGTCATCATGTGGTCGATCTTCACTGCGCTCACGGGTGCGGCCTGGGGCTTGGTGTCGCTGGTGTTTTTCCGCTTCTTTTTTGGCATCGGCGAGGCCGGGTGCTTTCCGAACATCACCAAGGCCTTCACGATTTGGTTTCCGCAGAGCGAACGCGTGCGCGCGCAAGGCATCATGTGGCTCAGCGCGCGCTGGGGCGGCGCATTCACGCCGCTGCTCGTGGTCCTCGTGCTCACCTACATGAACTGGCGCCACACCTTCATGGTTTTTGGCGCGATCGGAATCGTTTGGGCCGTATTCTTCTACCGCTGGTTTCGGGACGATCCGCGGCAGCATCCCGCCGTCAACGCCAGCGAGCTCGCGATCATCGGCGATGCCGCCAACAATCTCGGGGGGCACGGTAAGGTCCCGTGGGGCAAGCTGGTACGCTCACGGACGGTCTGGCTGCTTTGGCTGCAGTATTTCTGCATGTCTTATAGCTGGTACTTCTACATCACGTGGATGCCCACGTACCTGAAGGAATCCTTTCCGCAGCTCGGCAAATGGGAGAGCGCGCTGCTGAACTGCCTGCCGCTTTTCTTCGGCGGGCTCGGCTCGCTGTTCTGCGGATTGATTTCCAGCCGCATCGCGAGGTCGGTGGGCACGGCGACGACCCGTCGCTTGATGGCCGGTGTCGGTCTCGCCGGCGCCGCCGTGATGCTGATCGTGGCGACGAAGTTCCAGAATCCGCTGTTCGCGATGCTCTCGGTCGGCCTCGCGAGCTTTGGCAACGACCTGGCGATGCCGGGCGGCTGGGGAGCCTGCATGGACGTCGGCGGCAAATACGCGGGCTCGCTCTCCGGCAGCATGAACATGATGGGCAACGTCGGCGGCGCGGTCGCACCGATGGTGGTGCCCTGGGTGCTCCAAATGGCGGGCGGGGGTTGGAACATGAACTTCTACACCTTTGCCGGCGTGTACGTCATCGGCGCGCTCTGCTGGCTCTTCATCGATCCGGTGACGCCGCTCGAAGAGCAGGTCCCGTCGGGGGCGGCTTAGCTTCGACGCAGCGCGTGCGCCGCGTGCCTAGTCAGCGCGATCGATGAACCCCGAGCCGAAAAAAATCCCCGGCCTGCGCTGGTACATCGTCGCGATGCTCTGCCTCGCGTCGGAGCTGAACTACCTCGATCGGCAGACGCTCTCGGTCCTCGCGCAGACGATCCAGGACGAACTGCATATCAGCACGATGGAGTATGCGGACATCACGTTCGCGTTCCTGATCGCCTACACGGTGATGTACGTCGTGAGCGGGCGGTTGGTGGACTGGCTCGGCACCCGGCGCTCGTTCACGATCTTCGTCACGGGCTGGTCGATCGCGAACATCCTGCATGCGTTCGCCCGCACGGCCGGTCATTTCATCGCGTGTCGCGCGCTGCTCGGCGTGTTCGAGCCGGCGAATTTTCCCGCGGGCGTGAAGGCGGTTGCGCAATGGTTCCCGCTCCGCGAACGCGCGCTCGCCTGCGGCATCTTCAATTCCGGCACGGCGATTGGTGCCGCGCTCGCCGCGCCGCTCGTGGCGTGGATCACGCAGACGTGGGGCTGGCGGTATGCGTTCGTCGCGGGCGGGACGTTGGGCTTCGTGTGGGTCGTCGCGTGGACGCTTTTCTACCGGCTGCCGCGCGAACACCCACGGCTCTCCCCCGAGGAACTCGCGCACATCGAATCCGATCAGCCGCCCGCCGCGGTCGCGGCGTCCGCGGTCAGCGACCGCGGCTACAGCAGTGTTGTAGCCGGCCTCGCCGAGGCCGGCCAGGCGCCCACCGTTTCGATTTGGCGGCTGCTCACGATGCAGCCGGTGTGGGGCTGCATCTTCGCGCGCATGCTGACGGATCCGATCTCGTACCTGTTTATTTTCTGGACGCCGAAGTTTCTCCAGCAGGAGCGCGGCTTCGATCTCGCCGACATCGGTCGTTATAGCTGGATCCCGTTCGTTGGGCTCACGCTGGGCAACATCGCGAGCGGTTTCATTCCGGGGCGATTGATTCAGCGTGGATGGTCGCTCAATCGCGCGCGCAAAAGCTCGATGCTCGTCGCGTCGTGCATGATGCCGATTTGTTTTCTCCTCGTGACCCGCGTGCCCAGCGCGGGGATGGCGGTCACGCTCATCACCGTCGCGATGTTCGCGCACGCCCTATGGGGCAACATCACGCTGCCCGCCGAGGTTTTCCCGCAGCACGTGATTGGCGCCGTGACCGGCCTGGGCGGGATGTTCGGCAGCCTCGTCGGCGCACTTTCGCAGAAGGGCATCGGCTGGGCCGTGCAGAATCTGTCCTTCACGCCCGTCTTCGCCGTCGCGGCCTTCATGCACCTCACCGCGTTCGCGCTGGTGTGCTATTTGATCGGAGAGCTGGGGAAGATTCGGGACGTGAAATCGTAGGTGGGTCGCGCACTCCGTGCGCGGCATGATTGGAAAGTCCGCATTGTGCCGCGCACGGAGTGCGCGACCCACCTGCCGCCGGTTATTTCTTCCCCGCGCGGCTGATCCACGGCACCGCCGTGTGCCGCGTGCCGAGTTGCCGGCGCACGAGCTCGAGGAGCTGCGACGGCTTGAAGGGCTTCATCAGGATCTCCGTCACGCCGAGCGCGGCGAGCTCGTTGCGCCGCGCCTCGTTGTCGAGGCCGCTGGCGGCGATCACCTTCAGATGCGGATCGAGGGCGCGCAGTTCGCGCACGAGGGCGGGACCGTTCATCACGGGCATCATGACGTCGGTGAGCACGAGCTGCACGCTTTCGCGCTCCTGTTTGTACAGGTTCAACGCCTCGCGACCATCCGCCGCCGAGAGCACGCGGTATTCGTTCAACTCGAGAATCTCGCGCGTTGCTTCGCGAATCGCCTCCTCGTCGTCGACCACGAGCACCACCTCGCCGCGCCCATGCGCCGCCGGTTTCGCGACCGGAGCCTTCGCCGCGAGCGCCGTCTCGCCGGCCGCGGGCAGGTAGCCTTTGAACATGCTGCCGCGCCCCGGTTCGGTGGCGACCGTGATGAAGCCGCCGTGCCCGCGCAGAATTCCCACCACGGTCGAGAGCCCGAGCCCGCTGCCGCGGCCGACCCCCTTCGTGGTGAAGAACGGATCGAAAATGCGATTCATGATTTCGGGCGAGATGCCCATGCCGGTGTCCGACACGCTCAACACCAGGTAGCGACCGACGCGCGCGTCCGCATGCAGGTGGATGTCTTTCGGACCCAGCTCCACGTTGTTCGCGCCAATCGTGAGCGTGCCGCCGTTGGGCATCGCATCGCGCGCGTTGACGCAGAGGTTCAGCAGCACCTGGTGCATCTGCGTCGCATCGGCGATCACCGGCCAGAGCTCCTCGGTCGGCTGCTCCACGATGACGATCTCGCGCGGAAACGTTTCGCGCATGATCGCGGCCATCTCCTCGATGATCTGCTTCGGATGGACGATGACGCGCTCGCCCTCGGCGCCGCGGCTGAAGAGCAACAACTGCCGCACCGTGTCCGCGGCCCGATGCGCGCCCTGCGCCATCATCGAGAGCAACTCGCGATCGCGGCCGGCCGGCGCGCGCGCGCTCAGCAGTTCCGCGGTCATGAGCACGGGCGCGAGAATGTTGTTCAGGTCGTGCGCCACGCCGCCCGCTAAGGTGCCGATCGCTTCCATGCGTTGCGAACGCAGGAACTGTTCCTCGAGCTTCTTGCGTTCCGTCGTGTCCTCCGCCACCGCGATCAGGCGGCGCACCCGACCCGTGCCGTCGCGCGCCGCGAACGTCCGGTGCCGAATCCACCGGACCGCGCCGTCGGCGCGCATGATGCGATAGCTTTCGCCGTGGCCGTCGCCGCGCTCCCGCGCCGCCGCGTTTTGCTCCACCCGCGCGCGATCTTCCGGGTGGATCAGCTCGGTCCAGGCGTGCGGCGCGGTGTAGAGGCGCGTGTCCGGCTGGCCCCAGATTTCCGTGTAGCGCGGACTGACGTAGACGACGCGGTTCGTGTCCGGCTCGAAGATCCACAGCGCCTCGTGAATGTTCTCCACTACCTGGTGGAAGCGCGCGTCGCTCTCCTGCAGCGCCGCTTTCGTCCGCCACCGCTCAATCGTGTAACGGATCGCGCGGGCGAGACCGCCCTCGCCGGCCTGGCCCTTCACCAGGTAATCCTCGGCGCCGGCATGGACGGCCTGGATCGAAAGCTCCTCGTCGTTGCGCCCTGACAGGATGATCACGGGCACTTCCGGCACCGCGCGATGCAGCCGGCCAAACGCCTCGAGTCCGTCCGCGTCCGGCAATCCGAGATCGAGCAGCACGACATCGAACCGAACCGACGCGAGTGTCTGCAAGGCCGTGCGCAGCTCGTCGACGTGCACCACCTCGAAACGCACGCCCGCCCGCGGCGAAAGATCCTCGCGCACGAGCAGCGCGTCGGTCGGGTTGTCCTCCACCAGCAGGACGTGAATGGTGCGACCATCCATGGCGACCTGGCGCGGGAGATTGGCGGCGACTTGGCTCAAGCGAAGGATCGCGTTCGGCGCTTCACGCGCGGGGCAGCGTGACCACGCTGAACCAGAACTCCTGGATCGAGCGCACGACTTCGGTGAAGACCTCGAAGTCGACCGGTTTCACGACGTAGCAATTCGCGTACAGTCCGTAGGCCTTCACGACGTCCTCCTCGGCCTTCGAGGTGGTGAGGATGACGACCGGAATCTGCTTCAGCCGCTCGCTCGCCTTGATCTCCGCAAGCACCTCCTGGCCGTTTTTCCGCGGCATGTTCAAGTCGAGCAGGATCAAATCGGGCTGCGGCGCCTTGGTGTGTTTTCCGCGGCGGTGCAGGAAATCGAGCGCCTCCACGCCGTCTTCCACGACGTGCAGCGTGTTGAGCAGCTTGGCGTGCGTGAGCGCTTCCTTCGTGAGCATCACGTCGGTCGCGTTGTCTTCAGCCATCAGGATGGTGATCGCTTTGTTCTTCGTCATGAGGAAGCCGGAGCCGGTCGCTGGGTGGCGGGCAGGGTGAAATAAAACGTCGAGCCTTCCTCCGGCTGGGATTCGATCCAGATGCGGCCGCCGTGGCGCTCGACGATCTTCTTGCAGATCGCGAGGCCGATGCCGGTGCCGGCGTAGCGCGTGCGGGTGTGCAGCCGCTGGAACACGCGGAAAACGCGCTCGAAATACTGCGGCTCGATGCCGATGCCGTTGTCGGCCACGCCGAACGTCCACTCGTCCCCGTTGCGGCGCGCGGTGACCCGAATCTGCGGCGCGCGGCCCTCGGCGCGGAATTTCACCGCGTTGCCGATCAGGTTTTGCCAGAGCTGCCCGAGCTGCGTGTCGTCGCCCTGCAGCGTCGGCAGCGGATCGCGCGTGATCACCGCGCCGCTCTCGCTGATCGCCACGGTGAGGTTCGCCAGCGCGTCCGAGAGGGTTTCCTCCAGATTGACCGCCTCGAACGCATGGCCCCGGGTGCCGACCCGCGAGTAGGCGAGCAGGTCCATGATCAACGCCTGCATGCGCTTGGTGCCGTCGACGGCGTGCGCGATGAACTCGTTCGCGCGCTCGTCGAGCTTTCCCTCGTAGCGCTTCTGCAGGAGCTGCACGCAACTCGCCACCGCGCGCAGCGGCTCCTGCAAATCGTGCGAGGCGACGTAGGCGAACTGTTCCAGCTCGGCGTTGGAGCGCGCGAGGAGGTTCCGCTCCTCCAGGAGCTTTTCCTCGGCGTCCTTGATCGCGGTGATGTCGCGCGTGAGGCCGAACGTCCCGATGATGTTCCCGTTCGCATCGCGCCACGGCAGCTTCGTGCTCGAGGCCCAGCCCTGACGTCCATCGCGCCGCGTGATCCGCTCGACTTTCGCGATGACGGGCTGCCCGCTGCGGATGATTTCCTGCTCGTCGGCAAACGCGCGCTCCGCGTGCTCGCGCGAGAAGAAATCGAAATCGGTCTTGCCCACGCACTGGGCCGGCGTCGCGCCGAGGGAGCGCGCATGCGCGAGGTTGTTGCGCACGAACCGACTCTCGCGATCCTTGAAATAAATCCGGTCCGGAATCGCGTCCATGAGCTGGCTCAGGATGGCCGAATCGAGCGACGAAGGTGTGACGGCAAGGTCGAGCACCGGTGCGTTGGTATCGCTCATGGGGCGCGCGAAGCTTTGATTGGATATGCCGTGAAATCCAAGCTCCAACCTCGGCGCTTCCGCGTAAATACCCTGTGCAAAATGCGGGATGACCGCACTCGCTCACGGGGGGGGGAAAAGAGACGGAAGGGACCCAAGCGACCTAAGGGACCGCAGCGACGAACCTTAGATTCTCGACGCGTCCCTTTGGTCCCTTGCGTCCCTTCGGTCCCTTTCGGTCCCTTGCCCTACTTCAGCTCCCGAATCTTCAGATTCTTGAACCAGCAATCATCCTGGTGATACGTGAGCATGATCGGGCCCTCGATGTGCTCACCGAAGCCGGCGTCCTTCGAGAACTTGCTCTTCGCGATGCCCGCTTTCACCTCGGGGCTGTCGAGTTCGAACTCGAGGACCTTCTTGCCGTTGAGCCAGTGCTCGACGTGCTGGCCCTTCGCAATGATGCGCGACTGGTTCCACTCGCCCGGCGCCCTCTTCGGTTTGTCGGCTGCCGGCGGCAGGATGTCGTAGAACGCCGCGGTCTGATGCAGCCGGCCGCCACGCACGCCGTCCGGGTGGCCGTCGTCATCGATCATCTGATACTCCGGGCCGGGTGACTTCGTGCGCGTCTCGGAAACGAAATATTTGATGCCGTTGTTGCCGGCCTTCGGGACCTTCCAGTCCCACGACAGCTCGAAGTCCTTGAACTTTTTCGCGGTGACGAGCTCGGCCCCCTTGCTGGTGCCGAGCCGATCCTTGCCGATGGCATGGAGCGTGCCGTCGACCACTTCCCACCCTCCCGCCGGCTTGTTCGCGTAGGGCTTCCAGCCGTCGAGCGTCTTGCCGTCGAACAGGAGCTGCCACCCGGCCTTTTTCTCGGCGGGCGTGAGCATATTGTCCGCGGCGGCGAGGCTCCCGATCAGGAGGGAGGATACGATGAAAAAGAAAGGAATACGGGGATTCATTGGAGGGCAGAATGAATGGGAGAACTAGGCGGTGATGGAAAGCTCAGAACGGGCCTCGCTCTTTCTCTTTCCTCTCAATCTTTCTCTTTCGTCAGGTTTTTTGCCTTGGGGAGAAAGATTAAAGATAAAGAGGAAAGAGAAAGATCCTTGCAGGTCTTTCGATCGTCTTGCGCGGCACCTCGCGCTAAAACGTCTTGTTCCCCCGGGAGCGACGACCTATCCACGCGTTCCGCCTCTCACTCATGTCCGCCACCGTAACCATCCGCGACTTGCGCAAGCGCTACGGCAGCGTTGAAGCGGTGCGCGGCGTGAGTTTCCACATCGAGCCGGGCGAGATCTTCGGCCTGCTCGGTCCGAATGGCGCGGGCAAGACGACCACCGTCGAGTGTCTCGTCGGCCTGCGTGAGCCCGACGCCGGGGAGCTGGAAGTGTGCGGTTTCGACGCGCGCCGCAATCCGCGTGCGGTGAAGCAGCGCATCGGTGTCGCGCTGCAGACCACCTCGCTGCAGGACAAAATCACGCCGCGCGAAGCCCTGGGCTTGTTCGGCGCGTTCTACGAAAAACGCTCCGAACCGCAGGCGCTGCTCGAGCGTTTCGCGCTCACGGAAAAGGCCGACGCCCCCGTCGACACGCTCTCCGGCGGCCAGCGCCAGCGACTCGCGCTCGCGCTCGCGTTCGTCAATCAACCCGAGCTCGTCTTCCTTGACGAGCCGACCACCGGCCTCGATCCGCAGGCGCGGCGCGAGCTGCATGCGGCGATCGCCCGGATGAAAGCCGACGGCTATACCGTGCTGTTCACCACGCACTATCTCGACGAAGCCGAGGAGCTCTGCGATCGCGTGGCGATCATCGATCACGGGCAGATCGTGGCGACGGGCCGGCCGCGCGAGTTGATTGCGCAGACGAGCGGGCGGCAGTCGGTGACGCTCGTGACGACGCGGCCGCTCGATGCGCAGCGGCTCGCGGCGTTGCCCGGGACGAGCGCGCTCGAGCTCAAGGGAACGGAGGTCCGCTTCCAAACGACCAACGCCGCGGCCACGCTGGCGTCCCTCACCGCGCTGCTGACCGAAACGCGCGCGGACATCGTCGATCTCCATATTCACACCGCGACGCTCGAGGATGTGTTCCTGCGCTTAATCCGGGAGGGAGCCGCGACGCCCTCGTCGCGGATGGATGCAAATCGGCGCGACGGGGGCGTCGCGACTCCAGGGCCGAGCGCATGAACGCCCTGCTCGCGCACCTCCGCGTTTCGCTGCGGCTCCATTTTCGAAACAAGATGGCGCTGCTCTACGGCTATCTGTTTCCGCTGATCTTCCTCGTGGCGTTCTGGGTGCTGTACCGGTACGAAAAAATTCCGCTGCTCCGCCACATGGGCGAATTGCTCACTGTCGCCGTGCTCGGTGGCGCATGCTTCGGCCTGCCGACGACGCTCGTCGGCGAACGCGAGCGCGGCGTCTGGCGCCGCTACAAGCTCGCGCCAATTCCCACCTGGTCGATCGTCACGAGCACCATCGTCGCGCGCTACGCGATCATTCTCACCGCGGGACTGCTGCAACTCGCCGCGGCGCTCGCCATCGGCATGACGATGCCCGCGCATCCATTCGATTTGTGGGTGGCGTTCACGTTCGTGTCGTTCGCCTTCATCGGGCTTGGCCTCGTGATTGCGACGCTCGCCGACAATGTCCCGGCCGTGCAGGCGCTGGGCCAGTGCATTTTCCTCCCGATGCTGATCATCGGCGGCGTGGCGGTGCAGCTCGCGAGCCTGCCGTTGTGGGCGCAGCACGTGTCGGCGTTTTTTCCCGGGCGTTACGCGGTCGAGGCGCTGCAGGCCGCCGTCAACGGCCGCGGCCTGGCCGGCTCGCGCTTCAGTTTGCTCGCGCTCGGCTTGATTGGTGTCGCCGGCTGCGTGGCCGGCGCGAAGCTTTTCCGCTGGGATGCACAGCAGCGCTTCATGGCGCGCACGGGAAAATTCTGGATTCTGCCGGCGATCGTCGCGTGGATCGCCGTGGGATTGCTCGCTGAATCTCGCGGTCGCATCGCCGTTGCCGTCGACGCGGAGCCGCCGCCCGCGAAAACCCCCACGCCGGCGCCGTCGGTTGCGCCTGCTCCCACTCCAGCGGCGAGTGCTCCGCCGGTCGCTCCGCCTGTCGTGGCCCCGCCGCCGGCAGCTCCCGCCATCGCGATGCCCGCCACGAAAGCGCCGCCCGCGCTGCCCGAGCCCGCGTGGGCCAAGCTCACGATGAAGGACACCGACGGCCTCGATTGGAGCGTGCCGCCCGATCAAGGCATCGTCTCGCCGATGGCGCCGCCGGACGAGGAGCCGGAGGACTTCATGAAGGAGCAGGTCGAGAACGTGCGAAACAAGATCCCGACGTGGCCGCCCGGCACCGAGGGCGACGACCTGCGCTGTATCCGCAATCTCCTCTACATCGCCGCCGTGCCCGACGCGATCCAGATGCCGGTCGAGCGCTACCTGCCGCGCGTCGTTTTCCAATATCTCGTCGACACGTATCCGAAGGAGAAGCTCATCAAGATTCTCACCTACATCGCGCTCCATCCCGAGGAAGGCATGGTGATCGACGACATCACGGATCTCGGCGTGGAGGGCACTGCCGGCGATCCCACCGTCGTGCGTGAGCGCGCGTATCTCTACGCGATCAAATTCCTCCTGCGGCTGACGGATCGGGTGAAGGAATGAACGTAGCGCGGGCAATCTGCCCGCGGCGGAAGGCAGACCACGCGCGATTTTCGCGGGCAGCTTGCCCGCGCTACGCATTTTTCAGTTCTCACGCGCCGCGCAGTCGTTCTTCATGGCCTCCCCCTTATGTCCAAACGACTCGGCGTCGGCTTCATTGGCAGTGGTTTCATCACCAAGTTTCACCTCCAATCCTGGGTCGCCGTGCGCGATGCCGACGTGCTCGGGATCTGGAGCCCCAACGCGAAGAACGCCGGCGCCACCGCCGCGTACGCGCGCTCGCTCGGTATCGGCGCGACGCGCGCCTACAAGTCGATCACCGAAATGGTCGCTGATCCCGCGATCGATGCGCTGTGGATTTGCGGGCCCAATCATCGGCGCGTCGAAAACCTCGAGGAGATCGTTGCCGCGATCGAATCGGGCAAGGGACGCCTGCTCGGGATCGCGTGCGAAAAGCCCCTCGCTCGCAACGTCGCCGAAGCGAAGCGCTGCGTGGCGCTGATCAAACGCGCGGGCGTGCTGCACGGGTATCTCGAGGATCAGCTTTTCGTTCCGTCGTTGATGAAGGGTCGCTCGCTCGCGTGGAGCCGGGGGGCGTCGATTGCGGGACGGCCTTACCTCGCGCGCGCCGCGGAAGAGCACAGCGGACCGCACATGCCGTGGTTCTGGCAGGGCGATCAGCAGGGCGGCGGCGTGCTCAACGACATGATGTGTCACAGCGTCGAGGTCGTGCGCTTCCTGCTCAGCGATCCGAAAAAACCGCGCAGCAGCATCACCCCGACGAAAGTCACGGCGCAGATCCACAGCTTGAAGTGGTCGCGACCCGAGTACGCGCGGCAGCTCAGGAAAACGATGGGCGCGGCGGTCGATTACACGAAGCGGCCGTCGGAGGATTTCGCGCGCGCGACGATCGAGTATGTCGACGAAAAGGGGAACCCGCTGATCGGCGAGGTCACGACCTCGTGGAGCTTCGTCGGTGCGGGCCTGCGCCTGAACACGGAGCTGCTCGGACCCGAGTATTCGTTTTCCCACAACTCGCTCAACACGGGCAGTCAGCTCTTCCTCAGTCGTCGCGTCGTCGGCAAGGAGGGCGAGGACCTCGTAGAGAAACAAAATGCCGAGCAGGGCCAGATGCCGATCGTGGGCAACGAGGCGGCCGAGTACGGGTACGAGGCGGAGAACCGGCACTTCGTCGAGTGCTTCCTCCAAGGCAGGAAACCGGGGCTAACCTTCGACGACGGACTCGAAGTGGTCGAGCTGCTCATGACCGCTTACATGAGCGCGGAGCTCGGCCGTACGCTGAAGTTCCGGCCGCCGGGGCTCGATAAATTCGTGCCCGCAGTGGCGCGCGGCACCTGGAAGCCGTGAGCGGCGCGTGCGCCCCGCGAGCCGAGAGGTAAGAGCCCAGAGCTTGGAGCACTTCATTCGAATCGCTTCGCTCTAGACTCTCAGCTCTCAGCTCTAGACTTTCATTATTCTCAGCAAAGCGATCTCCTCATGACCAACGCCCCTTCCCAAACCTACCGCGGCCGTCTCTTCCTCATGATGGCGCTCGAGTTTTTCATCTGGGGCGCGTGGCTCCCGTTGATTTTCGGCTACCTGCCGAGCCTCGGGTTTTCGCCGGGGCAACAATCGGCGATCCTCAACGCGTTCCCGATCGCGTCGATCGTCGGCATGTTCTTCAGCAACCAATGGGCGGATCGCCATTTCGCCGCGGAGAAGTTTCTCGCGGTGTCTCACCTCATCGGCGGCATCGCCATCCTGCTGTGCGGCTTCGTGAAGGGCTTCGCACCGTTCTTTTTCCTGATGCTCGTGCACTGCCTGCTCTACGTGCCGACCATCTCCATCACCAACGCGATCGCGTTCGCCAACATGCGCGATCCGGGCAAGGAGTTCGGCATCGTGCGCATGGGCGGGACGTTTGGTTGGATTTTCGCGGCGTGGCCGTTCGTGTTCATTTTCGTCGATTGGGCGAAGGTCGACGCGGCGCATCCGGTGGGTTTCATCGCGTGGCTGGGCACGGCGTTGGCGAGCCCGCTCAGTGGCGGCGTGGCCATGGCCGCGACCAAGTGGACCTTCATCGTGGCCGGCATCGCCTCGTTGGCGCTGGCGGCATTCAGCCTCACGCTGCCGCACACGCCGCCGAAAAAAGCGAGCGAGGGTGCCGCCGACAAACTCGCCTGGCGCGAGGCGCTGCGCTTGCTGGGGCACCCCTTCGTGCTCGTGCTCTGGTTGGTGACGCTCGTCGATTCGTTCGTGCACAACTGTTACTTCAGTTGGACCGGTGTCTTCCTCGGGACGCCCAAGGCCGCCGGTGGCGTCGGCATTCCCGCAAACTGGATCACGCTCGTGATGAGCATCGGCCAGGTCGCGGAAATCGCCACGATGTTCGTGCTCGGGGCGACGCTGAAGCGGCTCGGCTGGCGGGCGACGATGATCTTCGGGATCCTCGGGCACGCGGCGCGTTTCGCGGTCTACGCGTTCATGCCGCAGAGCGCGACGGCAATCATCGTCGTGCAGATTCTCCACGGCATCTGCTACGCGTTCTTCTTCGCCACGGTGTACATTTTCGTCGACGCCTACTTTCCGAAGGACATCCGCTCGAGTGCGCAGGGCCTCTTCAATCTCCAGATCCTCGGCCTCGGCGCGCTGCTGGCCTACTCGATTTGCCCGTGGCTGATGCAGTCCGTCTACACGAAGGGCAGCGTGGTCGACTTCCACGGCCTCTTCCTCGTGCCGTTTGCCGCGGCGGTCGTCGCGGCGCTCGCGCTCGCGCTGTTTTTCCATCCGCCGAAAGACACGGCGGCGACGGGCGGGGCCGCGGCCACGCCGCATTGAGCGTTTACGTAGCAGTCGACGCGAGGAGGCCGAAAGAACGATGATCTGCACGCGTCCGCCTCGTCACCTCGGCTGCTACGCGCTGTTCGTGACCGCAATAGCGTTCTGCACGGTGCAGGCCGCCGAAACTCGCCCGAACATCATCGTCATCCTCGCCGACGATCTCGGCTATGGCGATCTGGGCTGCTACGGGTCGTCGACCATCGCGACGCCGCGGCTCGATCGCATGGCGCGGGAGGGCGCGCGGTTTACCAACGCCTACTGCGCGGCGCCGTTTTGCAGTCCGGCGCGCGCGGGACTGCTCACGGGCCGGCTGCCGGCGCGATGCGGTTTGCCGTATGTGATGTTCCCCGCGGAACACCACGGCCTGCCGTCCGCGGAGATCACGATCGCGGAGGCGTTGAAGCAGCAGGGCTACGCGACGGCGTGCGTCGGCAAATGGCATCTCGGCTGGGACGCGCCATTTCGGCCGTTGCGGCAGGGGTTCGACGTTTTCTTTGGCGTGCCGCACGCGAACGATTCCACGGAGTGGCCGGTGGGCGCGCCGTACATGCAGGTGATGGGACTGCAACCGCTGCCGCTCGTCGATGGCGACACGATCGTGGAGGCGCCCGTCGATCAGGCGAAGCTCACGCAGCGTTACACGGAGCGCGCCGTGAAATTCATCCGCGAGCATCGCGATCGGCCGTTTTTTCTCTACCTGCCGCATACGATGCCGCACGTGCCGCAATATGCGTCGCCGGCCTTTGCCGGAAAATCCAAGGGCGGCCTGTACGGTGACGCCGTCGAGGAGCTCGATTGGAGCACGGGAGTGATTCTGGACACGTTGCGCGAGCTGAAGATCGCGGAGCGCACGTTGGTGATTTTCACGAGCGATAACGGCGCGCCGGCGCGAGCAGCGGCGGCCGGGGCGGCGCCGAAAGCGGCCAAAGCGGGCGGCGGCGGCCGTTTCCCCGGTCGATCATTCAGCGGCAGCAACGCACCGCTGCGCGGGGGCAAGGGCAACACCTTCGAGGGCGGCGTGCGCATGCCGCTGATCGCGTGGCGGCCGGGCACGATTGCGGCGGGCCGTGAGGTCGCGACGCCGACGACGCATCTGGATTTCTTCCCGACGTTCGTCGGCCTGGCGGGCGGCGCGCTGCCGACCGATCGCGTTTACGACGGTCGCGATCTCGGTGGGAAACTCGAGGGCGCGGACGGAGCGACGCGGCGGCTGTTTTATTATTTCGGTTACCAGCTCCAAGCCGTGCGCGAGGGAAACTGGAAGTTGTTCGTCGTGGTGGATCGCCGGCCGGAGCCACGACCCGTGAGTCTTTGGTTCGAGCACCAGCCGCAGGTTTTCGACACGCAGCATCGCCTGCTCGCGCAACCCGAGCTCTACGATCTCGCGAACGACCTCGGGGAGACGCGGAACGTCGCGGCCGAGCATTCGGACATTGTCACGCGGATGACGAAAACCGCGCACGCGTTCGACGCCGCGTTGCAGAAGGATCGCCGACCGATGGAATTTGTCCCCGGCCCGAAACCCCCCGCGCCACAAACCGTCCGCACGCCGGAGATGGATTTGTCGGCGTGGAGGAATTGAGGCGGTTGAAGGAAATCAGTGGCCGCGAGCGTGAGCGAGTGGATGGCGTTGGGAGAATCGGTTCACTCGCTCACCAGACGGTGTGAAAACAAAGGCCAGAGCAAACCGATGGAGCCCCGACGCCCCCGTCGGGCCAAACGCAGCACGAAATGCAATCGACGGGGTGAGGGCACCCCGGCTCCAACTTACGAAATCCTGAACAGATCGCTGGTGGCTGCGAGCGAGGGCGAGCGGAAGCAATCGAAAGCTCCGTCGTCGTGTCGTGGCTGCGAGCGTGAGCGAGTGGATTGTATTCCGTAAAGTAATCCACTCGCTCACGCTCGCGGCCACGGCTCCAGCTTACGGATCCAGATCGTAAATCTCCACGAGCGCATTGCCGCTCGCGCTTCCGCTCACGTCGGAAACGATCACGGTGTAGGCGCCCGGCTCGAGCGTGATTACGAGCGCGGCGTCTTTGCTGCCGGGAGTGAGCGCAAACGCGCCGGCTGATGTGAACGCGGCCCGCACGTTGACCAGGTCGGGCCAGTCGTCGTTGGTGGCGAGTGGTTCCGTGCCGCCGAGCGGAACGAGGCCGAGCTGCGGATTCGGCAGCAGGCCGGTCACGCCAAAGGGTGCCAGGCCTGGACCGACGGCGCGAATGAGCAGGCGCTTCGGCGCGTTACCCGCGATCGCGAAGCCGGCGGTGAGAATCTTATCGCCGCTGCCGACGAAACCGAGCGTGGAAACATTGACGAGCTGCGCGCCGGTCGCGGTGACCGGTTCCGCGTCGTAGATTTCCGCGAGCGTCACACCCGAGGAAATCGCATCACCCGTGGTCACGCGCACCGTGTAGGCGGCGGGCGAGAGATTCGTTTCCACGGCAGCATCCTTCGAATCGGCCGCGAGCGGGAAGGCCCCGACGCTGGCAAAGCCCTCGCGCAGCAGCGCCGAACCCCCCCAGGCGTTGTTCGAGACCACGACGGCCGATGACGATTGCGCTATGACATCGAGCTTCGCTTCCGCCAGTGCACTGCCGACGCCGAACAAACTCAGCGTGGGCCCGACCGCGCGAATGAGCAGTGGCTTCGTTTTGGTGCCGCGGACGAAAAAGCCCGGCGTCAGTGCGCCGCCCGGCGGCACGAAGCCGCGGGTCGACAAGTTGACCAGCCGGCTAAATTTGACCGTCAGTGTCGCGCCGGCCGTCGTGGTCGACCCCGCCGCATTGCTGACGCGCACGGAGTAGACGCCGGTATCCGTTGGCCGGGCAGCGTCGAGCGCGAGCGTGGCCGACGTCGCGCCGGAGATCTCCGCGCCGTCTTTGAGCCACTGATACGAGAAAGGCCCCGTCCCGGTGGCGACGACGCTCAACGTGGCGCGCTCGCCGCTGGCGACCGTTTGCGCGACCGGTGTCGCGGTGATGGTCGGCGCGGCGGTCGCTGCCGGCGTCGAGGTTGAAGGGGGAACGGGAGTACTCGTGGCCGGCGGAGTCGTGATGACGGGCGGGGGAGCCGGCGCTGGATTGACCGTGAGCGTGACGGACGAGCTCATGATCGAGCCGACGCCATTCGCGACGACGACCGCGTATGCTCCCGCGTCGCTCGCGGTGGCGGCCGCAAACGAAAGCCGCGCGGCCGTGGCGCCGGTCACGACGGTGCCGCCCTTCAACCACTGATAAACGAGCGTGCCGGTCCCGCTGGCGGTGACGGAGAGCGACGCGCTCTGGCCCACGGTGACGGCCACGCTGGTCGGCTGGACGGTGATGGTGGGAGCCAGCGCGGCCGGTGCCGTCGCGGGTGTGCCATACAGCACGTGCGCGCCGTTGAGATCGTCGGTCGTCGGCGCGTCGATCGAGCTCACGCGGCTGTTCATCAGTGCAGAAACGATCTGGCCGTTCTCGTCGGGATGATCGAGGCCGAGCACGTGACCGAATTCGTGCAACGCGACGCGATGAAAATCGTAGATGGGCACGCCGGTGTTCGAGTAGCGCAGTGCGCCCCGGTAGGAATTCCAGCTAAGCCGGTTATTGAAGAGCACGTCGGTCTCTGACGTCGCGTTGCGCGCCGCGTACGTGAGCGTCACCGCGAGCACGCCGCTGCCCCACGCTTCGCCGTAGATGTCCGCGCTGAAAAACACGTTGTTGATCCGATTGCCCTCGGCGCGCGCGGCGGTGGAGTCGCGCACCACGTTGAAATGGAGGGCGGAAATGTTGTTGTTCCAGATGGTCAGCGCGTCCTCGGCGACGGCGTTCCACGAGGTCAATCCATCGATGAGCGTCCCGCTGTTGGCACCGAGCTGAAGCTGCATCGTCGTCGTCGGGCTCGTCCAATGCCACCCGGTCAACACATACCCCCGGACGGCCGCGGTCATCGCGCAGAGGAACAACAGCAATACGCGGAGCAACCGGAAACGCATACGAAGGACCCGACGCAGGGAGCGAAGATTGAGTTACCGGAGCGGGGCCTGCTTACCGGTGGTCGTTCAGATTGGAGGAATCGGAATCGAAATTGCGGACCGGAACGCGAACACGCGCGGGACGCGGGCTCGGCCGGCTCAGCGTGGCGAGAATCAAGGCGGTCAAAACGGTGAGCACGATGAGAAGATTTCCGATCATGAGTCACGCAACGTTCCCCATGTTTCCCTCGGCGCCAGAGATGATTTCGCGAGCCGTGGAATTCCCTCAATGACACGGGGATCGCGGGGAAATTTTCGCGATCATGCCGAGCGCAGTGCGGAGCCCGAACCAGGTGGGTCGCGCACTCCGTGCGCGGCAAAATGAGATCCCGCATATTGCCGCGCACGGAGTGCGCGACCTACCTGCAACTCAGTTCATCGTGCGGATGTACGTGTCGCCAAAGAGCGACAACGACGTCAAATCCTTGATCTTGATGAGGCTTTTGCGGCTCGTGAGCAGCGACTGCACGCCGGCGGCTTCCACGGGTTGCGCGGTGAACTGCTTCTTCGTTAGCGGCGCCTTGTTTTGGCCGAACTTGATCCAGACCACGTTGCCATTCTTGTCGATTTGCAGGCGGCGGTCACCGGGCGAGCTGCCGGTTTCGTAAATGCCTGCCACGCTGGTCAGAATACGCTCGGCGGGCGCGGGCTCGAGCACGTGGTATTTCGGGAGGAAATTTCCGGGCGGGCGCTTCGCATTCCAAACCGTGAACGTGTTGATACCCGCGATGAAGGCCCCGAGCAGCGCGCCAATGACCGCGCGTTTGCGGTGACGCGACCGATCGAATTTGAATTCGGGCGCGCCGGTTTTCGTGCCAAACTCGTCTTCGGTCGCTTCGCCGCTGACGATGCCGACGATTTGATCGACCGTCGGGGCGCCGCCGAACGCGATGTCGGTGCCCCAGCTCACGTAGCGGAGCGCGCCATCCTTCACCTGGATGACGAATTGTCCGGTCGGACCCGTGATGCGCAGCTCGGGCACCGTCGGGTAAGCCGTTTTCGGCGCGATGGCATCCATGCTATTGAGCACCGCGCGCAGTTCCTTCAGCGAAATGCCGGTGCGCTCGGCCGCCGGAAACTCGTAGCTGGCCTTCCGCCCGTCGGGCGAAAGGTGCTTCAGTGTCACGTCGAACTTGAACTTCGGTGCGCTCATGGTGCCACGATGAACAGAAGATCGTAATTTACGCCGATCCGCACGTTACCCGTGTTCAGGTTCCCATCGTCCATCAGCTTGTCGATTTCGGTGAGCATCTCCTCGTTGATCGGCAGCGGTGCGATGTCGGTTTCGGACACGCAAATCGCGGCGCGGTAGCGGACGCCGCCGTGCATTTGATTACTGTCCCAATTATACTGTCCGCCAATCGGCGTGATGCGGGCCCACGCGGTGTTGTTGAGGCGGTCAGTCATTTCCGGCGGCGTGATGCCGGCCTCGACTTCCGTCGGCCAGTTGCCCTTCTCCTGCGCGTACGTTTCGAACGCCGTCGCAAACGTCCGCAAATCCGCCGCGATGATCGTCGCGCGCGAGTGCATTTCGGCCTGCTTCACCTTCGGCACCGCGAACGTCATCACCATGCTGCCGATCGCGAGGCTCATCATGACCTGGATGAGCGTGAACGCGGCGCGCGTTTGGACTGCGGCGCGGCGCGGCCGCGCAGACAGCGAGGGTGGCAAGATCGACTGGAAATCGCAGCACATCGAAGGAGAAAGGGAGCGAAGAAACTCCAACGCACAACGCGCCGGGCTCACGCGACCGGCGGTTTGCTGGAGAGCCTTCGCAGGCCCAAGCTAATTCGAGTGATGCAGTTGCATTCTGCAAGGGGGGAAACTACGCCCTTGCGTGCGGCAGACCGTCAACGCCTCGAGGATCTGTAGCCGGGGTCGCTGACCGCGGACCGCGCTCGACGAGCGCGGCTACAACGTAAGCGTTGAGCGTTCCGCGCGCGCCCCAAGCAACGTCGCGCGGGCGAGCTGCCGGCGCGCGCAGATGGGGGATCCACCGACCTGCCAATCGCTTTAGCTTCACGTACGATGCCGGCATGCAAGATCTGCCACCCCTGCTCGTCGCGGAAGATGACGACGACGATTTCTTTTTCCTGCGGCGCGCCGTCCGCCAGGCGTCACTCGACAATCCACTGCTGCGGTTCCGCGACGGCGCGGAGTTGATTCGCTTTCTCGACCAAATCCCCGCCGCCGAAATGGGTCCCGCGCAGCGCGCCACATGGCTGCTGCTCCTCGACATCACCATGCCGGTGGTGAATGGCTTCGAGGTCCTGAAGTGGCTGGGCACACGCAAAGCCCTGCCGAAAATAAAACCGATCATGCTGTCCGGTTCGTACCGGCCGGACGACATCGCCCGTGCGACGCGCCTCGGCGCGGTCGATTATCTCGTCAAACCGATTACGGCGGAAATGCTCGCGACGATCGCCGCGCGGCAGTTGGTGCCGACGATGAAGAGCTAGCGGGCTAAAAAGTGTGGCCGCGAGCGAGCGAGTGGAACGACGGCGTAGCGCGGTCAAATCTGACCGCGAACTGGAGGGCGCATTGCTTTTGTCCACGGGCAGGTTGCCCGTGCTACGGCGTTCCGTGGCTTCGAAGGTTTTCACACGGTCCGGTGAGCGAGTGGAACGACCACCACCCGCTCACGCTCGCAGCCACGATTTGAAATTGTTGCTACGTGAAATTGACCGGCTACGCGTCGGCCGCCACGCGTTCGACGGGCGGACTCGCTGAGCCATTGGCCGGCTCGAGCCACGCGAGCGCGGAGGCTTCCGAGAGAAAACAGCGCGCCGTCAGTGCCGTGAGCCGCGCCTGATCGATCGCGCCCTCGACGAAATCGCGGCTGCTTTTGTTCGGCAGCACAAACGCCCACTTCACGCCCGCCCGCCGCTTGCTCCAGGCGCGGATGAGCGGCGTCAGCGCGCCCACTCCAACCGGCCCCGGAATCGAGCTGACATCCCCCACGACGATCAACGCGTTGAGCTCGGCCTTGAAATTGGGATCACGCATCAGGCGCACGAAATGGGCGGTGACGTCGGGAATGCTCACCCGGCCATTCGCCCGCGTGGTCACGATCTTTCGAGCGGTATCGATGTGATAGTCGAGCATGTGGCGCGCGCTGTTTCGAAGCGCGAACGTTCATCGCGAGCGATGAAACGCAAGCAGCCGGCCATCCGCCGCGACTTTTTCAAGTTTTTGAAACGAGCCGCGGGGGATAATCCTAGTGTGGACTCAGCTTGGAGCTCCGACGCCCTCGTCGGGCAAATGACGAACGGCGGGCAGCGGCGCGAGGGCACCTCGCCTCAGGAATTATTCAGAACCGCCCGTTGAAGCCCACCGTCACGCCCGTGCCCGGGTAGTTGAAGTACTCCATCTGATTCTCGACGTAACGATACCGCCGCTGCGGCTCGTTGGTCAGGTTGTCGATGTCGAGCGTGAGGTTGAGCCACGGCCGAAGTTGATACGAGAACCCGAGGTTGATCAGGTTGCGCTCCATGCGCCAGACGTTGCGCGTCGGGGTCGTCACGCCGCCGAACGTTTGGAGAAACGTGCCCGCGTAGTTGAGCAAGAGGCGCGCCGCGAAACCGCGGTATTTCCAGTTGAGGCTGGCGTTCCCGGTGTGCGGCACGAAGCCCGCAACCTGTCCGCTGCCGAGATTTCCCGTGCCGCCATAATTGCCATGCGTGTCGAGCACCGTGTAGTTCACGAGCCCGCTCAACCCGCGCAGCACGCCGGGCAGGAAAGTGAACTGCTGCTGGTAACTGAATTCCCAGCCCTGCACGTACGCCGTGCCCGCGTTGGCGGTGGTGAGGATGTTCCAGGCCGGGTACTCACCGTTGAAGCCGTTGTTCGTGCCGGTGCCAATCGTGCCTCCATCGATCGTCACGATGTAGTCACTGATTTTCTTGTGGAACCATCCGACCGTGAGATTGCCCACCGGCTCGAAATAATATTCCAGCGTGGCGTCCCAGTTCGTCGCCGTTTGCGGCAGCAGCGAGGGATTGTTGATCGTGACGGTCTTCGCGGCCTCGTTCGGGGTCTCGGCCGGATTCAGATTGGTGAATGGCGGCCGGCCGAAACTCGTCGACCAGCTCAGCCGCGCCTTCAGGTTCGGGAGGATGTCGTGCGATAGATGCACGCTGGGGAAATGCTTGGTGTAGCTGCCGTCGACGTTGCGTTGATTGTTCGCGTAGTCGCGCTGCGCCGAGCCCACCGGATCCGCCGTCTGCTGCGCCGCGGTGCTGAGCGTGCGTGCGCGGACCCAGCCGTCGGCCTCGTTCTCGGTTTTTTCCCAGCGCACGCCGGTGAGAAAACCGGTGCGGCCGAGAAAACCATCACGGCCGAGCTTGCCCTGCGCCATGACGAACGGCGCGGTGACGGTCTCCGTGATGTTCGTGTATCCGGTGAACTTGGTCGTCTCGCGGAAATACAAATCCTCGCGCCACAGCGTCGGATCGGCGACTTCGCGCCCGTGAATGAACCAGGACGTTTCCCATTGGGGAATCGGCAGGCCCATCTTGTGCGCCTCAAACATCTTCAGCGACGGATCCGCGGGCAGTGCGTTGGTGCCGAGGTAGGTCCAGCGTCGCGAGGCGCTGCGCTGCGCGGCGTGCTGCTCGCGCCAGTGCACGCCCGCCTTGGCGGTCATCGGCGCGGTGAACGGCAGCGTGTACTTCCCCTCCAGGCGCGCCTGGGTCACTTCCTGGATCTGCTTGTCGTTTTGATTCGAGAGATTGCCGTTCGGCCGGTAGTTCGCCGGATTGGTGAAATCCGGGCCGCCGTTCTGGATCACCCGCGGAAAGAGATCCGACTCCGTGCGATCGATGATCCAGCCGACGCCGGTGAGGCGATTGGTCAGCACGCCACCCTCGCCATTGCCAATGTTGATGTGCGTCTGGGTGTAGCTCGCGTTGTACTCGACCTGCCACGGGCCCCATTGATGCTCGGCCTCACCCTCGACCTTGCGCAGGCGGTTGAAGAAATTGTTCGGGCCGGTCATCGTGACGTCGATGGTCGACGTGGGCACCGCGCGCACCGTCGTGATGCGATCGGTGTAGCCGGGCACGATGCTGGTGGTGGCGTTGGGCACGGTATTCTGCGTCTGGCTGCCCGTATAGATGCGAGTCTCGTACTGCCGGCGAAACACCTCCGAGTGATCGATGTAGGCGCCGCGAAACGTGAGCTTGGTGTGCGGCGACAGACGGTAATCGATGTTCGTGTTCACCGTTTTCTGCCGACGGTGATTGTAGAGATTCGTGTTGCGCATGTCCCACAGGTACGCCGGGCCGGTCGTCGTGTTCTGAAAGTCGCGCTGCGTGAAGTACGAACCGATGCCGGTTTCACTGTCGAAGAGGTTGACCACCACGCCCAGATTGCGGCTGCCCCCGAACGCATCGAAGACCTCCTGGTACCCGATATTCGCGAGCCCGTGGGTGCGGCTCTTTTCGCGAATCGGGATTTGCTGGGTGAACGACGGCGCGGTGCGCGCCGTGAACGTGTAGGTGAGGCGGCGCTTCTCCCGCATGCTCAGCGGAGATCGGCTCTTGAAATTGATCGTGCCCCCCAGCGAGTCCGCGCCCTTGTCCGGTGTGTGACCCTTGATCAACTCGACCTGCTCGTACATCGCGGCGGTGATGTTGTTCACGAAGATCCCGCGCCCCGTCACGCCGCCCTGGCCGGTGAGCAGGCCGCCGTCCATCGTGATCATGTTGAGACCGTTCGTCATTCCGCGGACGGTGAAGCCGGAAATATTTCCGCCGGCGTCGAGATTTCCGTAAATGCCGGGCAGGCGAATCGCCACCTCGCCCGCGTTCATGTTCGGCAGATTTCCGAACGAGTCCGTCGCCGCGATATTCTTCAGATTGTCCGAATTCCGATACGCCGTGATCGCCGCCGCATCCCCCTCGCGCTCGCCCGTCACCTTGAACTGATCCAGTTTGTAGATCCCCGACGTGAGATCGAAATTCTGATCCGCCGGCTGCCCGCCCGTGAGTGTGACCTGGCGGCGCACCGCGTCGAGGCCGACGTACGAAACGACGACTTCGTGCGTGCCGGCGGGAACGCCGGTGAGGACATAGCGCCCCGTGTTGTCGGTGAGCGTGCTCACGCCGAGCTGCGGAATCTCGACCCGCGCGCCTTCGAGCAGATTGCCCGTGGCGGAGTTGCTGACGGTGCCGGCGAGCGTCGCGGCATCGGCGGCGAAAGCACGCGTGAGGCCGGCCGCCGCGAACACGAATACGAACGAGGCAAGCGCGGCCAAGCGCCGCGAGGTAGGACAAGCATGCATGGCTGGGACGGGTTGGGGTTTTCCGCAGCATGAAATGCGAGTGCTGCGGGACAAGGCCGATCTTCGGTCGCCGGCCAGGTTGAAATTAGAAATTTTCAATTCTCAATCTTCAATCGGCGCGCACGGAACAGGCGAGCGACGCGATGGTAGGCGACCGATCGTCCCGATTGAAAATTGCCAATTGAAAATTTCGAATTGTTAATTGCGAAACGTCACCGTGACTGTGACCCACATGAAATACCCCGCTCTTGCCGCCTTTGCCGCTCTCATCACCGCCGCGTTGCGCGCCGCCGATCCCGCGCCGCACGACTTCGCCAAATGGGAGAAGGCCATCGCCGCGTTCGAAGCCGAGGATCGCGCGAATCCGCCGGCGAAGGGCGGCATCCTCTTCACCGGCGCTTCGACCATCACGCGCTGGAAGTCGCTGCCGCAGGATTTCCCGCAGCATCACGTGCTGAACCGCGGCTTCGGCGGCTCGGAGATCGAGGACGTGACCCACTTCGCCGACCGCGTCGTTTTTCCCTACGCGCCGCGGATGATTTTCTTCCGCTCCGGTGGCAACGACATCTTCCGCGGCAAGACGCCGGAGCGCGCGTTCGAGGATTTCAAGACGCTCGTCGCGCTCGTGCATTCTCGGCTGCCGAAGACCGAGATCGTCTTCATCTCGCAGAACCCCACCGTCGCACGCGAATCGCAGTGGTCGAAGGAAAACGCGCTCAACACGATGGTCGCCAAGCTCGGGAAAAAAGATCCTCTCGTGAAATTTCTCGACGTATCCGACATGGTGCTCGGCCCCGACGGCAAGCCGCGCCTCGAGCTCTTCGTCGCGGACAAGCTGCATTTCAACGAGGAGGGCTACAAGCTCCTCGCCGAGCGCGTCCGGCCGCTGATGCCGAAGAAGTGACGACCCCAGATCTCTTTACAGGGGGCAACGGAGAAAACGGAGGAATCGGGATTCTTTCTCCGTTGTCTCTGTTTTCTCCGGTGAAACCGGTTTGGAAACGGCTCGTTCCGCTCTTCAGTCTCGCGCTTGCCTCCGGCGTCCAACTCACGGCGACACCATCTCCCGATCAGGTTCGCACGTTCGAGCAGACGCTCCGGTCCGCCACCACCCGCCATCTCGATGCGCTGCTGGCGTCGCCCGAGTCGTTGAAAAATCTCAAGGGCAAGAGCGCCGATGCGATGACCGCGCTCGCGTTCGAGTTGACCGCCGAGGCGACTCGCAAGCCCACGTACCACGCCGCCGCCTTGCAACTCGCGGATCAGATCCAGGCCGCGATGCGCGCGACGAAATTCGGCGTGCTCTATATCAAGGAGAAGACCAAGGACACGGGCGAAGACATTTCGGGCGGCGGGCCGCCGGCCTTCGGCTGGTACACGTCGGCGCTGGCCTACATCTATCACCACGAGCGCGGCCGGCGCGACGACTTGATCTACGTCGGCACGGTGCTCGATCGGTTTCCGTGGAATGAGGAGGGCTGGTGGTCGGCCGACATCGACATCAAGACCGGCATTTCGAAGCAGCCAATGACCAAGCCGGCGCAGCCCAACAAGAACGCCTCCGTCGCGATGGCCGCCGCGCTCACGGCAGACTATCTGCGCGAGATCGATGCGCCGCTCGCGGCAAGGCTCGCGCACAAAGCCGAGCGCGCACTCGAGGCCCATCTCGCGCCGAAGCAGGAAGCGAATGGCTTCTGGCACTACGGTGGCACCGGCCGCGATCCCAAGGAAAAGGATGTGCACGGCTACTTCATGCTCACGGTCTGCGAACTGCTCCAATGGCGCGCGCTCGAAACGACGCCGAGCCGGCCAACGCTTTCCCGTCTGCTGACGAAGGCCGGCGAATTCGCCAATTCGACGCTCGCGCCGATCACGGATCCGAACACCGGGAAAACGACGCCGCCGAATCACGGCACGCCGGCGCATTACACCATCGCCGACGAACCCAAGCGCGGCTTCCAACTGGCGACGGCGCTGATCGGCACCGGACACCTCGACCTGGGGATTCCCATCGCCGAGCACACGCTGAAATATTTCCCCTATAGCGACCGCGGCATGGAAGCAGCACAGGCGGTGTACTATTCGGCGCTGATGCAGCGGATGTTGCGGGAGCGAAGCCCATAACCGGAGCGGCGGCTTTCCAGCCGCCGAAAGGATCGATGAAACGTTTTTGGGCGGCTGGAAAGCCGCCCCTCCGCGAAAGCGCGTAGCCTGAAACAGCTCCGTGCGTCTTATAAGCAACCCCCAAATCCCATGCACTCGAGCCTTCGCTTTCTCTCGCTCGCGGCCGTCGTGATCTGGCGTGCCGCGTTCGCCGCCGAGGGCGGCACGCAACTCAAGACCGAGCACTTCGACCGCGATCCCGGCTGGGAAGGTTACAACAACCATATCGTGCCAAAGGATACGCGCATGGTGACGCAGGATTTCGGTTTCAGCCGCACCAGCCACGCCGGCGCCGCGCGCGGCGAGATCGGCGGCCGCGTGCAGCGCGCGATGACTCCCGCGAGCTACGCCGCCCCGGTCGCGAAGACGCTCGACGATCCGATGTCGGCCTCGGGCAGCTTCGCGATCGAGAAATCGAATTCGGCCGCCGGAATATTCTTCGGCTACTTCGCCGCCGACCAGCCCGGCGGCAGCGGCCGGCCGATCGGATCGTTTGGGATCGATCTTGGCTTCGAGCACAGCGGCGGCCGCCTCGCCGTGCGGTTGATCACGCGCGAGAACCGTTCGTGTGGCACGTTCATCACGCCATTCATTCCGGGCAAATATCGGCCGACGCCGATCAAGCTCGGGTTTGCGAAGTATCATTTCACGATGCGCTACGACCCGCAGGCGAACAACGGCGACGGCCGCTTCGAGTTCACGCTGCGGGGCGAGCGCGCGCCGCACGACGAATTCGAAGGCAAGACCTTCACCGTGAACTTGCCGCCGGGTTACCGGAAGGAAGGCGCGAAGTTCGAGCGCTTCGGGCTGATGAACGCGACGAAGTCCGGCGGCGAGGTGAATCTCTATTTCGACGACGTTACGATCGACGGCAAGAAAGAGGATTTCTCCAACGACCCGCACTGGATCGGTGAGGGCAACCGCGCGAAGTATCCGAATCACGAGCCGGTCGGCGCGCACGATTTCGGTTTCAGTCCGGAAACCAATCTCGCGGGCGGCGCGCCGGGCGAAGTCGGAGGCGGTCTGTGGCGCACCGACAAGCCGTGGGGCTACTACGGCGATCGCGTGGGGCCGCTCTCGCTCCAACAGCGGCTGGAGGCGCGCGGCAAGGTGCAGATGATCGCCGCGGGTCCGGACTCCGACGCATACTTCGGCTGGTTCGTGAGCGCGGATCGGAATCTTACGTCCAGTCGTGAGTGCCGCTTTCTCGGCATCCACGTCGGCGGCCCGACGCGCGTGGGCCACTATTTTGCGCCGGCCTATTATGCTGCGGAGAACCAGCGCGCGAAGGTGGAGAAAGCACCCGTCATCAAGCCGGGCCGCGTGTACGACTGGTCGTTGGCCTACGATCCCGACGCGAACGGCGGCCACGGCGAGATGCGCGTGACACTGGGGGAGGAGTCGGTCGTCCTGCCGTTGAAGCCGGGACTCAAGAAATCCTCGACCGTGCGTCTCGATCGCTTCGGCCTCTTCACGCGTGGGCCGGGCGGGCAGCGCGTGAAGATTTACTTGGATGATCTGACCTACACCGTAGCGGGGCAGTAGCCCGAACACGGCGCGTCATTCGTGCCTCCAATTTCCAATTCAAAATTTTCAATCCGGACGGTCGATGGCGGTGCGTTCGCAAAATCTCGTTTCGGACGCGCAGTTTGAAAATTGAGAATCGAAAATTTCTGATTTGAAATTGGGTGCCATGAACTACCCTTCGCGCGTCCGCCTCGCCACGCTGCCGACGCCGATCGAGAAACTCGAACGCCTGAGCGCGCACCTCGGCGGGCCGGAGATCTTCGTCAAACGCGACGATCAGACCGGGCTCGCCACGGGCGGCAACAAGGCCCGCAAGCTCGAGTTTCTCTTCGCCGAAGCGCTCGCGCAGAAATGCGATCACGTGATCACGCTCGGCGGGCCGCAGAGCAATCACGTGCGGCAGACGGCGGCGGGCGCGGCGAAACTCGGCCTGCGCTGTTCGCTCGTGCTGCGGGGCCAGCCTCCCACGCAGCGCCTCGGCAACCTGCTGCTCGATGAATTGCTCGGCGCGGCGGTGCACTGGTCCGGGACGCGCACGCGGGAGGAGGTCGCGACCGAGCTCGTCGAAAACCTGCGGCGCGAAGGCGGGCGACCCTATCTGATTCCCGTCGGCGGCTCCACTCCGCTCGGTTCGCTCGGCTACGCCTTTGCGATCCCGGAGGCGATGGAGCAGCTCGGGCGCGAGCAGGTGGCGATTGACGCGATGGTGTTCGCGAGCAGCAGCGCCGGCACGCACGCGGGACTGGCTCTCGGCGCGGCCGTGCATGGATTTCCCGGACGCATCCTCGGCGTCGCGATCGACTCATCGGCCGCGGAGCTGTGCGCGCAGGTCACTCGGCTCGCGCTCGACGCCGCGAAGATTCTCGGAGTCGCCGTCACCGCGGAACAATTACGGGTCGAAGCGAATGCCGACTACCTCGGCGGCGGCTACTCCGTCGTCGGCGACCTCGAGCGTGACGCCATCCGCACCGTGGCGCGCACCGAAGGATTGCTGCTCGATCCGGTTTACACCGGCCGCGCGATGGGCGGCTTGATCGACTTGATTCGACGCGGCGAGTTCAAGCGCGGCCAGCGCGTTCTTTTCTGGCACACCGGCGGCGTCGCCGCTCTGTCGGCGTTCGCGGACACGTTGTGATTTGAGGTTTGCCAAAACGGTGGCTGCACATTCCGTCCGCGTCCCTTAACGGAGGGGCGGCTTTCCAGCCGCCCAAGAGGAATTGTCGATCGTTTTTCCGCGGCTAGGAAGCCGCCGCTCCGTCGAACCCGGCGATACGACTGTCAATCCACTCTCGTTAGACGGAACGGCAGAAGTCGCACCCCGCGCAACCCACCAAACACACGAAAGCGTCCGAACCCTCGTGTCCGTCGTGTGTCTCGTGGGCCACTCTCACCCCGCGAGCTTGCTCAGCATATCGAGATACCCTGCGAATACGCGGAAGATCGTGGCAACGACGCCCGCCGCGATCACGGCAAACAGGATCGCGGGATAGAGAATCGTGGCGACCTTCAGCGAGCGGTTCGCCGTCTCCTGAATCTGCGACGCGAGTCGGATCAGATTTCCTTCGAGTTGTCCGGTCGTTTCGCCGGTTTGATACAGCGCGACGAACTCCGGCGGAAAACAGCTCCACTTCCCGATTTCGCGACCGGGCGCGGCTCCGGCGATGATTGTCTGATCCATGGCGCGCGCGGCTTTCTTGAGTTCGGGCGCGTTGGAAATTTGTCCCGCGGTCGACCACGCGCGGCCGATGGGGACGCCGGCTTCGAGGAAATTGCCGAGCGCAAACGCGAAGTCCGCGAGGGCCTGCTTGCGCAGATAGCCGCCGATCGCGGGCAGCCAGCGGCCGATTTGAAAAATAACCGGACTCTGTCCCACGGCGAGAATCACCACGGCCGCCGTCAAGAGCCACAGCGGGCCCAGCGTGAAGCCGAGGCACAGCGCGTAATAGCGCGCGTCCCACTGAAAGCCCTTCTCCCAATCAATCATTCGCGTCACCGGCCACAGCACGAGCGCGACGTGCAGCATGCCGAGCGGATAGATGCACGCGAAGGCGACCCGGACCTGCGCCGCGGCAATTTCCGCGTGGCGCGCCGCGAGCGTGCGCAGGCTGCGCGGCATGTGGCCGGCCTCGGCGGCGGCGGCGAGCGCGAGCGCGTCGGGACGGGGGAGATTTTTTTCCGCGACGCGCAGCGCATCCTCGACGCGCCCGCCCGCCTCGATCGTCACCACCATCGCGTCGATGACTGCCCCCGGCGGTCCCGAGGCCCGCGTCGCCTGCAGCGCACGCACGAGCGAAAGCCCCGCCTCGAGCTGCTGTGCGAGCTGCAGGTACCAGGCGGAAAGCTTTCGGTGCGACAGCGACATGGCGGGCGTTCGGCTGAACGTGCCGCCAATTTCAAATTAGAAATTCTCAATTCTCAATTTTCAATCTGCGCGATCGAACGACGCGCGAGAGATTGCCTACGCCGCGGGCGCGAAACGCTGATCGTCATCGCGTGCGATTTTCCGATTCCGGTAGGTCTCGTAATCCGGCACGAGCCGGTCGTACGCGCCCGCCATCAGCGGCGAGGAGATCATGAAGTCCGCCGACGCGCGATTGCAGGCGATCGGAATATTCCAGACCACCGCCATGCGCAGCAGCGCCTTCACGTCGGGATCATGCGGCTGCGGCTCGAGCGGATCCCAGAAGAAGATCAGAAAGTCGATCGCATCATCGACGATCTTCGAGCCGATCTGCTGATCGCCGCCGAGCGGGCCGCTCTGCAGCTTCGTGATCGGAAAGCGCAGCTCCGCCTCGAGCAGCTCGCCGGTCGTGCCGGTGGCGAAGACCTGGTGTTGCGCGAGCAGGTCGCGGTTGAATTTCGCCCACTGCAACAGATCGGCCTTCTTGTGGTCGTGGGCCACGAGGGCGATTTTCTTGTGCGGACGCATCGCGATTTTCTTTTGGTTCATGGGAAAGGGTGTCCTTGGGTCAGCGAGCAGCCTTGCGGCTTATCCTGATTTCCTGAGTTTCAGATTTGGTCCGCATGGTTTCAGAGCTTCCCAAGCAGGTCTGACGCCATCCCTGGCCGCGCGGTGCCCACGGCCCCGTGACGTTCGGCAAACTTTTTGATGACGCGGGTGTTGCTTTGGTCCGGTGTCTCGCCTGAATTTTTCCCGGCCTCAGTTCGTCTGCCCGTCGTGACGCGGTGAACCTCGAACCCCATGAAATCAATTCATCCTGCCTCCTGCCGTCTCGCCCTGCTTCGTAGCCCTGCTCGGGAGAGCAGGGGACTTTTCGATGATCGGCAGGTCCACCTCCCGCGTCTCCCGAGGCGGGCTACAAGAATCACCGGCCTGATCGCCGCATTTGCGTTCACCGTCGGCGCGGTAGTCGCCCAGTCCACCACCGTCGGCACCATCGAGGGCCGCGTGCAGAACGGACGCAGCGGTGAATACCTCGAGAATGCGCGCATCACGGTCGAGGGTACGTCGCTTCAGACCTTCACCGAAACCGACGGCACCTATCGCTTCGCCAGCGTCCCCGCCGGCGTGGCGCGCGTGACCGTGTTCTATACCAGCCTCGCGGCGCAAACGCAGTCGGTGACCGTCACCGCCGGCCAGACCGTGCAGTACAACGTCACGCTCGGCGCCGAGGCCAAGGCGGACGGCACGATCGTCAAGCTCGACACCTTCAAGGTGGAAACCACGCGCGAGATGGAGGCGGCCGCCCTCGCCATCAACGAGCAGCGTTTCGCGTCGAACATGAAGAACGTCGTCTCGACCGAGGAATTCGGCAACGTCGCCGAGGGCAACCCGGCCGAGTTCCTCAAGTTCATGCCCGGAATCTCGATCGATTACACCGGCGGCAACGCGCGCGACATTTCGATCAACGGCGTGCCTTCCGACTACGTGCCGGTGACGGTCGACGGCTTCAACGTCGCGCAGGCCACCGCGAACCTGAACACGAACCGCGCGGTGCAGTCCGACATGATCTCGATCAACAATCTCTCGCGCATCGAGGTCGTGAAGTCGCCGACGCCCGAATCACCCGGGTCGGCGCTCGCCGGCTCGGTGAACATGGTCCCGCGCAGCGCGTTCGAGCGCGCCCGGCCGGTGCTCAATGCGAGCACGTACCTGCTGTGGCGCGACAATGCGCGCGATTTCAACAAGGTGCCCGGCCCGAAGCCGAGCCCCACGCGCAACGTGCATCCCGGTTTCGATTTCTCGTACGTCGCGCCGGTGAACAAAAGCTTCGGCTACACGCTCTCCGGCGGCATCTCGACGAATTTCTCGCCGCAGGATAACGCCCAGACGACGTGGCGCGGTGCGAATACCGCGACCAACGGCGCCGCCTTTCCCAACACCACGCCCGACCGGCCGTATCTTTCGCAGTACCTGATTCAGGACGCGCCGAAGGTCACGACGCGCCGCTCGATCGGCGCCTCGATCGATTACAAGCTGACGCCGAACGATCGCTTCACGCTCGGATTTCAGTACTCCTCCTTCGACGGGCGCTTCATCGTCGGCAACGTGACCTTCAACGTGGGCCGCGTCGCGGCCACGGATTTCACGCCGTTCTCCACGCACGGCGCCGTCGGGGCGGGCACGCTGCAGTCGAACCACCAGGAGCGGAATCGTTTCAATCGAACCTACATGCCGACGGCCATCTGGCGGCACGACGGTCCCGTGTACAAGATGGACCTCGGCCTCGGGCTCTCGCAGCAGAGCGATTACAATCGCGATCTCGACCAGGGCTTCTTCCGCATCGTGAACATGCAGCGGACGAACGTGACGATCAATTTCGACGACATCTTCTATCTGCGTCCGCGCACCATCACGGTCCGCGACGGCACGACCGGTGCGCTGATCGATCCGTTTGCCCTGTCCACGTATTCGGTGGTCTCGGCGAACACGCAGGCGAACAAGACCTACGACCGCCAGCGCACGGCATTCAGCAGCGTGCGCCGCGACTTCCTCGCTCCGGTGCCCTTCACGCTCAAGGCGGGAGTCGATTTCCGCGAGGCCGTGCGCGAGATGCGCGGCGGCAACACGCTGTGGAACCATCTCGGGGCCGATGGGCGGGCAAACACCGCCGACGAGACGCCGTTGCCGTTCTTCGACGCGATCTACTCGCAACGCACCTTGCCGTACGGCTTTCCCCAGCTCCAGACGCCGAGTAATCGCAAGGTGTGGGAGGACTATGTCGCGCATCCGAATTACTATTCCGCCGACGACAACACGACGTATCGAAACAAGGTCACGAACTCCAAGCACTCCGACGAGCTCGTGTCGTCGGCGTATATCCGCGGCGATGTCGGGTTTCTCCAGGGCAAGCTGAAGTTGATTGGCGGCGTGCGCGTCGAGCAGACGAACGTCAAGGCGAGCGGCCCGCTCACCGATCCCACGCGTAATTACCAGCGCAACGCCGCCGGGCAGTTCATCGACAGCAATCCCAACCTCGCCGGCATCCAGCCCACGCTGATCGTGCCGACGAGCAACGCGCTCGGCGTTTCGCAGCTCACGTTCATCGACCGCGGAGCGCACGCCGAGAAGGAGTACCTGCGCTATTTCCCGAGCCTGAACGCGAGCTACAACCTCCGTGAGAATCTCATCGTTCGCGCGGCGTATTATCAATCGGTTGGGCGGCCGGATCTCGGCCAATACTCCGGCGGCATCACGCTGCCGGACACGGGACTGCCGGGTTCGCCGACGACGAACCGCATCGTGGTCAACAACGCCGCCATCAAGGCCTGGGATGCACATACGATCACCGTGCGGCTGGAACGTTACTTCGAGGGCGTCGGCGAGTTTTCCGTCGGCGCTTTCCGGCGGCACATCAAGAATTTCTTCGGCGCCACCGTCTTCGACGCGACGCCGGAATTCCTCGCGCTCTACAACCTCGATCCGCAGACGTACGATCAGTACTATGTTTCGACGCAGGAGAACATCGAGACGGGTGTGCGCATGGAGGGCGTCGATTTCAACTACCGGCAGGCACTCACCTTCCTGCCGCACTGGGGCCGCGGCGTGCAGGTGTTCGCGAACGCGACTTCGCTGCGGCTGCTCGGCGACGAGGACAGCAACTTCGCCGGCTTCATCCCGCGCAGCGCGAGCTGGGGCGTCTTTCCAGCACAGTGGGATCCGAAGCTTGGAATTCACGTGACTTGAAGTCGCGG
>JADMIO011426204.1_pt1 | contig 33361 bp, 26 predicted proteins | sample 8958161 | NCBI WGS metagenome assembly JADMIO01 (sample SAMN16585339, study PRJNA669376) | soil metagenome | isolation source: Crop rotation soil | place: USA: Cullars Rotation, Alabama | collected 2011 | reverse complement strand
GAAGTTAAGATGACCAACGGTCAAAATGAGGTCGTGCTCATCACTAAAGAAGGTCAAAGCATCCGATTTTCAGAGGAAGATGTGCGCTCGATGGGCCGCCCAGCGGGAGGAGTGCGCGGAATCACCCTCGAACAAACGGACGCAGTGGTTGCCCTCGCCATCGTTGTTCCGGACGCCACCCTCCTCGTCGCGGGTGAGAACGGCATCGGCAAACGCACGGATTTTGGGGAGTACCGGCTTCAATCACGCGGCGGCAAAGGCATCATCACCATGAAAACCACCGATAAAACGGGTGGAGTGATTGGCGCATTGACGGTCGGAGATAATGCCGAAATCATGCTCATCACGGGCGGTGGTCAAATGGTCCGGACCAACGTGCGCGATATCCGGGAAGCGGGCCGGAACACCATGGGAGTTAAGCTTATCAACCTCCATGAAGGTGACAAACTCCAGGCCATCGCTCCGGTTATTTCCGAATCCGAAGAAGAAACCCCGCCGCCGGAAAACGATCCCAATCCGCCAGCACCGGCTTAAGCCTGGGTCCGCTCCCGATCCTCTGTCTGCTCCAGGCGCACGAAAAGCTTAACCGCAACCTCAACCTTCGGTGGGAGCGAATCCAGTGTTACTTCTGTTGCAAAAGCCATTCGGCAATCGCTTTTGCTTCCGCCCCGGAAATGCTCGTAAACGCCGGCATGAGCACCGGCCCCCATTTCCCCGAACCGCCGTTTTTCACTTGCTGAATGATCTTTTCCGCTGCCCCCGGATCATGCTGGTACTTCTCCGCAATCTGTTTCCAGGCAGGGCCGACAAATTTTAACCGCTGTTGATGGCATCCCGCGCAGCCATATTTGGTTATGAGCTGGGCCCCGCTGGAGGGTTGTTCGACCGACGCAGGAATCCCGTTGGAACTCACGGGTGTCCGGACCTGGTTGCCCTCCGCAGCGCCATAAAACGTCACGAGGTAATCCGCAAGCTGTTCGACCTGATTGGTTGAAATCGGGGCGCCGTACTTCTCCCGCATCTTCACAATCGAGGCTTTCCACCCAACACGATTCAGCCGCGGCTGGGTTGTGACATATTCGGCCGAATGGCAAATCAGGCATTGGGCGCTGGCTATGTCCGAATGTTCGCCTCGAATGAAGCTGGACGTCTCCAGCGGAAGCTCAATCTTCAGGCCGCCAGCCAACACGGGCGCGGACACCGCAACGAACGTCGCGAGGAAGATGGCGATGGCTCTAAATTGCACGGGTATGAACGGTTTCAATGACGTTCCTCATGTAACCCGCAGGATTCCAAAGTGGTTCGCTCGGTTGCGATTGTCCGATTCGGTTCGTGGCCTTGACTTTCAATTCCATCGGCCCTCGGTCCGTCACCTTGAGATCCAGGCTCCACTCGCGAAAAGAATATTTGCCAAGATCCTTGCCAAGCGAGGCCTCCCGCCAGGTTAAACCATGGTCAGCACTAACCACAACTTCGCTGATTCCGTAACCCCCATCGAACGCTATGCCGCGCAACTTAATCTGCTCTCCGCTCCTGAGTGTTCCGCCATCAGCCACATTCGTGATAAACGATCGCACGTTGAAGCGATTGATCGGGATGGTTGCTTTAGGAGCCGTCCCCGGTTCGACGCAACCACAAGCATTCGCAGGAATCCGGTAACCCGGGTTCATCCAAAAACCGTTGAAATTCTCACCCACCACCACAACCTCATTGAGGTGTTTGACCCAGTACGTCCCATAATACCCCGGCACCACTAAGCGAAGCGGATATCCGTTCAGCATGGGCAGGTCCGTCCCATTCATTTCGTATGCCAGCATCACTTCCCCATCCAAGGCGTGGTCTATTTCCAACGCTTTGATGAAATCCGGCGTCTTGTCTGTGGTCGGCTTGTCCAAACCATTAAATGTCGCTTGACGAGCACTGGCCTTAACCCCAGCCCGGTTCAGGAGCGTTTTCAGCGCAACTCCTTTCCACCTTGCGTTGCCCATCGCCCCATTCCCCAGCTGCCCCCCAGCCACGCGCGGCTTGAAGAAACCGCGACTGTTCCCTGAACATTGATTTACAGCCACGATTTCCAACGGCTCGAAATTCTTCTTTAAGTCGCCGATCGAAAGGCTCAGCGGTGTAGTGACTTCCCCTTTGATCTCGAGCCGGAAAACGGCCGGATCGATCTCGGTCGGGATCTCCGCCAAATGGTAACGAACGAAAAAGGCATCGTTTGGGGTTAGGATGTCTTCATTGAAAACCGAAAAAGGGGTCTCCAGTTGGGGCGGGCGGGAAGTCAGCCTGATCAACGGGCGCTTCTGCGGAAATCGTACCAGCGGACGCATCCCGTTCTCGAACGGAAGTGCGACATGTTCTTCGGCCTGGAGAGCTCCAATCGCTCCCGCGGAAGCGGTCCCGATCGCGAACGACCCGAGCCCGCGCACGAACTGTCGCCGGTTGAGCGTGGCTCTCCATGAAACATGTGGCAGCATTTTCGTGCAAACTCTAGAAGCGACCGTCGAAACGGTCAAGCTGCGCCCACACGTTTGGTTCTTGCTCTTTGGCTGGGGTTAATGCGTGAAATCTGGACGGCAAGTTTCCGACGATCCCCTCGTCGTTCTGCTTCAACGTTTAGTCTGAGCGTAACGCCATGAGCGCGTCAACACGGGTGGCCGCGATGGCCGGAATGGAGCACGCAGCCAGCGCCACCGCACAAAACAAAAACGTCGCCGAACCAAAAGTGAGGGGATCGATGGGATCGACTCCGAAGAGCAAACCCCGCAAGACCTGGGCAAACGCTAGACTGATCCCGGTCCCGGCTGCCAGGCCGAAAAAGGTTAGGCGCAGCCCTTCCCCCAGGACATCTTTGAGAATGTCCCAGCGACTTGCCCCGATCGCTATGCGGGTCGCGATTTCCCGGCTGCGAAAAGCCACCGACAGGGACAACACCCCATAAATTCCAACTAACGCCAAACTCGTCGCGATCATCGAAAAGGCGCTGACGATCCGCAGCGTGAAGAGTTGGGGGGCCATTGATTCATTCCGAATTTGCGCCAGGGTTTTCACACTTTCGATCGCGACGGTTGGTTCCACCGCGTGGAGTTCCCGCTGGACGAGCGCCGCGACCGTGGACGGTTCCCGGGTCGTTTCAATCAGGACCCGTTTCGTTCGCATCAAGGCTTCCCAGAATGACATATAAATTTCGGGCTCCGCGCCCTGCGTTAACGAATCGGTCCGCGTATCCTCGACCACCCCGATGATCTCGACTGACCATTCTTTTTCTCCGAGATCTTTGAGTCTTTTCCCAATCGGTGTGCTACCCGGAAAAAAACGTTTCGCGAAGGCTTGGTTAACGATGGCCACTCTTTTCGGAATTGGCCATTTGGTGGGGACAACGTACTTCACGGGAAACCCTTGGCCCGCCACGATGCGCTGTCCAATCATTGCGAAATAATTTGGAGTCACACTTCGAACTGGAATCTGCAAATGATCCTTGACCGTTCCAGTCTCGGGGTGGCCTTCGAGTTCTTTATGTCCGATCCATGTTTCCCCGGTGAGAGGCACTCCCCAGGCGAACCCAACCCGTTTTACCCCGGGGAGACCCTCCAAACGGTCCAGCGCCCTGGCATGGAATTCATAGTAGTTCCCCCAGTTCATGTCGGAGACGTTCATGGTGAGAATGTTCTTGAAGACAAATCCAGGATGGATGCCAGTGAGATTGCGGACCGTTCTGCCCAGCAAACCGGCTCCAACCAACAAAGCCAAAGTTAGCGCGATTTGCAGCACCGCAACGGCTGCCAACAATCTCTGATCACGCCGGCTTCCCCCGGCGGTCCTCACGCTTTTAAGGTTGGGTGTAAATTCGGACTGCTCCGCCCTGATCGCAGGCGCAAGACCTGCCAGCCCGGCGGCCAAAAGTGCGGCCGCGCCGCAAAACAGAAATGTTGCAGGCTGGACCTGCACCGAATCGAGCCTCGGAATGGCCGCAACTCCTATCGCCCGGAGGACCTTCACGCTCAGAACCGACAAAACGAAGCCGAAGATCGCTGCGGGGACTCCCAACCCCAAACTTTCTGTCAGCATCTGCCAGAACAGCCTGCCCGGACCAGCTCCGAGAGCGTTGCGCAAAGCGTATTCCTGCTGGCGATGCAACCCGTGAGCGAGCAAGAGCCCGGCAACGTTCGCGCACGCGATGAAAAAAACCAGCGCGACAAATCCAATTAAAGGAACGAGCAGTTTTTTGCCTTCCCGGTTGAAATCCTCCATGATCGGGACCACGCTTGCCGAAACACCCGCGAAACTCTGATCGATCAATCCCTCGTGAGACGCCACGATATCGAGCTCAGCCTTCGCTTGAATGCGGGGAACTCCAGGACGCATCCGGCCGATGACACTGGCCCGCACCTCCCGCAGTTTCGCCGGGTTCGGGGTGATCGGAATCCAAAAATCAACCTTGGCGTTCGGATCATAATTCGGCTCGTGCGCAGCAGTTTGGACCGGCAGAAAACGAACTCCTTCAGGCATCACGCCAATCACTCTCAAACCCTTCTCGAAAATCCCGAGCCGCACCGTTTTCCCAATGATGGAACGATCGGAATGAAAGCTGCGCCGCCAGAGATCGTGGCCAAGGATCATCACGGTTTGGTTCCAATAATCCAGTGGCGCATCTCCATCCTGAAACTCACGTCCAAGGAAAGGGTGGACCCCGATCACCGAAAAGTATTCCTTCGTCACGTCCATGCCCCGCACAGGTTCGCTCCCCTCCGGTCGAACCACGAAATCGAACGTCCATCCATAACCAGCAATCGTTTCAAACGACCGCAACCCCCGTTGGAATTCCTGAATCTGTCCCATCGTCCATTCTCCGGATAGCTCTCGCCCCTGCTTTTGAACGGGAGAAATGAGCACGATTTGGCCGGGATCGCGGTACGGTGGGGGTGTCAGCAGTACTCCTTGCACGACAGTCATGACAGAAGACGCGGCGGCGATGCCAAGGCCAAGGGTGCAGATGACCAAAAACGCGAATGGCGCCCTGCGATGAAACACACGCAAAGCGAATCGAAGGTCTCGCACAAAAGTTGCCAACACCACCTCAAAGACGCCGCGTGACCTAGATTTGTATTCTGGCTCTGCAAACCAGGATCATTCCTCTGCTCCGCACCGTAATTCGGGACCATCGAAGGGCCGCGAACCCGCGAACGCGCGCATCAGTGGTTTTTGTTTCATTTCTACTGCGTTGTCGTTAAATATTGGTTGCGCATGCCCCAATCAAGCCACGGAAGCTCCAATCCTCTTCAGTCCTCTGAGACGCCTGCTTCACCTCTCCCGACTCGTTTTCGCTGGGTGATCCTGGGACTCCTCTTCCTCGGCACGACGATCAACTACCTGGATCGCACCGTGATTAGCATCCTGGCCCCGGACTTGCAGAAGCTTTTCCATATTTCCGACTCTGGATACGGGGATATCCAATCGGCATTTGCCATCTGCTACGCGGCCGGCCAGCTGGTCGCGGGCGGCTTGATCGACCGGGTGGGCATACGCATGGGGTATGGCCTCGCCCTGGTTTGCTGGAGCATTTCCTCCATGTTGCATGTCATCCCCAGATCCGCCGCGGGTTTCATTATCATGCGTGGCTTGCTTGGGTTTTCGGAATCACCCAACTTTCCCGCCGCCACGAAGGCGCTGGCCGAATGGTTCCCTCGGCGAGAACGCTCCCTCGCTTTCGGCTTCATCAATGCCGGGACAAACATGGGCGCAATCCTCGCTCCCATCATGGTCCCCTGGCTGGCCATCAATTATGGCTGGCAATGGGCTTTTGTAGTCACCGGAGGAATCGGATTCGCATGGCTGCTCCTTTGGATTCCGCTTTATCGGCCACCCGCGGCGCATCCACGCGTTTCCAGGGAAGAGCTTGCTTATATTCAAAGTGACCCGATCGAACATTCCGCCAAAGTGCCCTGGCTCTCTCTCCTCACTTACCGGCAAGCGTGGGCCTTTGCCCTGGGTAAGTTTCTGACCGATTCCATGTGGTGGTTTTTCATGAGCTGGGCGCCCAAATTCCTGAACAAGGAACACGGGCTCGAACTGGTTAAGATGGGACCACCCTTAGTCGTGATTTACCTGATGGCTGACGTTGGAAGTGTCACAGGAGGGTGGCTTTCTTCGGCCATGCTCAAGGCTGGGTTCACCGTAAACCGCGCCCGGAAAACCGCGTTGTTCCTTTGCGCCCTTGGCGTGATCCCTGTCATTTTCATCCAGAACGTCCACTCGCTCTGGCCAGCTGTCCTGATCCTCGGTTTGGCGACTGCCTCCCACCAAGGTTTCAGCTCAAATCTTTACACGCTCGTTAGTGACATGTTCCCGCGGCAAACCGTCGCTTCGGTCGCGGGGTTTGGGGGAACCTGTGGGTTTTTGGGAGCTTCCATCTTCCAATCATTCGTCGGGAGGTGGGTCGAGGCTCGGAAGGACTATTTTGTCCCATTTTTGTGTGCCGGCAGTGCGTACGTCATCGCTTTCGTCATCATGCAAATCCTCGCGCCGAAGCTCCAGCCCGCCAGTTTTCTGCAATCCGAGGAGAGATAGAGAGCGTCCATAGGTTGTTACTAATCGTGACACATTTGTCACAATGCCTTCACATTCCTGTGACAAAGCTTTGCCATCGTCTGGCTGTCTTAACCTTATCGCGTCCTAACCATGACAAACACGTCGAAGAGATTAATGCAGTTCTCGGTAGCGCTGATTGCGTTCAGCTGCTTGCAACGCGGTGCTCTTGCCCAATCCTCCGATGCTCTCCTGGACAAACTCGTCGAAAAGGGCATCTTGACCGTGAAGGAGGCCAACGACTTGAAGCACGAGACTGATCAAGACTTCAAAAAGGCTTACTCCGTCCGAAGCGGAATGCCAGACTGGGTTCAAAGCATGAAGCTGAATGGGGATTTCCGGGGCCGATTCGACGGCCTCTTCCAGAATAATGACAATAATCCCGCTGTTCTGGACCGAAATCGGTTACGCTATCGAGTTCGATTTGGAGCAACGGCGGTGATGAACGACCATTTCGAAGTTGGACTTCGCCTGGCTTCGGGTGACCCGTTCAACGCAGCCAACGGGGCCACCCCGCTCGGCGGCAGCATCTTTTCCGCTAATACCACCCTCAATAACGATGGTTCGCGCAAGTTCGTCTGGATTGACGCGGCCTATGCCAAATGGACGCCTTACAATTGGCTTCAGGCCCAAATCGGAAAAATGGATAGTACTTTTTGGCTGACGGATGCCGTGCTTGATCCTGATTATCAGCCGGAAGGAGCCCAGGAAAAGCTGACCTACGAAATCAACGATGTGCATAAGCTCGGATTAACCTCCGGCCAATGGGTCATCTCGGAACAATTTTTAACTGGCACACCCGCTGCCCCTGGTTCGCCCGTCGCTTACAATTCGGATGTTTACGTCTTCGTGAATCAAGCGGATTGGACGGCCAAGTGGACACCCAAGATCACCACCCGGGCGGCCGTTGGAATGATCAATTTCAAAAACCAAAAGCGGCTGGTCCTGACTTCTCCCGCCGCCGCGCCGGTTTTCAACGTCCTGGATACCTTGCAGAACGGCACGCCTCTTTCCGGAGTGGGTTCGGAGAATTTCAATCCGATCATTGCGCGGGGTGAAGCCACTTATTCTCTTGCGTCGTTCCCGATGTTTACCGGGGAGTTCCCGATCACGATCGGTGGCGAGTACGTGAAAAACCCCGGAGCGAACGCCGATCCGTTCCCCGGGAAAGCGTATGATGGATCGAATAACCAGGCCTACAACCTCGGGGTGACTTTTGGCAGCGCAAAGGTCCGTGGGAACTGGCAAATCAGCTATAATTATAAATACATCGAAGCGGCGGCGACCTGGAAGGGGATGAACGACGATGACTTTGGCTGGGACGGTCGTGGTGGAACCGATGTGCGCGGGCACTTCATCAAAGCGTGGTACAAACCCGCTGACGCTCTCACCGTCGTGCTGAGCTACTTCATCACGGAGCAAATCAACAACACCGCGTTGGTTCGGCCGGAACAGCAACGCATCTTCCTCGATTTGATCTGGGCTTTCTAAAACGAAACATTCTCACAAGCTTTATGAAACTAAAGAAAAAGTGGCTGATGCAGGGCGCCCTTCTGTTCGTCCTCGCCGCGGAAATCGTCTCGGCTCGCGCCGGCAACATCACCGCCAAAGGATCTGACACCCTCGTAATTCTCGCCCAAAAGTGGGCTGAAACTTACATGTCCTCTCATCCCTCGACTCGCATCCAGGTCACGGGAGGTGGATCAGGGACGGGGTTCGCCGCGCTGCAAAATCAAACCACCGACCTGGCCAACGCCTCGCGGAAAATCAAGGCCGCCGAGATCGAGGCTTGCGTCCGGAATTTTGGAAAACGCCCCACCGAGTACAAGGTGTGCCTGGATGGTCTTTCCGTTTACGTCAATGAAAGCAACTCGCTCAAGGAACTAACCATCGATCAACTCGCCGGAATTTTTGGCGGGAAGATCACCAATTGGAAGCAAGTCGGGGGACCGGATGTGCCGATAACAGTGTACAGCCGCGAGAACAGTTCCGGCACGTACGAATTCTTCAAAGAACACGTGCTCAAGGGCAAGGACTTCGCCGCTTCCGCCCAGACCATGCCGGGCACCGCGGCGCTCCTTCAAGCGGTCGGCCGGGATAAGGGAGGCATTGGCTATGGGGGAGCAGCATATGGCGCTGGCGCTCGTCACATCTCTCTTAAGGCGGAGCAAGACTCTCCAGCCATTGAGCCGACGGAGGAAACGGTCGTGAATGGAACTTACCCTCTCTGGCGCCACCTTTACATTTATGTGAATCCAGCGCTGGATAAGGGTGAAATCGCGGCTTACTTGAATTGGATCCGAAGCGATGCCGGTCAGAAAATCGTCAAGGATGTCGGTTATTACCCTTTGCCCAAAACACTTCGCAACTAATTACGCAGACGTCAAGGATCTGATCCCGAATTCCTCCTGGGATCTTCACACGCGGACGAGTTTCCCACGAACCTCGTCCGCACTTTTTACGAGTCCTGATGAGCGAACCTTCCAACCGAAACCCGGATCGCAATCGCCGCCCACTCTTGGGGACCCGCCGGCGCCGACCATTTGAATGGTTCGCGGAAAAAGTAATCTTCCTAGTATCCCTGACCGCGATCCTGATGATTCTGCTCATTTTCCTGTTCACGTTCCGTGAAGCGATGCCGATCTTTCTCGGGCGTGCCAGCAGTGTGGGCCAGAAAAAGGTGATTCCGGCCGCGGATTTCGGGAAACTTAGCCACAAGGAACTCGCTGATTATCTCGACTTAACTCTGCCGGAACTCGAAAAAAAGGACGAGGAAACGCTCAAATTGCTGATGGAGATCCGGGAGGAGGCTGCTCGAGAGACCAAACCGGACAAAGATGCTGCGCTTAACACTGTGGCCTGGCGCTTTCTCTTTTTCCCATATCAGTGGAGTGGCTATGACAAACCGGTTTACATTTGGCAGCCTGTATCACAAATCAAGAAGCTTAATCTCATCCCTTTAATCATCGGCAGCCTCAAAACCACTTTCGTGGCCTTGGCGTTCTCGGTGCCGATTGCGTTGGCCGCCGCGATTTATGTCTCACAGCTGGCCAATCCTCGCCTCAAGGAATGGATCAAACCGGCCATCGAACTGCTCGCGGGGATTCCCTCGGTCGTCCTCGGCTTTTTTGCGTTGATTGTGCTCGCCAGCGTCCTGCAAAGATTGTTTGGCTATCAATCCCGATTGAACGCCTTTGTCGCTGGCATTGCGCTCGGACTGGCAGTCATACCGGTCGTTTTCTCCATCAGCGAGGATGCTTTGACCAGCGTTCCCAGAAGCTATCTTCAGGCAGCCCTGGCGTTAGGCGCTACCCGCTGGCGAGCGGCCTGGCATGTCATGCTTCCAGCGGCCGCTCCGGGCGTGTTCGCAGCGATCATCCTTGGGTTTGGGCGGGCCGTCGGAGAAACCATGATCGTGCTCATGGCGAGCGGCAATGCATCCATCCTTTCCGCCAGCCTTTTTGATTCGACTCGGAGCATCACCGCCACGATTGCCGCCGAACTGGCCGAAACGGTCTTTGGGGGGACCCATTATCGGCTGCTCTTTGCGATTGGATGTTTGCTCTTTGCCGTTACCTTCGCTTCGAATTTGGCGGGTGGTTTCATCATGCAAAACGTCAAAGCGCGCCTGGAAGGAAGGAAAGCGTGACCCGGCCCCTCACCAAGAGGAAGGTGGATTTGGTCTCCGTGCTTTGTACCGGCCTGACGAGCGTGGCCACCATGCTTATCCTCCTGCTCCTGGTCGCTGTTCTGGGAAACATCATTTACCATGGCGCTCCTCACTTTACCTGGCATTTCCTGACGGGAGGAACGCGAAAGGAAATGTTCGATGTCGAGTCCGCTGGAATTTTGCCCATGATCGTAGGCACGTCCGCCCGGGTCCTGTTAATGACCATTTTCGTGTTGCCTGTTGGCGTCATCACCGCTCTCTACCTCAGCGAATACGCCGATCAGACCGCTCTTCTCACCAAGCTCATCCGCGGCGCGGTGAACAACCTGGCCGGCGTTCCCTCGATTGTGTTTGGCTTGTTCGGGTTGGGCTTCTTTATCAACTTCATCGGCCATGATATCGATCTGTTGCTTCGACTCGGGCAGGCCGAATCCATCTGGGGGAAACCAGCCATCCTCTGGGCCTCGCTCACTCTGGCCGTCATGACCTTGCCAGTGGTGATTGTCGCGACCGAAGAATCCCTGCGCGCCATCCCGGTGGGACTGCGCGAAGCCAGCCTCGCGCTTGGCGCCACCAAATTACAAACAGTCCTTCGGATTGTTCTCCCACTCGCTTTGCCAGGCATCTTAACGGGCGGAATCCTCGCCATCGGGCGGGCTGCCGGCGAAGTCGCCCCCATCCTCTTCACTGGAGCAGCGTACTATATGGCCACCATGCCAAAATCGCTGACCGACCAGTTCATGGACCTCGGTTATCATGTGTTCATTCTTTCCACCCAATCGCCAAACATCGATCAGACCCGCCCGCTGCTTTATGCCACGGTGCTCGCGCTGCTCATCTTAACCTTCAGTCTCAACCTGATCGGAGTGCTCATCCGGGCAAAAGTCCGCGCGGCCGCGCGCGCCCATCATTGATATGGCAGCCCGCCCCCCCAGCCCAGACTCAAACGAATGTCCCGTCCTCTCGAATCCGCAACCTCCAATCCAAGTCCGGAACTTTACTCACTATTACGGCGCCACCAAAGCCTTGAACAAGATCACTTTGGATGTCGCCCCCCGCTCCGTCACCGCATTCATCGGCCCTTCCGGCTGCGGCAAATCCACGTTGCTCCGAAGCTTCAACCGAATGAACGACCTTATCGAACAGGTCCGCGTTGAAGGAGAAATTCTCGTCGAGGGACAGGACATTCACGATCCGACCGTGGATGTGATCGAGCTCCGGAAACGAGTGGGGATGGTCTTCCAACGACCGAACCCTTTCCCCAAAACGATCTACGAGAACATCGCTTTCGGTTTGAGATTGCATGGCATAAATGAAAAGGAGAGGATCGATTCAATCGTGGAAAAAAGCCTTCGCCAGGCTGCCCTTTGGGATGAAGTCAAGGACCGCTTGAAATCCAATGCCCTCGGTTTGTCCGGAGGCCAGCAGCAGCGCTTGTGCATTGCACGCGCCATGGCCATCGAGCCGGAGATCCTCCTCATGGACGAACCGGCAAGCGCTTTGGATCCACTCGCCACCGCGCGCATCGAGGAACTCATTCTCGAACTCAAGCAGAGTTTTACGATCGTGGTGGTCACCCACAACATGCAGCAAGCCACACGCATCTCGGACTGGACCGCTTTCTTTTATCTCGGCGAACTGATCGAGTTTGATTCGACGATTCGGATTTTCACCAATCCGCGGCTGAAACAGACGGAAGATTACGTAACCGGCCGGTTCGGTTGAACTTATGCAGCGCCATTACGATCAAGATCTCGGCGAGTTGAAGAACCGGCTTCTGACCATGGCCAGCCATGCGGAGGAAAATGTCACGCGGGCGATCAAAGCGTTGATGGACCGAGACGACGACCTGGCCAGGCGTGTCGAAGGAGACGATTCCATTCTGGACCGCCTTGAGATGGAGATCGACGAGATGGCCATCAAACTCCTTGCGCGAGCTCCCCTGGCCTCAGATTTGCGCCTCATTACGGTGGCTATGAAAATCTCCCATGATTTAGAACGGGTAGCGGATGAAGCTACCACGATCGCGCGACGAACGCGCGAAATTAACCAGGAGCCCCAGCTCAAGCCGTACATCGACATCCCGAGGATGATGCAAATGGGACTGGAAATGCTTCGCGAGGCCCTGGAGAGTTTTGTCAACCGCCAGCCTGACCGCGCCCGGACGGTCATCCCCAAGGACAAGGAAGTGGATGCCCTGAACAAACAGCTTCACCGCGAGTTATCCAGTTTCATGATCGAAAATCCTCAGGTGCTTTCCCGTTGCCTGAATCTGATGGTGATCTCCAAAGCCCTCGAGCGCATTGCGGATCACGCCACGAATATCGCGGAGGAAGTCGTTTACCTTTACGAAGGCAGGGATATCAGGCATTCGTCCAAAACCGTTGCTGGCTGAGCTGCATTCCCAAATCAGCCTGGCATTGCTAACAGCGCATGGCTCGGCAAAGGCTGCGACCCTTACGCCAGGAACATCAAATCCTCCAAGCTTAATTCAGGGTTTGCTCTATTTCCAGATTCTTCCTGCCGACCGAGGATGAATATTGTCCCGGTTTAGCCTGAAAAGTTTTTATGAGCACATTGAGCCTTCTGACCTTCGAGGAACGCCTTCGGCGTGAGATCCCAGGATGGGCCTGGCAATGTTTAGCCACATCAAATGCTGATTGTATCGCGGGAACCGAGTTACCGCCGGAAATTGAGATCCGGGCGTCCAACAAGGGAACCCCGGTCCCTGGCACACCGATGTATCTCAGTGGTGAAATGCTCAAACGATGGGGAATCGATTCATCCGCCCGGTTGATTTGCAATGAGATTACTCCCTGGCTCGCGGCAAATGCCCAGAAAGCCGGTCTGACCTGGGACAAACTCGCCGAGATCTAGGCCTAAACCCAGATCACCCCCGGATACTTTTTCGCCAAAGCCGGTTTGAGTTTTGGATACTGGCCGCTCTTGAAGAGCCCCCAGTTTTTTGTGGCCTCGAGTCGCTTCCCATCCGGAGCGCACAACCACAGCTTGATGGGCGCTTTCCCCTCACAAATACATGGATGCTCCAGCAGCCCGAAGCATTCGTGCAGCTTGATTTGAATTTCGGCCTCCGGCTCCGCAAGGTTGTCAGCGTATAGCAATTTGAGCCTTCTTCCGTCGGGCCAGGAAACCGATCCGGGCGCCAACTCATCCAGCCACGACAATCGCTCATTCCCTATCCTGCGCTGGAACGTTTCCTTCAAACTCGCACCTTGCGCTTCCTTCGCCAGGGTCATCCCGCGAAAGGCATCTGCAAGACATTCCTGGACGGTAACCTGGTCAAAGTTCGGGAACTCAAGCTCGGGGAGGATTCGCGCGATCAGATTGCATCGTCCGAGCAACTGTTTGATTTCGTGATTGAACAAAGGGAGGGTGAAATGCCCTTCCTGGAACGCCTTGGCCAGACAATGCCCAGCAGCAACCGGATCCAGTTCCTTCAAATGAGTTCGGGCAATGGCCAGATCCAGGAAACGCTCAATCGATAAGCCGCTGACCCTCCGGTGAGTCGAATCATAAATGTATTCGATGGTTGTGCTCAGGTGTTGTGGGTAAACCTCTCGAAGCCACTCGAGTTTAACCGCCGTGCCGAGACTTAGCAGAGTGATGAAGCCTCCTTTGGCGGGGATTTCTTTGATGTTCGCCGCGACGAAAAGTGGTGACTGATGCACCACGCTTTCCCGGGCGAGAACCCCAGTGCGGCCACCAGCCACGAAACAATCCAACGTGCCTTGATCCTTGCGCAAGCAGAGCTGATCCACAAAACCCGCCATGATCGCGCGCATGAGGTGCTCTTGCGTGATCTGCCCTTCGTTTTCCGCGAGCAGCTTTTGCTTCTGGGCAATTTCCAGTAATTGGGCGTGAGTCTGCGCGACTTGCTGGCCGACCTGCGTGTGCAAACCATGGCGCCGGCAAATTTCCAAATCAAACCGATTCTCGCGTGCGAATTGGAACGCCTGGATCAAAGTGAAAAAATCGGAACCGGTCAAATTCTCAAACTGCTCCCGAGCCTCCGCCATGTACTTGGAGTCACGGCTAAGATGAATAAGAAAATCCCGGCCCGAAACCAGTGCAGCGCATAGAGCTGCAATCCCCACGCAACGATGTTCGCGCGCTTCCAGGAGCATTCTCGCGTAACGCGGGTGCATCGGAAGACGCAACATCTGCCGTCCGACCGCAGTAATTTGCACCTCTGCCGCTGCGTTTCCCGAGAGCGCTCCGAGAACATAAAGCAGGCGTTCCGCCTGTTGGACCGCGACGGGATCCGGAGGAGTGAGCCAATCAAAGGTTGCGGCCGCCTTCACTCCGAGCGAATGCAACAATAGAACCACCTCCGCAAGGTCGGAGCGTTGAATTTCCGGGGTGTTGACAGCCTCGCGATTGAGGTGGTTGCTCTCCGTCCATAAGCGCAAACACCGGCCGGGCGCGGTGCGTCCAGCTCGGCCACGCCTTTGTTCCGCGGAAGCTTGACTGATTTCTTCAATCGCCAAGGTCCCAATCCCCCTCTCCGCGTCGTACCGTGCAATGCGCGCCTGCCCGGAATCGATCACGGTCCTGATGCCGTCAATCGTCACGGACGTTTCCGCGACATTCGTAGCCACCACGACTTTTCGGCGGTCGCTCCGCGCGAACGCCCGGTCCTGTTCTTCCGGGGGCAACTCACCATGCAACGGAACCCAGTCAATCGGGGCATCCATCCGCAATGCGCGGCCATGGCGGATCGTAGCGTGGATCTCCTGCATCCCTGGCATGAAAATGAGCACATCCCCCTCCATTCCCAGGCGAACGAGCCGTTCGACTCCTTCGGCGGCTTGTTCTGCCAGGGGTTGGGAATTCCGATGTTTCAGGTACTCAACCTCCACGGGGAAACTGCGGCCTTCTGAAAGCAAAACCGGACATCCCCCCAGATAAGCAGCGACGGGTTCAGCGTCCAGAGTGGCAGACATGACCATGATCTTGAGGTCGGTTCGCCGGTCTTCTTGCAGTCGCTTGGTTAGGGCAAGCGCGACATCGCTTAACAGGTTCCGTTCGTGAAACTCGTCAAAGATAATCATTCCGATCGCGGGCAGATCATTGCCATCCTGAAGCCACCGGAGGAGGATTCCTTCCGTCACGAAGCAAATTCTTGTCCCCAAACTGGTTTCATCCTCGAACCGGATTTGATACCCTACTTCCGCTCCAAGCTTGCCGCCACGCTCCCAGGCTACTCGCGCGGCAACGGTCCGGGCCGCTACCCGCCTCGGCTGAAGAACCACGATCTTTCGGTCACCTGCGAGGTCCGAATCGAGGAACATTTGGGGTATTTGAGTGGTCTTGCCCGAACCGGTCGGCGCGATCAACACCAGCCGGTTGCCGCTGCCCCAATGCGCGAGCAACTGCTGGTGAAGACCCCAAATGGGAAGGGAATTTTGCGCCATTTCGTATCAGGACCGCAACCAAAAGCGCCCCGCGACGATCAAGGATCCTACGGGGAACGGTTGAGGAAGTTGAGCAAAAAGGCGGCGGCCGAGAGAATCGTCATGAGCCCATTGGGCATGAACTTTTTCGATTTCGCCAGCCGCATCCCAAAAAAGACCAGCAAGAACAAGAGAACCCAAACGTGATATTTGAACGGCAGGATCTCAAATTGAAAGAGAATCAACACCAGAGAAAAAGCGGTCGAAGCAATCAACGAAGCCTTGCTGCCAGCTTTGACAAAACCCATCAGGCCGCCCGCCATGAGGAGGGCAATGTAAATCCATAAGACAGCGTGTGCGCTCATATATAGCCGCAGTTTTGCCGAAGCCGCGCGGCACTCCAAGCAATAATTATCTTCGCTTGACAAGGAAGACTTCGTGGCTCATTCGTAACGGCTATGAAGACTTTATTTTCCCTCGCAGTTATGATCAGTTTATCCGTTCTCACGAGCCACGCCGGTTCCGGTCTTGCCACCATTCCCCTCAAGGATATCGATGGCAAAGCGGCCTCGCTCAAACCCTATAACGGCAAGGTTCTGTTAATCGTGAACGTCGCCTCCAAATGCGGCCTGACACCGCAATACAAAGCCCTGGAGGCGATCCACGAAAAATATAAGGCCAAAGGCTTCACCGTCCTCGGATTCCCGTGCAACCAGTTCGGAGGCCAGGAACCCGGAACCAACGACGAAATCAAACAATTTTGCTCCGCCAAATACAACGTCACCTTCCCGATGTTCGATAAACTCGACGTCAATGGCGCCAATCGGCACCCTCTTTATACCGCCTTGGCCGGCCCTGAATCCCCGTTTCCTGGCGATATTAAGTGGAACTTCGGCAAATTCCTGATCGGCCGCGACGGAAAGATCATCAAGCGGTTTGAACCCAAAACCACTCCCGATTCGCCAGAAGTAACCGAGGCGATCGAAGCTGCTCTCGCTCAGAAATAATTCGGATTCGGAGACGATCCCCCCGAGGGCATCGCCCCAGTTTCAGATTCTTCGACCCACCGGCCAGGCAATGCCTGGCCTTTTTTTCCGCCCTTGATTCCTTGCCCAGGGACCCTTAACCACGGGTGGGCCGGATTGGCCCGACCGGATGTCCGCAACCTCGAGACGCATCCGATCTATCCCACGCGAAGTTCGCGAATGCTGCCGGCGGGCGGCCGCCCTGCCCTAAGGGGCGTTCTCGCCGCGGTCGAGGCGCTTTCAAGGGAGTTTCCGGAACGATTTATGCTGAAAATAAGATACATTCAGCTTAATTATGCCTGCCAAACGATCCGTTCTTTGCGTGGATCTCGGCACCCACACCATTAAGGTGGCCGAGTTTCAAATTAACGAAACCGAAACTCTCATCCTCAAGGGGGCCAGCTTTAAGCCGGTGCCCCAGCACCCCGGCTCAGGCGAAAAGCGTGAAAGGGCAATCGTGCTTGCCCTTAGGGAACTGGAGGAAAGTCAGCGGCTTAAAGGGACGCAAGTCAACGTCACCGCCCCGGCATTCGAGACCCTCTCCAGGTTCCTTCAGTTGCCCCCGGTCGATGAAGTGAAAATCTCCCAGATGATCCGTTACGAGATTCAACAAAACATCCCCCTGCCCCTGGATGAGCTTGTTTGTGATCACCAGATACTTGCCGAGGCGAATCCGGAAAAGGCCGAGACGAAAGTGTGGGTTGTGGCGCTGAAAACCGAGGCAGTCGAGAATCTATTTCGAACATTCGAGGCCTCCGGGTTGCGGCCGGCCATCGTCGACGCGAGCCAGGCGGCGCTCTGCAATGCATTTCGCTTTAACTACGCGGATCTCCCAGGCTGTTCCATGTTGCTCGAGATCGGCGCCAGAACCACCAACCTGCTTATCCTGGACCGCGAACAGTTCTATTCCCGAACCATCAACATCGGAGCCCACAACATCACCCAGGAATTCGCGGCTGAGTCCAAGTTGTCATTGGCCAGAGCCGAGGAGGTCAAAGTGCGCAATGGATTTGTGGGCCTCGGGGGAGCGTTCGAGGAACCGGACCATCCCCATCAAGCCGCCCTGGCCAAAATCGCACGGCAGGTGCTGACTCGGTTGCACTTGCAAGTTAAGCAAACGATCCAATTCTACTGCGCCCAGCTCGGAGGGTCCGCTCCGGAACGATTGTTCCTGGCGGGCGGAGGAGCCAACTTGGTTTACACCGAACATTTCTTTGCGGAAAAGTTCAATTTGCCGGTTCACCCTTTTGATCCCCTTCGCAACCTGGAGGTCGCGGAGGGAATGGACGCGAAGGAACTGGCCAGGATGGCGCCCTTGCTTGGAGAGGTGGTAGGACTCGGCCTGAGGAGCATTGCGGAATGCCCGGTCGAGCTGAATCTCATTCCCAAAAGCATTCGGAAGCAGCAGGAATTCGATCAAAAGAAGCCTTATTTCATTGCCTCGATCTTGAGCTTGATTTTGATGCTCTTTGTCTATGGTTTCTTTTTCGAACGACTCGCTGACATCAAGCACCGGGCACTCGCCGAACTGACGGCTGAATTAACGCCACTTCAGGCAAAGCATAACCACCTTCAAAACGAGTTGAGCAGCATCCACCGAAGCAACGCTGCCATCGCAGAATTGTCGGGTTATCTGAAAGAGCGTGTTTATTGGGGAGATCTGCTCACCGAAACCAAGCGCATTCTCATGCAGATTGAGCTGAATGCGACGGAACCCGGAAAGTCTGCGGGCCTGTGGATCGAAAAGTTCGGGAAATCGGATGAAGTCATCCAGAGCGAAGACCTGGCACTCACAGAAAATCCTCCCGTGCTGTGGGGTCCTGGGCCGGGATTTCAATATCGCAGGCCCGTCCTGCCTTTCTCCACGACCACCGGTCCCAGCGCCGCAACCAACATCCTGAAGTCGATTCCGGCAGAGATGCGCGCTGTGAACCTGAACACTCGTGGCGCGAAAACGGCCAACGCCGGGCTGGCTTATTTGACCGAGAACGAATTTCGCTCCCGGACGAATACTTTCTCGCCGCAAGGGACCAAGCTTTCGGGGGAGTTGGAACAGGTGGATGATTCGGCGGATACTTTTGGGTTCGGAATGACCTTCGAGTTGAAGGATCCCATCCGCCTTTGACATGAAAAGGGCCGCGGCACGTTGCCGCGACCCCTCTGTTACCATGTGTTCTCAGTTTACCTGCTTACGCGGTAAAACTTGGCTGCTCCCGAGGTGGTGATGACTTGCGGAGATGTTGAGGAAACATCCGCCCACGGCCCTTTGATGCTCGAAGCTGATTGGAGGGTTCCGCCCTCGGTCCATGAGATCGTCAGACTCGTCCCGCTGCGTGCGATGGACAAGGTTGGCGGGGTCGTGGAACCCCCACTATCCGCTGGGACAAGCACTGTGATCTTGAGTTCGGCTCCGAACACTGTATCCGAACTGCCCGCGCTGGTTTGGTGAACCTCGGCCGCAAAAACGTTGTCACCTTTGACCAGGTTCGTGGTCACGAGATCGATCGGCCCTTCATACGCATTCTCGTGATCGCCGAAAAACGTCGAGAAATCAAACGGCGTTCCAGCAGCCAATCCAAATCGCAAAACCTCGGCTCCATTAATGTAGAAGACCGCGCCGTCATCCACCACATGGCGTAATCGCAACTTCTGGACCGACCCGGGGTCAACATCCAGGTTAAAATGAGTTCGATAATAGAACGTGGTGATATGGACGCCATTATCGTCAAAGCGACTGATCGGGGTCCGAATGGGTTCCACCGTGGTGGTGGACTCGTCCGCGATCAGCATTTTGCCTTGCGGCCACTTGCTGTCGTCGAACGCTTTTGCACTCCATGCTGTTCCCAGGTCGGTGCCCGACCGATCGTACCGGAAGGTGCTCTTATCATCGATCGCAAACAGCGTGGTTACCGCGGGAACCACGTTGACCGTCGCGATCAGTTCAGCTCCGAACACTGTATCCGAGCTTCCAGAGCTCGCCTGGTGAACTTCCACTGCAAAAACATTATCGCCGGTCACCAGGCTGGCGTTCGAGATATCGAAGGGCCCTTCATACGCATTCTCGTGGTCACTAAAGAAGGTCGAAAAATCAAACGTGTTTCCAGCCGCGAGTCCAAAACGGCTCACCTCGACACCGTTCAGGTAGAACACCGCCCCATCATCGACTGCATGGCGAAGTTTCAGCTTCACTCCTTTGGTGCTACCGGTCCAATTAAAATGGGTTCGATAGTAAAAGGTCGTGATATGAACTCCGTTATCGTCGAAACGGCTGATCGGCGTAAGGATGGGTTCGACAGTAGTGGTGGACTCGTCTGCAATCAACGTTCTGCCCTTCGGCCATTTGGTATCGTCGAATTTGGGCTCTTTCCACGCCGTGCCAAGGTCCGTGCCAGACCGGTCGTACGACCACAACTTTTGGTCCCCAATTTTAAACAGGATGGTTTGCTGGACAAGCGCTCCGAGCGAAATACTGACGGGCGCCGAGTCAACGAATAGGCCCGCGCTATCCGTGGCCCGAACCGTGAGGACATGGGCATCATCGCTCAATCCGGTCGCGACGAAGGTAAATGGACTGGCGGTGGATTCGCCGAGTTTTTTCGTTTGGTCGAAGAATTCGACTTTGCTGATTGTTTTGTTGGTCGCTGCGGCGGCTGAAACGGTGATCGTAACCGCCGTGCCCGGATCAAACGATGCTCCAGCGACAGGGCTCGTGATCGCAGCTGTCGGTGCGGTTAAGGATCCAGGAGGCCCGTACGATTCCAGGACGTTGCCGGGGATATAAGGCAAGAATTTGGGATCCCCAACAGTTCCCACTTTTCGCCATGCCACATCCACATAATCCCCACCACCACCTTCTTTGTAAATGGCTTGCACCCAGTACCTCTGGCCTGCCTTCAATGAAATCGGAGAAGAGGTCTGGGGTGCCCCCGCTTCCAAAAATGCATTGCAGCAGCTGGTTTCCTCCGCGATTTGAACCGCGTTCGCTGGATTATCGTCGGTGCTCAGGAAGAGCCTCGAGGCATCATCGCTGCGCAGGAAAAACTCGTAATCAGCCGTTTCCACAGGGACCAGCCAGCCCGTCAAAGTGCCTCCGTAATTGTCGTGCGAAGCATCCGGAAAGATTAACCGGCTGGTGAATTGGGTTACGTAACCGATCACATCCGCTGCGTCGTCGAGGTACTTTTGATCCTGCAGGAGATTGTCGACCGGGGTCCCGGCGATGTCGAAGTAGGCCTTAAAGCGCAATCCGCCTTTAAGAATGATAAAAGCTGGCACCGCCCTGACGGTGTTTGGAGCGATCGTGTTTGGGGTCGCAGCGATATCCGCAATGTTGTTCACGGTCAGGTTGTACACCCCCCCAGGAGATTGTTTGCTGGTCGTGAGTTTTACCGTATTCGGTGTGACAAGAGTGGCGGTTGAAACGGTCAGCCCATTGTCAAAGGCGTAGTTGGCCTTGTTTCCAGCGCTTGCGGCGGCCAACTCTTCCGAGAACACCACGTAAATATCGGTAAACGTCTCACTGGCCGTTGCGCTTACGATCACCGGCTTTGTGGTGTCCGGGATGACAGTCAGAATCGCATCCACAGAATCCACATTTCCAGCGGCGTTTGTGATTTTGACCCTGAACTTCGCATTGTTATCTCCCGCCGCGGCGTTTGTTAAGGTGTACGCGCTTAGAGTGGCGTCCTGAATCGCGACCCCATTTTTGGACCATTGGAAGGAGAAAGGAGGCGCTCCATTCGGCACGACGGAAAATGTCGCGGAACCGCGCTCATTGACCGTCAGGGCAGTGGGTGGAAGTTTCACTGTTGGCGCCCCGGTGATGGGAGGGACCGTCGTGATCGACACGTCATCCACCCAATGGTTTTCGACGGACCCCCCGGTCCGGCCACCGAGTCCAAAACGGCCTGCCACTGGAGCATAGTCAGGGATGACGAGATTTGTGTAAACCGTGATGCCTTTAAAGACCACATCCAGGGTGCCGTTCGGATGAAGATCGATAATAAAATCCACAAAATTCGTGCCGGTCTGCAGGCTGGCATCACCGCCCGTCGCGGGATCCTTAATGGGCGGAGTTGTGACCGTACCCACCCCGGCGAATTTCGTGTGCGCGAAGACATTCCCTCCCCAATAGATATCCATCGCGGGAGCCTCACCGCCACCATTATCATACGTGTCCAAAGCAACACGCAAGCGACTGCCTGTGCCCTCTTCTCCGAAGGCAGCATCGCTGATATCGTCCCCAAAGCTGAAGCTGAAGCCGTCCGCTGGGGTGCCTCCGCCGCCGCCAATCAGGAGTTTCATCTTGGCGGTGAAGCCACCTATCGGTTGACCATTGTTGAAATCATCTATGATCGCGGAGCCTTGTTGGCTGCCAATGGCATCGGTAAGACTCAGGTATCCTGAATTGGCCACACCGCCGGTGTCTACGATCTTGGCTGGATCGTACAAAGTCATTCCGGTCGGTATTCCATTGTTGAAGTTGGCGTTATACGTCGCCGCGAGTGCGGTCGTTTGAATCGCGGCACATAACAGTGCCAGCGCCGGCCCGAGTTTCGGTTTGTAGGTTTGGGTTAGCATGTCACTCACAAACCCATTCCTTCAGTGGAATTGGGCTGCGTGTTCCACGCCAGAACACAAGGGAGCTGCACGCGACGCAGCGCAATAGTAGAATGGGTGATTGCTTGAATGGAGATTATCGATCGTGTCACAATGCCGCAATATTTTTATCACTTTTCGGACATTGATCTTCGACAGGCTTGCGCGAGCCTCCCGAGTGGGCGGTGAGTAACGCGCAACGGCTTTGCGAAATCTGCCTAATATGGTTTATTGATTCATGGAAAACATGAATACCCTCAGAAAATGGACGGGATCGCTTTGCTCAATTACTTTTCTGGCACTCTTTTTGATGGGCTGCGCCACCGAACCTGTCACTGGCCGGCGGCAGCTCAGTCTTGTTTCCGCGGGACAGGAAACGGAGCTCGGTTTGACCAGCTTCGAGCAACTCAAGAAGGAAACCCCTATCAGCAAGGATCCTTCGGCCAATGCGCTCGTCCAGAAAGTCGGCAAAAGAATCGCCGCGGTTGCGGATCTTCCAAATGCGCAGTGGGAATTCGTCGTCTTCGAAAGCAAAGAGGCCAATGCTTTTTGTTTGCCGGGAGGGAAGGTGGGTGTTTACACCGGTATTCTCCCGATTACACAAACTGAGGAAGGCCTCGCCACCGTAATCGGACATGAGGTGGCTCACGCTGCGGCGCATCATGGAGCCGAAAGAATGAGCGACACGATGGCCGCCGAAACGGTTGGCAAGGCCCTTGGCGCTGGTCTCTCGACGCAGGACCCCAAAGTTGCTTCCATGGTCCAGGCGGCCTATGGCATCGGTTCGCAATTGACGGTGCTCAAATATAGCCGCACCCAGGAAAGTGCAGCCGACCGAATCGGGCTGACTTACATGGCGAAAAGTGGTTATGACCCCGAAGCTGCGATCCATTTCTGGGAACGCTTTGCCCAATATTCAGAAACCCAGGGAGGCAGTTCCACTCCCGCCATCTTTCGGACTCACCCCGTCGACGCGGTTCGCATTGCCGACCTGAAAAAGTGGTTGCCGGAGGCCCAGCAAGCATACAAAGGTCCTGGTAACATCGGGAAGAGTGTCATTTCGAAATGACGGACCTGGCGGAATATCGACTGATCCGCCGGCGGCCGGAGTTCATCGCTTGTTCTCCGCGCCACGGCTCATGGCGTTTTGATCTGATCGGTTGCGTGTTGAGCTTCGGACATTGCTGCGGCTGGAGCCCGCTCTCCCTCTCAAAGCCGCGCCGAGGCAAGCGCGGGCGATTCGGTCACCTCCAAGTGGTCAGTGGCGTGCGCAAAAGTCCAAGCTGCGGCCGGGGCTCACGGAGCCGCACCGGTCCAACCTGAGAATTGCTGCCGGCCAGTGGCCTGACCAGTTTTCGAAAAAGCTTCGACACCTCAAGGGCCGGTTCATAGAATCTTACGCATCCCTTGCGCTGGTTGCTACAGGGTGGTGCCAACCAGCCAGGAATTCTGTTTTTTGATGATGAAAATGAGCCGTCGAACCTTGCTGGCCAATTCGCTGGGGGCTCTAGCTGCGGCGCCTGCCTTCGGAGCTGAGACCCCCCCGCCTGCTGGGGAACGCACCGTCAGCACGGCCGAAAGCGGCCCTGTCTGCCTGACCGATTTCGAACCGCTGGCCCGAAAGCAACTTTCACATATGGCTTTCGAGTTTATTGCGGCCGGAGCCGGGGATGAAATTACTCTACGGTGGAATCGAGAGGCGTACGATCACATGGCGTTGCGCCCCCGCGTGCTCGCGAGTTCCGGCCCGGTCGATTTGCGGGTCACTTTATTCGATGAAACATTGCCCCATCCCATCCTGCTTGCCCCAACCGCTTTTCACCGGCTGGCCCACCCGGAAGGGGAGGTAGCGACGGCGCGAGGGGCGGGAGGTGCTGGCGCGCTCTTCGTTGTCAGCAGCTTCACCACCCGGCGGCTGCGCGACATCGCGAAAGCCTCGACCGCCCCTCTCTGGTTTCAGTTTTTTGATCTTCGCAAAGATCGACAGGCCATGATCCGCGACATCGTGCAGGAAGCGGATGGACTGGGTTGTAAAGCGTTTTGCATCACCGTCGATGCGCCAACGACCGGACCTCGCAATCGCCAGGAGCGGGCCGGGTTCAAAATACCGGACGAGTTCGAAACTCCTTATTATCCGGATCGCCAGAAAACAACCATGATCACCGGACTGCCAATCACAGGAGGGTTTGGTTGGAGTGATATTGAACGCGTGCTCGGCATGACGCAAAAGCCGGTTCTACTCAAAGGGATCCTCGACCCGGAAGATGCCGATCGCGCTATAAGACTCGGCGTCAAAGGGATCATTGTTTCGAATCACGGTGGACGATGTCTCGACACTCTTCCGGCCACCATCACTGCGCTTCCTGCTCTTGCGGACCGGGTCGCGGGCCGTGTTCCCATTTTGGTTGATGGAGGGATCCGCCGCGGGACCGACATCATGAAAGCTCTTGCACTGGGTGCCCGGGCAGTCCTGATCGGGAGGCCGTACCTTTGGGGCTTGGCTGTGGATGGTCCTGCTGGCGTGACTCGTGTTGTGAACATTTTGAAACAAGAGCTTGGCATGGCGATGGAACTGGCCGGCAAAAGCACGCTCAACAGCATTGATCGCTCTGTTCTTTGGTAGGGGGAAGGCCAGGGTCAGACCGGGGTCAGACCGCAGTCAAACGGAAGCTAGAGAATGAACGTGGAACCTTTGGAGCTTAGGACATTGCTGCGACGGGTCTTCGACACAGTCGCGCTCCGCCGCAAAGAGGGGCATGACTGTGCTGAAAGACGGTCGCAGCGATACCCCAAGCTCGACACGCGTCAGCTTCGGACGCGCGCGAACTTCCTCGACAACCAGATCACGGAAAGAGCGCACCCGCCTTCAACTCCTCGCTTGGCTGAACGTTCAGGCTAGAGTAACTTAACGTCAGTGAAACTCCGGCTGATCATCTTTTTCGGGATCATAGCAGGAATCACGCTTCTTTTGGTTCCGAAGAGAACCCCGACCCTCGTTAACAATCGACCGTTGAGCGGATGGATTCAGGATCTTTCCCTGGAGGATTATCAGCAAAGAACCACCGCCCGCACGGCATTATTGGGCCTGGGAGAGGGGGCAGTTCCTGATCTTATCAAACAACTCCAGATCCAACCTTGGCCCGCCCAGGAGAATCTGGAAAAAGTGGCGGTTCGATTTACCAGGCGCACGATCCGATGGCCCAGGCCGACTCTTGCCCGGCAGCGAGCGTTGCCCATTCTCGCTGAGCTCGGACCGAAGGCTTCGGGTGCCGTTCCAGCCGTCGTGGAAAACCTGGTTTACCCGGATAGCAACGTTTCTTTGGAAGCGGAAAGGGTCCTGCGCCGCGTTGGCCCCTCAGCGGTGCAAGGTCTTGCCCACGGTCTCAGAAGTCCAAACCCACATCTTCGCACTGCGTGTGCCCGGGTTCTGAAAGATTGCACGGGATTTGATCCCACAACCCTGGCTCTGCTCAGAGAACGAGTTCAAGTTGATTCGGTCCCGGAGGTTCGGGCAGCGGCGATTCGCACCGTCGCATGGTTAAAGCCGGACGATCGTGAACTGCGGGCGGTGCTGCTGAAGGCACTCCAGGATTCCAACCCAGAGGTCAGAATCGCGGCCGTGCAAAGCGTTGAGGACAGCAATTTGCGCTCACCTGAAGGGCTCGACCAATTGCGCCATTGCCTGGCTGATTCCTTCGTGGGGGTTCGTTTCCAGGCGGCGCAAGCGCTTTGGCATCTAACCCGCGATCAGACCGTCACCAGCGTGTTGATCGATTGCCTGCATGACCGAAAAGTAGGATGGCAAGCTGCTTACCTGATGGGCGCGATGAAGACCCAGGATTGGGACGCGATCAACGCCTTGATTCAAGCTCTGCAAAGGGAGCGAGTTGACCGGCCGCTCCGTTCACCGCCCAGCACCTCATTCGCTCTCGGCCAGATCGGACGAGCCGCCATCGTTGGGCTGATTCCGATCTTGGAAAATCCGGACCCGAAAGTCAGAACCGCGTCTGTCCTGGCGCTCGGTTTTATGCGTGGACAAGCCAAAGAATCCATTCCCGCACTCTTGCCCCTCTTGAAAGACCGAAACACGGAGGTCCGCCAGGCAACCGCGCTGGCCCTGGCTGCGATCGAACCGGGAGGCAACCGCGCCATGGCCGTCCTCATCGAAATGCTGCATGCGGAGGACATTTACGTCCGCATGGACGCCGCGGATGCCTTGCGCAAAATTGATCCCGCTACGAACTGGCAGATAGCAAGTGAGTAAAACCGCTGGCACTACGCATTTTCCTCTTCTCGCAACCATGCTTTCCAGTGATCTATTTCGACCATAACGCAACTTCCCCGATCTGCTCGACCGCACGTGAAGCGTGGCTCGATGCTTGCGAACGTTTCCCGGCCAATCCATCAAGCCCGCATCGTCTCGGGGCACGGGCTGAAACCGCCTTGCACGAGGCTCGTGAAGAAGCAGCACGATTCCTGACTTGCTCACCGCACGACATCGTCTGGACAGCTGGAGCCACGGAAGCAAACAACGCCGTGCTCTACCATGCAGCCCGCCTCCATCCGCAAGCCGAGGTTTGGGTATCAGCGGTGGAACATCCCTCGTTGCTCAAATCAGCGGAACGATGGTTCGGCGAAAGGGTCCGGCTCCTCCCAGTCCACAACAACGGTGTGATTGACCTGATGTTCCTCCAAAAGCAACTCACCCTTTCGCGCCCCGGACTCCTGGCGATCATGGCGGCAAACAACGAAACCGGTGTTCTCCAACCTTGGCGAGAAATCCAGCAACTATGCCAGATGCACGGCGTAGCGTTCGCTTGTGATGCCGCGCAATGGGTCGGCAAACTTCCTTCAGCAGGACTTGGAAAAAGCGATTTCGTGATGGGTTGCGCGCATAAGTTTAGTGGCCCAACCGGCGTTGGATTCATCAAGGTGCCGCCTCATTTCCGTCCTTACCTGGTTGGGGGCGAACAAGAGGATGGCCGCCGGGCCGGAACGGAAAATGTCGCGGCGATTCTCGCGATGGTGGCCGCCTGGACAGATCGAGAGCGCCGGATCCAAGCAAACGAGATCGCTCTGCGAGAGACCTGGCGGGATGAGTTCATCCACTCTGCCCTCCAGAGTCCAGGTGTGGCCGTTCTCGGGATCGAAACAGGGCGCCTATGGAATACGATTGCGATCTTGATGCCCTCAAATCCGGATTGTCGTCGAAGATGGGTCGTGCAGTTCGATAAGCTCGGATTTGCGGTTTCGACCGGGTCCGCTTGCGCGAGTGGCAAAGAGAAACCTTCCCACGTGATCAGCGCAATGGGACTGGATTCCTCGAACGATCGGCTGATTCGGTTCAGTTCGGGCTGGGAGACGACCCAAGCGGAGTGGATCGCGTTAGGCAAGGCCCTCACTCAACTCGCTTCTCATCACGGGAACAGCAGAAGCTGACGTCCGGGCGGGCGCCGAAATGATGCCACGGAAAGGCTTGGATGTTGGTCGGGAAGCCCAGCTCTCCGGCAGGAAATTTCGAAGAGCCGGTGAATTCGTTCCGCAAATGGTCCTTTGCCAGTCATCCTCGATCCAAAGTCAGGATCGTTCAGTTTCCCCTCTCGGAGTGAGCGGATTTGGTTAAGGACCTTTTCTTTTCTATCAGCGAAGTGCCTTTGCAACCAATCCTCAAAAAGTGGTCCCAAACCGAAAGGGAGTCGTAACGGGACGTACCCGGCAAATCCAGCCCCGGCTTCGACGGCCGCGGTCAGAATTGAAGGCATTTCATGATCGGTGATTGCGGGAATGACCGGAGCTACGAGCACTCCTACGGGAATTCCCGCGCGACTCAGTTCCGAAATCGTTCGCAATCTGTGCTGCGGCAGAGAGGCTCTCGGCTCGAGCTTAGCAGCCAGTTCCGACTTCAAACTGGTGACCGAGACGTTCACGGCGATACCGTCATGAGCAGCCAGCTTTTGCAACACATCGACATCCCGCGTGACGAGATGATTCTTGGTGATGATGCAAACAGGATTGGCGAAATCGGCAAGGACCTCCAGGCACTGTCTAGTCAGCCGCAGTTTCCGTTCAATGGGCTGATAACAATCGGTCACACCACTGAGCGCTACCACCCGAGGAACCCACTTCGGGGAAGCCAATTCATCCCGCAAAAGAGATGGTGCGTTTTCCTTGACCATGATTCGCGTTTCAAAATCCAGGCCAGCCGAAAAACCAAGATATTCGTGAGTTGGCCGCGCAAAACAATAGATACAACCATGTTCGCACCCACGGTACGGATTAACGCTCGCATCAAACCCAATGTCCGGACTGTCGTTCCGAGCGATAATCGTTTTCGTGGCGTCGCGATAGAAATGAGTTTGAGGCTGGGGTCGTTCCCAATCCTCGCAACCATCCAAATCAAATTCCAGATGCAAACGATCAAACCGATTGGGAGGATTTTGCGCCGCCCCTCGTCCTTGGATAGTCCCGGCAATACTGTTCATACGAACAGTATCTTAAACGCCTTGTGATCGAGGTGCAACTTTTCCCCGAGTAGTTGAACCTCCGTTCCCCCGATTGCAACCGGGGACTCGAGGGGAGAAGTTATGGCGGAGATTTACCATGAGCACTACGTCAACTTTAAACCTGGATTACGACACCGTTCGAGCAAATACCGCCCCGGCCGTTCTGAGCAAGATTGACCGGACGATCGAAGAACGGATCCGCTTCTATTCAACTCAGCCGATTGAAGTGATCCGCCGCAGGATCGCGGAACTCGATCAGGAATGGGATATCGAGCGATGGCTGGAAATGAATGCCGCTGGTCTTGCCCTCACCGGAATCCTGTTCGGCCTGGCAGGAAAGAAGCGGTGTCTCGCCTTCAGTGGAATCGTGCTGAGCTTTCTCATGCTCCACGCTGTGAAAGGGTGGTGCCCTCCCATCCCAGCGTTGCGCCGATTGGGCATCCGAACCCGCAAGGAGATCGATCGGGAGAAATACGCTCTTAAAGCGGTCCGGGGTGACTTTCGCGAGCTCGTGACCTCTGCGGAGTCCCTCCAAACTAATGGAGCACAAGACCTGCTGGCGGCCATGGAAAAATCGTGAAGAGGTTACCACGCAGCAGACAGCACGATCAGTTCTACGAGCAAAACCAGACCAAACAACGCCCAAGTGACGACCTCGCGCGGTTTGAGGTTCTTTTGAACAGGAGGAGAAAACCCGAACAGAAGCTTGGCCCCTCCGATGTCGAGGATATCGCCACTCCGAATGATCGCATCCGTGACGCGCTCACCGTTCAGATGAATAATGGCTGCATTCTCCGATTGGACGCGAACGAGCTGGCCTTCTTCCAAACGAAAGACTGCGTGCTTTTCAAAGACCCCGGGCTCACAAACTTGAATGGCGGAATCTTTGCCCCGGCCGACAACGCAAGGAAGGCAGGCGCTGGAATAGATCTGAAGCTGGTTCCCCGCCCTGCCGAGACGCCGAAGCTCAATCACAGGGGGAACTGATTACCAAATCCGGCGCTTAACCACGATTCGGTCCCCAGGGTAAACGGGTGGATCCATTTTCGGATCCCCGATCGCTTTCAAGCAGTTTACCACCTCCCGGTGGCCATTGGCGCGCATCAACTGAACGCGCTTCTTGTCGGCGAAATCGGTGAAGTCACCTGCGGATTGAATGGCCTTGAGCACGGTCATCTCACTGATATAGAGCTGGCGGCTCGGCGCTTTGACTTCCCCGCCAACGAAATAAAACCGGTCTTCGGTCCGGACGAACACGGTCAGCCTCCGGTAATATTTCGGAACGTACGTGGCCTCGATTTCCTTCGCAAGTTCAGCGCGGGTTTTGCCGGCTGCTTTCATGGTGATATTTAAGGGCAGGCTCACGCTGCCGTCCTCACGGATGGTTTGAATGATGGGAGGCGTGACCTGCACATCGGTGAACTCGATTGTCACCTTATCTCCCACTCGCATTCGATCAACACTGCCCACAGACTCCGGACTGTCCGGCGCTTTCGAAGCCTCTGGCATTGTTTCGCAACCGACGAACAAAAAGCCCAGGAGCGCTGCTAACCCAATCTGCGACCGACTCAATTTCGACCAAATACGCTTCATTGCTGTAACCATGGAGGGACCTTCAAATTAATCAATATTTCTGTTTCAAATCGGCGCCGCCGCCTCGTTCAAGATTCGCGGGCTTTTTCTCGCCATTATTTTTCGCGGCTTTATCCGTGTCATCATGCTTGGAATAATAATCGTAATAATAGCCGCTGTAATAATAGTAATATGAATCCTGCGAGATGTTGATGTTGTTCAGCACGACCCCGAGGAGATTGCCGCCAACTTTCTCAACCATCTGCTTCGCCCGAACCGTCATCACTTGAGGATATTTTCGATATTGGATAACAAGCAAGGACATATCGACCTCGCTCGCCAAAATCGAAGCGTCGCTCACACCCATGATGGGCGGGGAGTCGAAAAAGACGAAGTCGTAACGTTCTTTTGCCTGGCGGATAAACTCCCGCATTTGGAGAGAATTCAAGATACCCAGGGAGCTGCTCGGCAGCTTGCCCGATGGCAAAAAGTTCAGGGTCGGCACGGTGGTGGTTTGAATCACTTCCTCCATCGTATTCTGTTTGAGCAGGAAGTTGGTCAGACCGACCGAATTCGACACGTTCAGCAGCTTATGCAAGCTGGGACGGCGCAAATCAGAGTCCACCAGGAGAACCCGGTGGCCATTTTGGGCGAAGACCGTCGCCAGGTTGAAGATGGTCGTGGACTTGCCCTCGCCAGCGCCGCCGCTAACCACGGTAAGCGTGTTCTTCCTGTCATCCTTCCTCGAGAACATGACGTTTGTCCGCAGCACGCGGTAAGCCTCCGCGTGCGGACTGTCCGGCCCTTCATCCAGGAGCGAACCAACGTTCTGTGGAATGACCCCGAGCACCGGAGCTTGCAAGGTCCGTTCCACATCGTCGATCGTTTTGACGCTGGTATCGAGATACTCAATGAAGAACGCCAAACCGAAGCCCATGATGAGCCCGACGATGACGCCCAAAGTGATGCTAAGCGGAATGTTCGGTGAAACCGGTTTCAGCGCGTCTTGCGCCGGCTCAACAATTTCGACGGCCGAATTCTTCGGAAGCGCCTTGTCAACTGTTTCCTGGAGCACCCGGAGGAAGATACTGTCACGAATCCTTTGCTTCGTTTCGAGATCCCGTTTCGCGGCAAAGTACGGACGATAAATCTGGGTCATCTTAACATCCTTCTCCTTGGCATCTGCCAGCTGGCCTTCCGCGGATTCCATCTCGGCCTTATGGGTCGCGACCATCACTTCCAACCCCTTCATAATGCCATCCACCCGCAGATCAATCTGACTGTTGATGTTGCTGATGAGTGAGCTAAGCCGCACCACCTCGGGATGCTGCTCGGAATAATCCTGAATCCGCAGCGTGTATTCCTGGGTAGTTTTCGCCAGATCGCTCAGGAACCGATCCAAATGTTCGTCCTTGTACGCGGTTGGAAGAACATTTCGCAGTTCCTCCTTCCTGATGTTTTTCAGTTTGTCGTAAAGGGTTTGGTACTGGACGAACCCCTGATTTGCCCGCACGCGCTCGCGCTCGATCGTTCGAACGGTTTCAGGCTCCAGGGTCACCTGATTGAATGAATCGCCCACGTCCGAGATTTTGTATTTATTTCGAAGCTCATCGACCAACTCCTGCGCCTTCTCGACCAATTTGGTTTGATCGTCGAGTTTCCCCTGCAATGCCTCGATGCCCGTTTGAGAAAGCTCGCTCTTGTACGAGAGGCGCTTGGCTTTGTAGACATCCGCGATTTTGTTCGCGATTTCGGTGGCCTGCGACTTTTCGTCGCTGTAAACGGAGATCTGGATCAAGCTTGTGTTCCGCATCTGACTGAGCGAGATCTGCTTCAGCAAAATCTGATAGGTCTCCGCCGGGGTCAGCCTTCCCTCCGCCCCAAATTTCTTGGACCACTTCTTGGTCAGTTCCAACTGATTGATCACCTCCGTTAAAACCGGCCGGGACTTGATTTTCTCGAACTCGGTCGTGATGAAGTATGGATCGTACCCTGCTTGTTGTTGACCCGCGAGGAGGGGGGCAATATCCGTCATGTCCTTCGCCACTTCGATCCGCACCGTGCTCATGAAAGTTTCGGGCAAAATGAAGGTGACAGCGGTGGTGGTCAGAACCACCAAAAGGAATACCGCGAGGATTACCGTTTTGCGAATGCGGATGATTCGCCAATAATCCAGGAAGTGGAGCTTGGTCTCGGGTTGTTGCGGGTTCGGCGTGAATTTCGGTGCGTCCATAACAAAAAAAAGGAGGCTAGAGTTTTGGTTCCAGCCTCCCGTCTAAATTTTCAAAATAACTGGCTCAGTACGATCCTCGGATTCCAATGTAAACACGGTTGCGCGTAAAACTACGAAACGCTTGATCCGAATCTAGCCTATCATAGTTGTACCCTGCCTCCGCCGCAAGGAATTTGTTGATATTGTAGGTCAGTGCAACCAACCCGAAAAGATAATTTTCAGTCGGATTGCTGGAAACTCCTTGATAATAAAACTCCGAATATTGATACCCGATCAAACCGGTGGCATTGAGCTTGGCCGTGATCTGATGGTTCACCGAGATTTGAGCCAGCGTGCTTTCCGCATCCAGAGTTGGCGTTGTGGTCCCGAACCCAACCACCGCGGTTGCTCCCTTCGAATGGCGCACGTTCAAACTCGCGTAACTCCCTTGACGATAGGTATAGGAAATGCCGCCTTCCGCGTATGGGCTCACGGTGTCTGGATTGCCGGGGAGATTGTCGTAAACCGTGTATTGCGCACCCACGCGTAATGAGGCGTTCAGTTGAGGATTGAACGTGTGATCGACCCCGACGTAAGCGTAATGGGATTGATTATCGCGCGAATTGCCCGTGAAGGCGCTTCCCGGTGCGAGAAGTTCGTTGCTGGTATAATCATTGATCCCGTATTGATAACCTAACACCCCGATCGTGCTTGGCACGATGGTGAATCTTCCATTGGCTGTGATGAGGTGTTCATCACGATCGAGAATGGCGGAATAGCTG
>JADMIO011482829.1_pt1 | contig 33362 bp, 31 predicted proteins | sample 8958161 | NCBI WGS metagenome assembly JADMIO01 (sample SAMN16585339, study PRJNA669376) | soil metagenome | isolation source: Crop rotation soil | place: USA: Cullars Rotation, Alabama | collected 2011 | reverse complement strand
AGCGGATGAGGCAAGGGCCCCGCGGCGCACGCGCCCACGGAGCCCTCACCGCCCCTGTCCAGCCCACGGACCTGAGGAAGCTCGGCCGGGCTTGCAGGCCATGCGGAAGGCCGCCTTGTTGGAGAAGGAGTAGCCGAACCCGCCCTGGTGGCCGGTCGGCCAGGCCTTGAAGGATTCCCAGCCGGAATAGCTGGTCAGGCCGGCGCCGCCGAGCGTCCACGTCGTGGAGATCGGGTAGGTCCCCGGATGGGTGATGGTGAAGAACTGGTTCTGGCTGACGCCCCCGTCCGAGCGCGTGAACTGATAGCCGATCTCGACCGGCGCCTTGGGGTCGATGCGGCCGGTGACGGTGATCTTGCCGTTGAAGGTGATCACGGCCGGGCACTTGCCCTGGTAGGCCACGGGCGAGGCCGACAGGGTGTCGGTCATGCCGGTGACGATCGAGGCGGCGAAGGCGGGAGCTGCGAAGCCGGCGGCGAAGGCGGCCACGGCGGCGACGGAAACAAGCTTACGATTCATGACATTGTTCCTCTTTGTTTGAGTTCAACGTCACTGCAGCGCGGGCGCCTCTCTGATCGGAGGCTGTGTCATGGTTACGCTGAGGCCCGGGCTTCGGATCACACCGCCTGGGCGGATTTTTCGAACCGCGCGATCCCGAACCGTTCGAAGCCCACCCCGGCCTCTTCTCCGAACGCCAGCCGCGCGAGGGCTTCGCCGATGACGGGCGCGAACTTGTAGCCGTGGCCGGAACAGGCCGAGCCGATGACCAGCCGGGGCCATTCGGGATGGCGGTCGACGATGAAGTCGCCGTCGGGCGTCGAGGCGTAGATGCAGGTCCGCTGCGCGCGGACCGGGCCGGCGGCGGCGGGGATGCGTTGCGACAGCATCCGGATCAGGGGCGCGGCGTCCTCCGGCCCGGCGTCCTGGCGCGCGTCCTCCGCGCGGGAGAGCACGCGGCCCGGAATGTGCGAGCCGGCCTTCACGCCCGAGCCGTCGAAGTCCGGAAAGCCGTAGACGGCGTCCAGCTCGTCCTCGAGCAGGAACACCGGCATGACCTCCGGCGTGGTCAGATCCCGCTCGGCCGGCGTGAACCAGGCGAAGGACTGGCGGGTGAGGGTCAGCGGCAGGGGCGCGGGCAGAAGCGGGTTCACCCAGGCGCCCGCGGTGAGGACCGTGGTGTGCGCGCGGATGACCTCGCCATCGCTCAGCCGAAGGGTGACGCCGTCGCGCGCCGGCTCGACCCGCTCGACCGCGACCCCGGTGCGAATTCGGGCGCCGTTGGCGCGCGCCACCGCGAGGTGGGCCTCGACCCCGGCCTCGGGACGCAGGATTCCGGCCTCGGGCTGATAGACCGCTTCCCAGTGGGCCGGCAGATCGAAGGCCGGAAACCGCTCAGCCACCTGGGCGGGGGTCAGGCGCTCGTGCGCCAGGCCGTGTTCGATGGCGGCGCCCAGGGATCCCGTGACGATCTCCGCGCCGGGGATGCCCGCTTCAAGGATGCCGGTCATGGTCAGGAGACTGCGCCCCGTCTCGCGCTCCAGCGCCCGCCAGGCCTCGAAGGCGCGCCGGCACAGCGGCACATAAGACGGGTGCTCGAAATAGGCGGTGCGGATGATCCGGCTCTCGCCGTGGGACGAGCCCCCGTCGTGGGCGGGGGCGACGGCTTCGACGCCAATGGCGCTGACGCCGCGGCGGGCGAGCGCGGCGAGCGTGGCGGAGCCGTGGGCGCCGAGGCCAATGACTGCAACATCGAAACTCATGACCTAGGTGTCCGGCGCCGAGGCGGCGGGCGCAAGGCGCCACGGCAACGCTTCCCGAGGCGGCCCCGCCGTGCCAAGCTTCGCCCATGTGGGCTGAACGGCTTCAGAAGCGGCAGGGTCTCAAGTGGCGCCTGTCCCAGATCTCGACCTCCATGGGCGGGCCGAGGCCGCTGAAGTTGTTCGCGGGCGCCCTGGCGCTCGGTTGGCTCATCGGCGTGGTGTTGCACACCCTGATGGCGAAGGTCTCTCCGCTCTACTGTTTCGGCATCACGACCGCGACTTTCGTGGCGGTGTTCACCATCTGGCCGGAGACCCGCGAACGTCTCATCGGCCTGCTGATCGCGAGCGTGAGCCTGTTGCTGGAGTGGGTCTGGGTCGTGCGCGGTCCATTCGCGGAGGTCGCGCTCGTCCTGCTCTTCAGCCCCATCGTCATCGGTTCGATCGTCTTTCGGGCCTACCGGTTCGGGGAACGGGTCGGACTGGTGGATGAGCAACAGGTCCCCGACTATCCGGACAAGAAGGCGCGGCGGACGCGGGACCCACTCGGTTTCATCGACTAGCCAGCCTGCCGTCGAAAATAGGGGTGTCGCCGGTGCTCGATCTGAACAGCAACGCCCAGTCGGACGCACCGGTCTATGTCCCGCCGAAGCGGCGTCTGCACTGGGGCTCCATCCTCCTGACGCTCCTGGCCGTGTGCGGGTTCGCCGCCTATGTCTGGTGGCGCTTCCAGACGCATCCGATCTGGACCGTGGCGTTCGCCGCAATGGCCCTCCTCGTCTATGGCTTTAACCTCTACCGGCACCAGGCCGTGCTGCTCATGATCCTGATCATGGTTCCGCTCACGCTCGGCTGGCTTTGGTACAATCACGAATTGACGCCTGCTTCAGCGGCGATCGTGGCGATCGGCCTGCCGGTCTATTTCGTCATCCGCACGATGATGTCGCCGTATTCCTGGGGTGAGCAGAAGGTGGCGGACTATCCCAATCACGGGAAGCATTCGGATTTTTGATGCGCGCCGCGCCGGGCATGTCCCCGGCGCGGCCTCGATTCAACGCGAAAAAATCCCCTTCGGCACCATGACGTGCACGCCCTTGTTGCGGTCGACCAGTTCGGTGATGTCGACGTCGCCGGCGACACTGATCAGGGCGTAGGCGTCGTCGCGGCTGAGATGCTTCTCGGCGACCAGGAAGTCGATCATCTCGCGCACCGCCTTGTGGGCGGCCACCGACAGGTCGTCGTCGAAGCCCATGGCGATGTAGTGGGTCGGGGTCTCGGCGCGCGGGTAGCTCTGGTGCGTGCCCTTGCGCAGGACGAAGCGCAGGCGCCCGACCAGGGAGGTCTCCATGGCGGTGATGTCGACCTCGCCGTTGCCCTGGCCGGCGTGGCCGTCGCCGACCTCGAACAGGGCGCCCTTGGCCCAGACCGGCAGGTAGAGGACCGAGCCCTCGACCAGCTCCTTGTTGTCCATGTTGCCGCCGCTCACGGTCGGGGCGGTGGAGTCGTAGCGGCCGAAGGACGGCGGCGGCGCCACGCCCATCGAGCCGAAGAAGGGACGCACCGGAATGTCCACGCCGGGCGCGAACTGGGCGATCCCCTTCGCACGGTCGATCGGGATGATCTTGGTGCGCGGATAGGGGAAGTCCTCGGTCAGGAAGCCCACGCCGTAGCGGAAGCCGTTGTAGGCGTAGGGCACATCGATATCGACCTTCTCGATGTGGACCTCGAGCGTGTCGCCGGGCTCGGCGCCCTCGATCGCCACCGGGCCGGTCAGGATGTGGCCGCCCGGACCCTTGTCGGTGACATGGGCGTAGATGTCCCTGAGCGTCTGCTGCACCTCGGCGGGAGCGACGCCGTTCTTCTCCAGAGCGGTGGGGCTGGAGGTGATCAGGGTGTGGACGATCACCGTGTCGCCCGAGCGGATGGTCAGGACCGGCCTGGCGTTCGCGTCGTAGTAGCCCCAGGCCACGGTCGTGGGGGTGGGGTCGAGGGTGAAGGTGCGCGGCGCCTCCTGCGCCATGGCGGCGCCGGCGGCCAGGCAGAGGCCGATGGTCAGGATCAGTTGCCGCATCGACGAGCTCCCCTGGTCGTGTGGTTGGCGACCTTAGCCGCAAGCGCCGCGCCCCGTCACCCGACTTGCGCCACACGAACAAACCCGGAACAATGTTATTCGGATTCGAGGAGCCTCCCCATGCCGTCATCCGCCGTCACCGCCTTCCGCAAGCTGCACGAGAGCAGTTGTTTCGTGATGCCCAACCCCTGGGATATCGGGTCCGCCAAGGCGCTGCACCGGCTGGGCTACGAGGCCCTGGCCTCGACCAGCGCCGGGGCGGCCTGGGCCATGGGCGCCGCCGACGGCGCCGTGCCGCTCGACCAGATGCTGAGCCACCTGCGCGACCTGGTCGGGGCCACGCCCCTGCCCGTCAACGCCGACTTCGCCGACGGCTTCGCCTCCGCGCCCGAGGACGTGGCGCGCAATGTCACCGCCTGTGTGGAAACCGGGGTGGCGGGATTGTCGATCGAGGACTCCACCGGCGACGCGAAGCAGCCGCTCTATCCCTTCGACCTGGCCCTGGCCCGGGTGAAGGCCGCCCGCGCCGCGATCGACGCCACCGGATCGGGCGTGGTGCTGACCGCGCGCTGCGAGAGCTTTCTGACCGGCCAGCCGGACCTGGGGGAAACGGTGCGGCGGATCACGGCCTTCGCGGAGGCAGGGGCGGACTGCCTCTACGCGCCCTTCCTGCCCGACGAGGCCGCCATCCGGGCGGTGATCGCCGCGGCGGGCGGCAGGCCGGTCAATGTGCTGCTGGCCGGGCCGGGGGTCACGGTCTCGCAGCTGGCGGACCTGGGGGCACGGCGGATCAGCGTCGGCGGCGCCCTGGCGCGCGCGGCCTGGGGGGGCTTCCTGTCCTCCGTCGCCGACCTGAAGGCGGGGGCGTTCAAGCTCTTCGCGCCCGTGGCGCCGTTCGCGAGCTTGAACGAGATCTTCCGGTAGGGCGGGAAGCGCGCGTCTGAACCGACGGCCGGGTCAACCATTAGGCTCGGAACTTCCGTGACAGTGGCGCGCCGATAACTGTGACCATCGACGGGTTCAGCGGCGCCACACAGAGCACTGGCTCCCCTCTACCCGATGGGGAGAGGGGCTCGCGCGAACGAAACCACGCTCCGGACATTCCCAGAGGCGGCGATTGCAGCCCTCTGAATTCACCGACGGCTTCGTCCATGCGAACGCCTGCTTGAACGCAGCGCCCCTTCACTCCGGACGCCAACCACTTCTACGTTCGTACGACCAAGGGGAGATCCACGATGGCCGATCTGCGTCCATTCACCATCGCCGTGCTCGCCGGCCTGAGTCTGTGCGCGGCCGCGGCCGCGGCCGCTCCCGGCGCCGAGCTGACCGCCCAACTCCGCGCCAAGGACCAGGCCCTGCTCGACGCGGTGGCGCCCGGGAACCGCGGCCTCTGGGATCGCACCCTGACGCCGGATGCGCTCTACATCGACGAGAACGGGGGCGTGCTCGACCGCAAGGCGTTCCTGGAGGCGATCGTGCCCCTGCCCGCCGGTCTGTCCGGCAGTATCCGCATCACCGACTACCAGGCCCAGCAGCACGGCGATCAGGCCTTCGTCATCATGAAGGCCGAGGAGAACGAGCGCTATCACGGCGTCCCGCTGGTCGCGCACTACCTGATGACCGAGACCTGGCGGCGCATCGGCGGCGACTGGAAACTCGGATCGGTGCACGCCTATGTGGTCAACCCCGATCCGCCCGCGGTGACCCTGCCGTCGGCCGAACTCGACGCCTATGTCGGCCGCTACGAGCTCAGCCCCGACATGCACTATGTGATCCAGCGCGAGGGCGACCACCTGACCGGCGCGACCGAGGGGCGCAAGGCGCGCGAGCTGAAGGCCGAACTGCGCGACGTGTTGTTCGTCCCGGGCAGTCCGCGCAGCCGCAAGCTCTTCCAGCGCGAGGCAGGCGGGCGGGTGACCGGCTTCATCGACCGCCGCGAGGGCGAGGACCTGGTCTGGCGCAAGCTGTCCTGACCAGGCCCCCTTCGCGTCAGAAGCGCCAGGCCGCCCGGGCGGTGACCTGCTGGCTCCGGTCGGCGCCGCCCGAGACGAGGGCGCCGTAGTCGAGGCTGATCGAAAGCCGGTCCTGCCGCAGCGTCCCGCCGAAACCCACCATCAACTGGTCGTGCTCGGCCGCGTCGGTATTGGTGACGTAGACCGGCCCGGTCAGCCAGTCGGCGTACTGCAGCCGGGCGTCGCCGGCGCCCTGGAAGCTGTGCTGGTACTCGACACGGAAGTGCGGAACGAACATGCCCTCCGACCCGCCGCTCGCCCAGTCGCCGTGCATGCCGAGCGCCCCCTTGAGGCTGCGGATCGACTGACGGTCGTAGGCCAGGGCCGCGACGCCGCCGGTGGTCTCGGTGAAGGCGTCGAGCGTGGCGTCGACCACGTCCAGCCGGCCGTATTCGGCCAGGTAGAGCGATCCGTGCCGGCCCTCGAGCGTCGCGGTCAGCGAGCCGAACAGCTCTGAGCCGTTGCGCCGGCCATTGGCGAAGGTCGAGGTCCCGGCGATGGCGCGGCGCGAGTCGTAGTGCAGTTGCCCGCCGCCGGCGACGCCGTCGAGGAAGCTGTGCTCGCCGAGGCGCCAGCTGGCGTAGACGACGCCGACATAGCTGCGCGCGTCCGAGCGCGTGCCGGCCGAGCCGATCTTGGAGCCGTCCTGGCCGTAGCCAAGGCCGGCGCCCCAGGCGAAGCGATCGCTGACCCAGTGGTCGAGGCCGAGGCTGATCCCCGAGGTGGAGAACTTGAAGCCGCTGTGGCCGTTGCGCCCGCCGCGCATGCCGAAGTCGAGCGCGCCGCCGGTCCACACGGACACGCTGGCCGGCTGGTCGGCCCCGCCGCGGGCCCTGAGCTTGCCACGGCCCGGTCCGGCCTGGTCAGCCGCGGCGGCCAGGCGCACGCCCGGACCGTCGAACACGAGCGGATCGAAGTCGCGGTTGGGCCGCAGCATCAGGTTTGGGTCGTCCGTCTGGCCGCCGCCGAGGCCGAAGGTGAGGCCGTTGCTGACTCCTCCGGCGGCGCCGGGACCCGCGCGATGCATCTGCTCGAGCCGCTGGTTGAAGTTGTCCAGCTGGGTCTCGCCGAAACGGATGGCCGCCTGGGCCTGGGCGTCGAGCAGGCCGCGCACGTCCGGATCCAGGCTCGGGTCGGGTCGGGCGGCGACCACGAAGGTCACCGTCGCGGGGGCCGAGGCGCCGAAGCTGTTGGAGATTGTGTAGGTCACCACCGCATTGCCGGAGAAATGCGGGGCGGGCGTGAAGCCGAGGATCAGGTGGCCGTTGGCGCCGGTGCTGATCGACGCCGTGCCCGAGGCCGGCGCCGCGACACTGACCACGGCGGCGCCGGTGAACGGGCCGCCGGTGGCGCCGGTGTTCAGATCGGCGCTGCCGCTGGTGTCGGCCGCCACGTTTACGGTCTGGGCCGGGCCGGCGACCGGGAGCACGCCGGTGTAGGTGAAGACGTCCGCCGCACTCGTGGCCGTGGTTCCATTGGGCGTGGCCACCGTCACGTGCGGCGCGCCCGTTCCCGCCGGGCTGGTGGCGGTGATCGAAGTCGCGCTGTTGACCGTGAAGCTGGTCGCATTGGTGGTTCCGAATCTCACCGCCGTGGCGCCGGTGAAACCCGTGCCGGTGATGGTGACGCTGGTCCCGCCGCCGGCCGCGCCCGTGGCCGGGCTGATGCCGGTGACGGTCGGCAGGGCGTTGTAGGTGAACAGCGCGCCCTCCCCGCCGACGCTGGTCCCTCCGGCCGTGGTGACCAGGACCGTCACGCCGCCGGCGGCATGGGCGGGCGCGACCGCCGTGATCGTGGAGTCGCTGACGACGGTGAAGCTGGTCGCCGCGGTTCCCCCGAAGCTGACCCCGGTAGCGCCCGTGAAGCCGGTCCCGGTGATGGTGACGGTGGTTCCGCCGCCGACGGGACCGTTGTTCGGGCTCAGGCCCGTCGAGTTCGGCGCCGACAGGTAGGTGAACCCGCCGCCCACGCCCGAGCTCACGCCGCCGGCCGTGGTGACCAGGACGCTGACCGCCCCGGCCGCGTGGGCAGGCGCGACGGCGGTGATGGAGGTGTCGCTGTTGACCGTGAAGCTGGTCGCCGCCGTGCCGCCGAAGCTGACGGCGGTGGCCCCCGTAAAGCCGGAGCCGGAGATCGTGACGCTGGTCCCGCCGCCCGTCGGGCCGTTGCCGGGGCTGACGCCGCTGGTCGTGGGCGCCGCGGTATAGGTGTAGGCGGAGCCCGCGCCCCCGACGCTGAGGCCGCCGGCGGTGGTCACCTGCACGCTGACCGAACCGGCGGCATGGGCAGGCGCGACGGCGGTGATGCTGGTGGCGCTGTTGACGGTGAAGCTGGTCGCCGGCGTGCCGCCGAAGCTGACCGAAGTGGCCCCGGTCAGGCCCGTGCCGGTCAGGGTGACGGTGGTCCCGCCGGCGAGAGGACCGGCGGTCGGGCTCAATCCGGTGAGCGTCGGCAGCGCCAAATAGGTGAACTGGTCCGCCGCCGTGGTCGCGGTCGTTCCCGCCGCCGTCGTGACGGTGACGTCGACCGTGCCTGCCGCGCCCGCGGGCGCCGTGGCGGTGATGGAGGTGTCGCTATTGACGGTGAAGCTCGTCGCCGTGGCGGCGCCGAAGTGGACCGCCGTGGCGCCGGTCAGGCCCGAACCCGTGATGGTCACGGCCGTGCCGCCGGCCGCCGGCCCCTGACTGGGACTGACCGCGGTGACCGCGGGGCCGCTCAGGTAGGTGAAGGTGACGGCTGGAGCCACCCCACCCACGCCCTCGGGCGAGCTGAGGCTTTCGAGCGAGAGCCCAGCCGCAGCGATCCCTGCCGCGACCGTCACCGTTCCGGACCCGGCCGGTGAAATGGCGGTGACCTGGGTGTCGCTGACCACGGTGACGTTGGTGGCGTGACCCGAGCCGAAATCGACCTTGTTCACGAAGGACAGGCTGGTTCCGGTGACGGTGACCAGGGTGCCGCCCGCCGCCGGGCCGCTCGTCGGGGTGATCGAGAGGGTTGAGGGCTGGTCGAACTGGAAATCGCTGCCTGCAGTCGAGGCGCTGGTTCCCACGGCCGTGGTGACGGTGACGGTGGCGAAGCCCGGGAAATGCCGCGGGCTGACTGCGGTGATCTGAGTGTCGCTGTTGACCGTGAAGCTGGTCGCCGCCGTCAGATTGCTGCCCCCGCTGTCGAAACCCACGCGCGTTGCGCCGGTAAAACCCGTGCCGCTGATAATCACAGTCGTGCCGCCGCCCGAGGTTCCGTGAGTGACCGAGAGCCCCGTCACGCACACCGTCGCACACGCCTGGGCCCGGGCCTGAGGCGCCGGCAACGCAAGAGCGAGCAGGATCGCCAGCGGGGCGAGGAAGGCCCAGGGCCGCCAGGCGCGCCAGAAGGCCGACGCATTCGCCGTTGTGATCGAAGTCATATCAGTCCCCGCCCGCGAGGCCCCGACGACGCGTCTGGGGCCGCCCTTGCCGCAAGTCCCGCCAGACGCGCGACAGGCGCGACCGCGAACGCACGTTCCGCCAGACCAACGTCGCCGGCGGCGGCGACCAAGCCTGCCTCCGGAAACGACAACTCCGGACCCAGGTCGGCGAAGAGCCCGAAAGGCCACGCCTTTCAGGTCGCTACTTATCGCCCAGTTAGGGAGCCGATCCGCCCGTGTGTCAACTTTGGGTGGTCCGCGACGGCCCGGCCTCCACCGCAAGTCTAGGCCTTCGACGGCGCGGCATGTGTGAGACAGATCACATCCCCGACCGCCGCCCGCACAACCCCCTCCCGCACCGTATACGAAACGCGCTATGGCTGGCGCGAACAGAGTCCTCGGGAGGGATCGACGTGAAATCCGTGTTGCTGGCGGGCGTGGCCTGCCTGGTGCTGACCGCCGCCGCCCAGGCGGCCGCTCCGGCCAAGGCGCCCGCGGCGAAGGCGGCCACGCCGGCCACGGCCAAGGCGGCTTCCGCCGACGCCCAGTTCAAGGCGCTCTATTCCAAGGAATGGAAGTGGCGCCAGATCGAGTTCGGCGACACCGACGACACGCCGGTGCAGGGCCGGCCCCTGCCCAAGACCCTGCCGCACGAAGACCCGGCCACCCACGCCAGGCGCCTGGCCTACTGGCAGGACACGCTGAAGAAGCTCGACGCCATCCCTGTGGCCAAGCTCTCGGCCGGCGAGCGGGTCAACTACGGAGTCTATCGCGCCCAGCTGGTCAATCTGATCTCGGACGAGAAGTTCCGCACCTGGGAGATGCCGCTCAATTCGGACACGGCGTTCTGGTCCAATGTCGCGACCACCTCCCGGCGCGACTTCCATTCCGAGCGCGAGTACCGGGCCTACATCAGCCAGTTGAACGACATGCCGCGCTATTTCCGCGAGGAAGAGGCCGACATGCGCGCCGGTCTGGCGCGCGGCTTCTCGGTCCCGCGCGTGAGCCTGGAAGGCCGCGACAAGTCGATCGCCGACATCGCCGAGGCGCCGCCGGAGGCCACCACCTACTGGGAGCCGTTCAAGTCGATGCCGGCCTCGATCCCGGCCGCGGTCCAGGCCCAGCTGCGCGAGGACGGGCGCAAGGCGATCGCGGAGTCGGTGATCCCGGCCCACAAGGAGCTCCTGCGCATGATGCGCGAGGAGTATCTGCCCAAGACCCGCACCACCCTGGCGGCCGAGGCCATGCCGGACGGCGTCGCCTTCTACCGGGCCCAGATCCGCGAATACACGACGCTCGATCTCAGCCCCGAGGAGATCCACCAGAAGGGCCTGGCCGAGGTCGCGCGCATCCACGCCGAAATGCTGGAGGTGATGGCCAGGACGGGGTTCAAGGGGACCTTCCCCGAGTTCCTGCACTTCCTGCGCACCGACCCGCAGTTCTACGCCAAGACCCCGCAGGAGCTGCTCAACCGCGCCGCCTGGATCGCCAAGCGGGTCGACGGCAAGACGGCGCAGTATTTCGGCAAGGCGCCGCGCGGGCGCTTCACCATCGTGCCGGTGCCGGACTCGATCGCGCCCTACTACACCTCCGGCCGCGGCGGGCCGCACACCTACTATCTGAACACCTACGACCTGCCCTCGCGGACCATGTACACCCTCACCTCCTTGACCCTGCACGAGGCGGCGCTGGGCCACTCGTTCCAGCTGTCCCTGGCCGAGGAGCAGGCCGACCAGCCGGAGTTCCGCCGCCAGAGCTACATCTCGGCCTATGGCGAGGGCTGGGCCCTCTACACCGAGAAGCTCGGCAAGGAGATGGGCATGTACGAGACGCCCTATGACGACTTCGGGCGGCTGACCTACGAGATGTGGCGCGCCTGCCGCCTGGTGGTCGACACCGGCATCCACCACAAGGGTTGGACCCGCGACCAGGCCGTCGCCTACATGCGCGAGAACACCGCCCTGTCGCTGCACGAGATCGACACCGAGATCGACCGCTACATCACCTGGCCGGCCCAGGCGCTGAGCTACAAGCTGGGCGAGCTGGAAATCTGGAAGCTGCGCGCCAAGGCCGAGAAGGCCCTGGGTCCGAAGTTCGACATCCGCGCCTTCCACGACGCGGTGCTGGCCACGGGTTCGGTCCCGATGCCGGTGCTCGACGACGCCATCGACCGGTTCATCGCGTCGGGCGGCAAGGACCCGGTGGTTCCCGACCTGAAGCCGATGGCGCCGGCGGATTAGACACCCAGGAGGCGGATGAAGATGGCGACGCGCGGTTCAGCCTTGCTAGGCCGCAGGCTGGCCTGGTTGACCCGCCAGAAGGTCGCGCAGGTGTTCGGTTTGATGTCCTGGCCGCCAGTTTTGCCGGTATCCACCACGATCCCATCCTTGAGGCTGAGGCTGCAGATCACGATGTCATAGTCCCGACCGCTGGAAGGAATAAGGTCCATGGCATCGCCGGTGTTGGCCTTGGTCTGGAAGTGGATGTCAAAGCGCGAGGGCTCGATGGAGTTCGGCTGCAGTGGCAGTGGCGAGGCCGCCCGGGCCGCGAGCGGCAGCAGTACGAGCGCGGCGGCGAGAAACAGGGACGAACGCATGCTCATTCTCCGTTTTCACGGGTCCGGAGGCTGCCCGGCCCGCACCGGTGCTAGGCTCCGCGCGCAAGCAGCGCCGTGATCACGGTCACGCTCGGGCGACTGATTGATCCTTCTCCCGGTCGGGAGAAGAATGGGCCGCGTTGCGATAGCAACGGGAGGATAAGGGACTGCGGACTTTCCCAAAGGCCCCGTAACCCCTCACCCTCCCAGGCCTCCGGCCCGGGGCCCCGCCCTCTCCCTCCGGGAGAGGGATTGACACTGCGTCACCACCCACTTACCGTAAGTCATGGCTAACACACAGGCTGCGCTGTCCGCCCTCGCCGACCCGACCCGCCGCACGGTGTTCGAACGGCTCGCGGCGGGGCCGCGCTCAGTGGGCGAGATCGCCCAGGGCCTGCCGGTGTCGCGCCCGGCAGTGTCGCAGCACCTCGGCGTGCTGAAATCCGCCGGCCTGATCACCGACCGGGCCGAGGGCACCCGCCGCGTCTACCAGATCGATCCCGCCGGCCTCGGCCAGATCCGCCGCTGGCTCGACCAGTTCTGGGACCAAGCCTTGGCCGATTTCGCGGCCGAAGCCGAACGCACCCATGCCGAGAAGGACAGGAACACGTGAGCGAAGCCCTGCAGATCACACCGGCGCCGGTGCGCAAAACCGTGACGGTCAAGGCCCCCCAGGCGCACTGTTTCGAGGTGTTCACCGCCGGCATGGGCCGCTGGTGGCCGCCGACCCATTCGACCTCCAAGAGCCCGCTCAAGGACGTGGTGGTCGAGCCCCGCGCGGGCGGACGCTGGTTCGAACGGGGCGAGGACGGGACGGAGACGGAGTGGGGCAAGGTGCTGGCCTGGGATCCGCCCGCTCGGGTGCTGCTCGCCTGGCAGCTGACGGCCGACTGGTCCTACGACCCGGCCTTCGAGACCGAGGTCGAGATCACCTTCACCCCGAAGGACGGTGGCGCCACCGAAGTGACCCTGGAGCACCGCAGGCTCGAGCGCTTCGGCGCCGCGGCCCAGCAGGTCGCCGACGCCATCGGCTCCGACGGCGGCTGGCTCGGCATCATGCAGGAGTTCGCGAGGGTGGCTGAGGCCTGAGCCCTCGACGCCACGGCCAAGGTCTGGTTCTCTGACCCCTACGCGAGTGGGGGGCTTCATGAACTACCGGTTGATCGGCGCGGCCGTGGCGGCGTTGTGGCTGATTGCAGGCCCCAGCGCCGCGACGCCGGGAAACAGATCGGCGCCCGAGAGCGCGGCCGAGGCCGGCTCTCGCGATTTCGACATTGGTCTCACAGCACTTAAGCGCGACGATTTCGCCGTGGCCATTGAGGCCTTCACGCGTGTCTTGGCGACGCCGGGAATTCCGGCAGGCCGGCGGTTCGGCGCACTCGTGAACCGGAGCATGGCTTGGTCCAGGAGCCGCGAGCAGGCGAAAGCGCTCGCCGACATCGAGGCCGCCATCGCGCTCAGACCCCGGGACCCGAACGCGCTGGTGACCCGCGCCAATATCGAGGACGACGGCGGCGACCCGGCCTCGGCGCTCGCCGATTACGACAGGGCTTTGGCGATCGACCCTAGGTTCGGCGTGGCGCTGTACAATCGTGGCATCGTGTTCGAACACCAGGGCAAGGATGAAGCCGCCCTGGCCGAGATCGACAAGGCCGAGGCCAGCGGCTACCGCACCGGCGAGTCCCTGGTGCGCCGCGCCCGGATCGAGGGCCGGCTCAAACGATGGGACGCCGCGATCGCTGACGCGGACAGGGCGATCGCGGCGGGAGACCACACCGACGCCCACACGCTCAAGGCGCTGGACCTGTATATCGGCAAGCAGAACGCGGCGGCGGCCGAGGTCGAGGCCGAGCTGGCGGTCGCGCAGAACCCGGGCGACCTCGGGGCGCGATCGATCCGGTCCGCGATACGCGACATCCTCGGCAAGTCGGACGGCGCGGTCGAGGACTCCGACGTGGTCCTGGCCAAAAGGCCGAACGATTCCGGCGTCTGGAAGGGACGCGGCCAAATCCTGCTGAACGCCGGGCGCTATCATGAGTCCGCCGACAGCTTGACCCGATCCTTGAACCTGGAGCCCACAGGGACCTATGCCGTGATCCAGCGCCACGTCGCGCGGCTGCGCCAGGGCGAAGGGGACCAGACCGAGTTCGAAGCAGCCTTGGCGAAACTGAAGCCCGATCCGTGGCCGTCCACGCTCATCGCCTTCTTCCAGGGCAAAATCGACGAGCGCGCGCTGCTGGCGGCGGCAGACAAGGGCGCGCCCGCAGAGCTCGCGGGCCAGCGCTGCGAGGCCGACTATTATATCGGTCAGACGCGGATGGCGGCGAAGGACCCCGCCGGGGCCAGGCCCCACTTCGAGCGCGCAGCCAAGGCCTGCCCTTTCAATTTCACCGAGGGCGCCGGCGCGCGCGGTGAACTGAAGCGGATGGGCGCGTGATGCGCGGCCTCCTTGTTCTCGCCCTGGCCCTGACGTGCCTAAGCGGCGCGGCGACGGCTTCTTCTGTTCAGCCCAGCGCCGCGAGTTCCGACATTGCGCGCGGCGTTCAGGCCATGCAGGGCGGCGACCCAGCGGGCGCGATCACGATCTTCGACGCCGTGCTCCAACGTTCCGACCTGAAGGGTGAAGAGCGGTTCGAAGCCTTGAGCAATCGTGGCAGCGCAAAACTCAACGCAAGCAAGCCAATCGACGCCATCGAGGATTTCGACCAGGCGCTCAAGCTCAATCCCGACGCAGGGATTGTCTATGTGCTGCGCGGACAGGCGAAATTGGCGCTCTACCAATATCCGGAAGCGCTCACCGACCTGGATATGGGGGTGCGGCTTCTGCCGCAGTCAGGGTTCGCACATTACCAGCGAGGCATCGCGCACTATCGGCTGGATCAGCACGATCTCGCCCGTGCGGACTTCGACGAGGCGGTGGCTCTGAAGCTTTCTGTTGGCGACCTCTACGTCTGGCGCGGTGAGCTGGACCTCGAAGCGGCCAGATTTGAACCCGCGATGGCGAACGCGGACGAAGCCATTCGACTCGGCGCAGCCGGTGAGGGCCACGCCCTCCGCTCAAGAATCGTCTTTGGGCTCAAACACGACCCGGCGGGCGCGGAACGGGAGGCGGGTCTCGCGATCGCGGCGTCTCCGGAGAATTCGGGGTTTCATGTGATGCGCGCCAGCGCGCGCACGACCCAGGGCGAGTATGATCTGGCCCTCGAAGACACCGAAGCGGCGCTTGCGCTTTGGCCCGGGAGTCCCGAGGGACTCAAGGCCAAAGGTGACGCAATGCTGGGCGCGGGCCGTTATGCGGACGCCGTACAGGCCTACCTCGGCGCGCTCGCCGCGAACCACACCAGTCCGTATGTCGCCTTGAAACTGCACATCAGCCGCATGCGTCTGCACCAGGAGGATCGGGTCGAGTTCGCAGTGGCCAGTTCGCGAACGAAGGTGACCGGCTGGCCGGCTCCTATCTTTGCATTTCTGCGTGGCGCGCTATCCGATGAGGGCCTGATGCAGGCCGCTCGGCAAGGCGCCGAAAAGGACCAAAAGGCGCAGGTCTGCGAAGCGAACTTTTACATCGCGCAGACACGCCTCGCGGGCGGCGACGATGCAGGGGCTCGCCCCGGCCTGTCGGCGGCCGCCAACGCCTGCCCATTCGATTTCCTGGAACGGGCGGCCGCCGCGGCTGAACTCACCCGAATGGGCGGCTAGTCCATACCGTCGGGCCGCGAATTCACCGACCGTTTCTCGCGCTCGTCCACCTCCAGACGGAATACGTCCGGCCGCCCGTAGTGACCCACCGGGTCGAAATCGAAGCGGGCGCGGACGACCTCGTCGGGATCGATCTCGGCGGTGAGGATCCCCTCCCCGCCCCGGAGCGGTCCGGCCAGGACCTGGCCCAGCGGGCCCGCGATCACCGAGCCGCCGCCGATCAGGCCGTCGATCCACTGGCAGGCGGAGACCACGAAGCAGCGGCCCTCCATGGCGATGTGGCGCATGGTCGGAGCCCAGGTCTCGCGGTCGTCGACGGTGGGGGCGCACCAGATGTCGACGCCCTTGGCGTACATGGCCGTGCGCAGCAGCGGCATGTAGTTCTCCCAGCAGATCGCGCCGCCGAGCCGGCCGAAGGGCGTGGCGACCGTGGCCAGGGTCGAGCCGTCGCCGAATCCCCAGATCAGGCGCTCGGCGGCGGTGGGCATCAGCTTGCGGTGGCGGGCCACGAAGCCGGCCTCGGGCGTGAAATAGAGCGCCGAGCAGTAGAGGGTCGCGCCGTCGCGCTCGACCGCACCGACCACGGCGTGGAGGTCCAGGTCTCGGCAGAGGGCGGCGATGGCTTCGGTTTCGGGGCCCGGCGCGTCGATGGCGTTGGCGAAATAGCGGCGGAAATCCTCGCGGCCCTCGGGCGTGCGCGAGCCCACAACGACGCCGAAGTCCTGGCCCTTGGGATAGCCGCCGAGGAAGGCCTCCGGCAGGACCGCGAGCCTGGCCCCGGCGGCCGCGGCGTCGCGGATCAGGTCCAGCGCCTTTTCCAGGGTGCGGGGGGTGTCGAGCGGAATGGACCCAGCCTGGATGGCGGCGACAATCGTCATCTCAACAACCCATCCCTGTTCGTCTCGTTCGTATTGTTCGTTGGCGATCTTGCCTTGGAGGTCAGCGGGGGTCGAGCCGAAGAAAGTTAGCCAACGCACATCACGAACTTCACGAACAAGACGTGATACGGCTTCGCCGCCTAGTAGGCGTGGCTCTCGGCGGGCCGTTCTTCGAGGTGGCCGTCGCGCAGGGCGAAGACGCGGTCCATGTAGCCGGCCAGCTCCATGTTGTGGGTCGCGATCAGCGCCGCGACGCCCTGGTCGCGCACAAGGTCGTGCAGGGCCTGGAACACGGCCTTGGACGTGGCCGGATCGAGGTTGCCGGTGGGCTCGTCGGCCAGCAGCAGGCGCGGGCGGTTGGCCAGGGCGCGGGCGACGGCGACGCGCTGCTGCTCGCCGCCGGACATCTGGGCCGGCTGGTGGGTCATGCGTTCGCCCAGGCCCAGCCGGGTCAGAAGGTCCGCGGCCCGCGCCTTCGCCTCGACGGCCGAGGCGCCGGCGATGCGGATCGGCAGGGCCACGTTGTCCAGGGCGCTGAACTCGGGCAGCAGGTGGTGGAACTGGTAGACGAAGCCGAGCTGGAAAAGCCTGAGCCGCGTGCGCTCGGCGTCGGTCAGTTCGGTGCAGTCCTGGCCGCCGATGACGATGCGGCCGCCGTCCGGGTGTTCCAGCAGGCCCGCGGCATGGAGCAGGGAGGACTTGCCCGAGCCGGACGGCCCGATCAGGCCGACGATCTCGCCCGCGCGCACCTCGAGATCGACGCCGCGCAGCACCGGCAGGGGGCCGACGCCGGTGACGTAGGTGCGCTCGAGCCCCCGGATGGAAAGGATCGGCTCACTCATAGCGGAGCGCCTCCACCGGATCGAGCTGGGAGGCCCGAAGCGCGGGGATGAAGGTGGCGCCGCAGCTGGCGAGCAGCGACCAGAGCACCACGAAGGCGATCTCGTCCCATTCCAGCCGCGCCGGGATGCGGGTCAGGAAATAGACCGACGGGTCGAACAGGTGCGTGCCGGTGATCCACTCGAGGAACGACTGGATCGGGCTGATGAACACCACGAACAGCACCCCCAGCACCACGCCCGCCACCGTGCCCATGACCCCGATCAGGCTGCCGGCCATGAAGAAGATGCGCAGCACCGCGCCCCGGCTCGCGCCCATGGTGCGCAGGATGGCGATGTCGCGGCCCTTGTTCTTCACCAGCATGACCAGGCCCGAGATGATGTTCAGGGCCGCGATCAGCACGATGAGCATCATGATCAGACGCATGGCCACGCGCTCGACCTCCAGGGCGTTGAAGAAGCTTAGGTTGCGGTCGCGCCAGTCGCCGACGACGGCGCCCGGGCCCGCGGCGTTGGCGACCAGCGCCTTGACCGCGTCGAGGTGGTCGGGATCGGTGGTCTTGACCTCCGCCGCCGTCCACTGACCCTCCTTGCCGAACAGCAGCTGGGCCTGCTCCAGCGGCATGAACACGAAGGCCTGGTCGTACTCGGCCATGCCGACGCTGAAGGTTCCGCCGACGGTGTAGGTCTTCTGGGCGGGCATGGAGCCGAGCGCCGTGGCGCCCGAACTGGGCGAGGTGATCACCACGCTGTCGCCCGGCTTGACGTTGAGCGTGCCGGCCAGGCGGTCGCCGAGCAGCACCAGCTCCCCGCCGTATTCGCCCTGGCCGAAGCTCTTCGCGGCGCCCTTCGGCTCCAGGTGCTCCAGCACCAGGGGCGTCTCGCCCAGGGCGCGTGGGGTCATGCCGCGCACGATCACGCCGGTGGGCTCGCCGACGCCCTGGATGATGGCCTGGTTGTCGAGCAGCGGCGACACCTGGGTCACGCCGGGAATGGCGCGCAGCCGGTTCAGGAAGGCCTCGCGGTCGCCGTGTTCGATCGGCGCGCCCTGGACGAAGATGTGGCCGTTGAAGCCGACGATGCGGCCCAGCAGGTCGGCGCGGAAGCCGCCCATGATCGACATGGTCCCGATCAGCACCGCGACGCCCAGCATGATGCCGATGAAGGAGATGATCGAGATGAGGGCGATTCCGCCCTGCTTCTTCTTGGCCCGCAGGTAGCGCACCGCCAGGCCGAGCTCCCAGGCGGAGAAGGCTGCGGCGGGTTTGGGGGGCGCGGCTTGCTCGGTCATCGGTGTCCTTCTCCCATTGTGGGAGAAGGTGTCTGCGCAGCAGACGGATGAGGGGTCGCGCCCGGACCGAAGAATCCGGCGGACCGCGCGAAGGCTTGCGGAGGGGTTGCGGAACCCCTCATCCGGCCCTGCGGGCCACCTTCTCCCACAAGGGGAGAAGGACTTCTGATCAGATTCATCCGCACAGCTGCGTCAACGCCGCGTCCAGAGGAACGCTCTGCTTCTCCCCGGTCGCCCGGCGCTTCAGCTCGACCGCGCCCTCGGCCAGGCCCTTGGGTCCGATCACCAGCTGCCAGGGCGCGCCGATCAGGTCGGCCTTGGCGAACTTGCCGCCGGGACGTTCGTCGGTGTCGTCGTAGAGCGGGTCCTTGCCGGCCTTGGCGAGCGCCGCATAGGCCTGCTCGCAGGCGGCGTCGCAAGCTTCGTCGCCCGGGCGCAGGTTGATCAGGGCCACGCCGAAGGGCGCGACCGAGTCCGGCCAGACGATGCCGCTGTCGTCGTGGCTGGCCTCGATGATGCCGGCGACCAGGCGGGAGACGCCAACGCCGTAGGAGCCCATCTGGGCCGGACGGTCCACGCCGTCGGGACCGGTGATGTTGGCCTTCATCGGTCGGGAATACTTGTCGCCGAAGTAGAAGATGTGGCCGACCTCGATGCCGCGCGCGGAGAGCCGTGATGCTTCGGGCACTTCGGCCGTGAACCTCGTCTCGTCGTGCATCTCTTCGGTGGCGGCGTAGAGCGCCGTGCGCCTGTCGACCGCACCCTGCAGATCGTCCCAATCGACGTCGGGACCGGGGGCGCCCATCTCGATCAGGTCCTTGTGGCAGAACACCTGGCTTTCGCCGGTGTCGGCCAGGATGATGAACTCGTGAGAGAGATCGCCGCCGATGGGACCGGTGTCCGCCCGCATCGGCACGGCCTTCAGCCCCATGCGCGCGAACAGGTTCAGATAGGCCACGAACATGCGGTTGTAGGCCTTGCGCGCCGAGGCCTCGTCGACGTCGAAGGAATAGGCGTCCTTCATCAGGAACTCGCGGCCGCGCATGACGCCGAAACGGGGCCGGCGCTCGTCGCGGAACTTCCACTGGATGTGGAAGAGGTTCAGTGGCAGGGCCTTGTAGCTCTTCACATAGGCCCGGAAGATCTCGGTGATCATCTCCTCGTTGGTGGGCCCGTAGAGCAGCTCGCGCTCGTGCCGGTCGGTGATGCGCAGCATCTCCTGGCCATAGTCGTCGTAGCGGCCGGATTCCCGCCACAGGTCGGCCAGCTGCAGGGTCGGCATCAGGCACTCGATCGCGCCGGCGCGCACCATCTCCTCGCGCACGATCTGCTCGATCTTCTTGAGCACGATCAGGCCCAGCGGCAGCCAGGCGTAGATGCCCGCGGCCTCCTGCCGGATCATGCCGGCGCGCACCATCAGGCGGTGGGAGACGATCTCGATGTCGCTGGGGGCCTCTTTGAGGACCGGCAGGAAGAAGCGCGACAGGCGCATGGGGGGAGATTCCGCGCGTCGGAGGAAGGGCCGATCACTTAGCCGGTCGAGAGGGTGCGGTGCAACAAACGAGGTGAGGACCGCGGACCAAAGCCTTGCCGTGCTCAACGGCCCGGGTCACTCTGCGGCAGCGCTCGTAGCGGAGGAGCATGGCCATGCGCCATTCAGTAACCGCTGTTGTGGCCGCGTCCGTGGCCCTGGTTGCGTTCCCTGCCCTGGCCCAGCCCGCCGCGAAGCCGGACGGCAAGGCCGAGGCCAAGCCGGAGGCCCCGCCGGCGTTCAAGCGGCCGGACCTCAGCCTCATCAAGGTTCCGCCAAATCCCGACAACGGCTGCGACGAGCGGCTGGTGGAGAAGCAGGACTTCCGTCTGCGCTATGCCCGCGAGGACGCCTTGAAAAAGGCCAGGGCCGGCGACGACTATCTGAAGGCGCTTCAGGCTCAACGGCGCGAGGCCGAACGAAGCGGTCGAAAGGCGGACGCCAACGCGATCAATGACGAGATCGACGCGGTCGGCCGCCGGATCACCGAACTCGAGACCCAGGCGCGCGTCTATGGCGAAGACCTGGAGAAGCTGAGGCGGCTCCAGACCTGCAAGCCGGCGACGACCGACTACGAGATCCTGCCGACCGACGTGCCGCCGATTCCCGACAAGATCTGCTCCCTGCCGCAGAAGAAGGAGCTGATCGAGCAGTACGAACAGGCCGCCCGCAACGCCTCCAGCAACATCGTGGAGGAACATCGGCGGTCCAATTCCAATATCCTGAGCAAGAGCGAGCACGAGGAGGCCGCCCGCGAGGAGGCCCGCTACACGGAGCTGTTCAGAGAGCTGAAGGCCAAGGCCGAGGAGCTGAGGAACAAGCCGGTCGGGTGCAAGGAGGACTGGATCGTCCCGCCCCTGCCGCCCAAGAAGCCCTGTCCCGAGAAACCCAAGCCCATCAGCCTCGGGCCGAACTCACGGGTGGGTTCCGGCGCCGCGATGCGCCAGAAGGTCGGGGGCATGCTGCTCGGGACCCTGGCGGGCGCCGCCGGTCTCGGCGGCGGCGGTGGCGGCTCCGATGGCCCGACGGTCGCCCAGTGCAAGATCAAGGACGGCGAGTTCACCGCCTTCCAGGATCCCGCAACCGGCGTGAGCCTGAAGCTCGGGGCCAAGCGCTCCGGCGACAAGGTGGTGGTCTTTTCCCGGGTGGACCGTTCGCCGGACAAGGGCACGTTCCAGGCGGCCTATCTGGAACGCGACAACGGCGAGCGGATGGCCCCGTCCGACGTGCACACCTGCGACCTCTGGGGCGACTGGAAGCTGACCGTCTCGTGGACGCGCACGACGTACGTCAACAACCAGGTGGTCGACCGCCAGTCGGGCGGCTGGTCCAGGACGGGCGAGTTCCGCATTCCAGGCGAAGCCGGCGGCTCACCCGGGCTGTGGCGTGATCTCGGCTTCTCCAACGCCTCGGGCGGCGCGCGTCAGATCGCGATGGTCTATCCGATCCCGAAGGGCGGCCTGGACGAGCCCCTGGTGTTCGTCGTGCACGTGACCCGCCCCGGACAGAAGGAGGTCACCACCGTGCCGTTCCTGGTCCGGCTGCGCGAGACGCCGGAAGGCTTCGCCTTCGTCGCTGTGGACGCGTGCCCCGGAGCCTGAGAGCTCAGGCCTGCGGGGCCGGCATGTGGATGATCCCCGACCACATCACGATCAGGAACACCGCGAAGATGATCGCCGACACCCAGGTGGTGGTGATCGCCTTTTTCAGCAGGTTCGGCGTGAGCGGCGCGCCCGGGTCGCCGCCGTCCTTGTGGTCGATGCCGGCCTCGGCATGGCTCACGTTGCCGAGCGGGAGGATGGTCATGGCGGTGATCACCCAGACCACCACGTACATGAAGAACAGCGACAGCGGGCTGAACGGCATCAGTGGGAGCCTTTCGGGGTTTCCATCAGCTCGACCAGCACCCCGCCCATGTCCTTGGGGTGGACGAAGATGATCGGGGTTCCGTGGGCGCCGATGCGCGGCTCGCCGGTCCCCAGGATGGTGCAGCCCTTGGCACGGAGCTCGTCGCGGGCGGCGAGGATGTCGGCGACCTCGAAACAGAGGTGGTGCTGGCCGCCCTTGGGGTTCTTGGCCAGGAAGCCATGGATCGGCGACGCGTCGCCATAGGGCTCGATCAGCTCGATCTGGCTGTTGGGCAGGTCGACGAAACAGACCCAGACCCCCTGCTCCGGCATGGCGAAGCGGTCGTGGATTCTCACGGCGCCGAGGACGTCGCGATAAAGCCTGGTCGACTCGTCGATGGATGGGGTCGCGACCCCCACGTGGTTCAGGCGTCCGATCATCAGCAGTCGACCTTCGCGGGCAGCTTCAGCATTTTCCTGAGGTCCCAGCTGTCGGCGCCGGCCGCCATGTGGACGTCCGAGATCCGCCAGCCGCGCTGGGCGTGACAGAGGTCGTACACCACCTCGCCCGGCTTGCCGAAGTTCCTGAAGCGGGCCCGGATCGTCGCGGTGCGCGGGCCTTCCATGTTGAAGAACTCGAGGTTCCCGATCTCGGTGTCCTGGGCCCCGTACCGCCAGTCGAAATCGATGGCGCCCACCTCACCGGGATGGCCGGTGTCCTTGCGGTAGGCGCGCGCGAGGTCGCGCGAGAAATACGCGCTCGCATCCGGCGGCGGCGCCTCGGTTCGATAGAGCGAGCGCACAAGATCGAGCGCCTGCTGATGGGCGGGCACTCCGCCGCCGGCGGCGGCGAACAGGAGGGCGATAAGGGCTGGATGCATGTTGAAGGACTCCCCGGCCCGGGGAGACTACACCCTCAGCACCACCGTCTCCACGATCGGACGGCGATCCCAGATCTGCTGCGACGCCTTTTTCAGGGTGCGCGCGATGGCCTGTTCGATGACGGCGTCGTCCTCGAGCGCCTCGCCCTTCAGGCGGCCCAGCGCGTCCTCGGCCTTGTCGGCCAGGTCGTCGAGCGCGTCGTCGAGCGCATAGTCGGCGTCGCCGGGGAGACCGAGGCCGCGCACCTCGACGCCGGACACCAGCCGGCCGCGGCGGTCGATGGCGAAGGATACGATGAGGACACCGTTGGTCGCGGCGTGGCGCCGCTCACGCAGGGCGTCGCCGCCCTCGGGCACCAGCATGTCGCCGTCCACGAACAGGCGCCCGGACGGCACCTCGTCGATGATCTCGGCGCGGCCGGGGGCGAGCCGGACCATGTCGCCGTTCCTGGGCGCGATGGCCTGGGGCACCTGCATGTCCTTGGCCAGGGCGCAGTGCTCGAGCAGGTGGCGCCGCTCGCCGTGGGTGGGCACGGCGATCTGCGGCCGGGCCCACTGGTACATCTGCTTCAGCTCGTCCCGGCACGGGTGACCGGAGACGTGGATGCCCGGGTGGTCGCGCTCGGTGTAGAGGCGCACGCCCCGGTCGGCGAGCTTGTTCTGCAGGTTGCGGATCGGGATTTCGTTGCCCGGAATGACCCGCGAGGAGAACACGCAGGCGTCGCCGTCGCCAAGGTTCACGTGCGGATGGTTGCCGTCGGCGATGCGCGACAGCGCCGCTCTCGCCTCGCCCTGGCTGCCGGTGCAGAGGTAGAGGATCTGATCGGCGGGATAGCCCTTGGCTTCGTTCTCGCCCACGAAGTCCGGCACGTCGGTCAAGAGGCCGACCGACTTCGCGGCCGCCGTGATGCGGTGCATCGAGCGGCCGACCAGACAGACCTTGCGGCCGGCGGCTTCGGCCGCCTTGGCCACGCTGTGCACCCGCGCCACGTTGGAGGCGAAGCAGGCCACGGCGACGCGGCCCTTCAGGGTCGCGATCAGCTCCGCCAGCCTGTCGCGCACGTCCGCTTCGGAGCCGGCCACGCCGTCGACGAAGACGTTGGTGGAATCGCAGACCATGGCCAGCACGCCCTCGTCGCCGAGGCGCTGGATCATGTCGACATCGACGCGCTCCCCGATCACCGGATCGGCGTCGATCTTCCAGTCGCCGGTGTGCAGGATGGTCCCGAGCGGCGTCCGGATCGCAAGGCCGTTAGGCTCCGGGATCGAGTGGGTGATGGTGACGAAAGTGACTTCGAAGGGGCCGAGCTTCAGCGTCGAGCCGAGCGCCGCCTCGCGCAGGTCGACCTGGTCGAGGATGTCGGCGTCGCGCAGCTTCTCGCGCACCAGATAGGCCGTGAAGGGGGTGGCGTAGACGGGCGCCTTCATCTTGGGCCACAGCCAGCCCAGCGCGCCGATGTGGTCCTCGTGGGCGTGCGTCAGGATGATCGCGAGGATGTCGAGACCCTCGGCGTAGGAGGGGTCGGGCATGATCAGTTCGACGCCGGGCGTGGTGGTGTCGCCGAAGGTGACGCCGACGTCGGCCACGATCCACTTGCGGTCATCGGGCGGCCCGTAGCCGTAGAGATTCAAATTCATGCCGATCTCGTTCGACCCGCCGAGCGGCAGGAAGACGAGTTCGTCGTTTTGGGAAGCTTTCATCAGGTCCTGGAAAGGGTGTTGCGCCGCCAGATTTCCAAAAGGCCGCGCAGGGTAAGATCGTGGTCGAAACGGTCGATGGCCGCGGTCGATCCCTCGAACAGGGAGGCCACGCCGCCGGTGGCGACCACCAGCATGGGTTGGCCGTACTCGGCCTTGATGCGCGAAATAAGGCCATCGATCAGGCCGACGTAGCCCCAGAACACGCCGGACTGCATGGCCTCGACCGTGCCGCGGCCGATCACCCTGTCCGGCTTGGTGATGGCCACCCGGGGCAGACGCGCGGCGGCCGCGTGCAGGGCCTGCATGGAGAGGTTGATGCCGGGCGCGATCACCCCGCCCTCGAAACCCCCGTCGACGCCGACCACGTCGAAGGTGGTGGCGGTGCCCGAATCGACAAGGATCAGCGGCCCTCCGTACTCGATGAAGCCGCCGACGGCGTTGACCAGACGGTCGGCGCCGGCCTCGGAAGGCTTTTCGATGCGGACCTCGATGCCGAGTTCGGCGTTGTCGCCGACCACCATGGGCTCGGCGTCGAGATAACGCCGCGACAGGTTCCTGAGATTGAACAGCGACTGCGGCACGACCGACGATATGATGCAGCCGTCGATGTCGCCGAGCTTCAGCCCGGCCATGACCAGCAGCTGGTTCAGCCAGACGGCGTATTCGTCGGCCGTGCGCTGGGCCTCGGTGGCGGTGCGCCATTGGGCGATCCACCGCGCGCCGTCGTGGACGGCGAACAGGGTGTTCGTATTGCCTTGCTCGATCGCGAGAAGCATGGCGCCCCTTTACGCCGCTTCGAAGAAGACGTCGCCCGCCGTGATGCGGCGAAGCGCGCCGTCGGGCAGGCGCAGACGCAGGGCGCCGTCGGCGTCGAGGCCCTCGGCGATCCCGGCGACGGTCTCGGTCCCCAGGCGCGCGATGCAGGCGTGGCCCAAGCCCTGGGCCCGGGCAGTCCAGGCGTCGGCGATGGAGGCGAAGCCGTAGACGTCCCACTGCTCCTGGCGCCGGGCGAAGGCGGCCGCGAACCGGGTCATGGCCTCCGCAGGCGCAGGGGCGGCGCCCACGTCCGCCTTCAGGTGATCGGCGACGCGGGTGGCCGGGCGCTCCGTGCCGGTGGGCGCATGGGTCAGGTTCAAACCGCAGCCGACCGCCAGCCAGGTGCGGCCATCCGGCGTCGCGCCGGACTCGATCAGGATGCCCGAAGCCTTCAGGCCCGCGATCATCACGTCATTGGGCCATTTGATGGTGACCAGGGACGCCGGGACGAAGGCCTCGAACACATCGGCGATGGCCAGGGCCGCGACGAAGGACACCTGGGCGGCCTCCGCGGGCGGGCGCGCGGTGCTGGTTAGCAGGGTAGCGGCCAGATTGCCCGTCTCGGTCGACCAGCCCCGGCCGCGGCGGCCGCGACCTTCCGTCTGGCGCAAGGCCGTGATCCACAGCGGGCCCACCTCGCCCGCCTCGGCGCGGCGGCGCGCCTCCGAGTTGGTGGAGTCGATCTCGTCTAAGGCGAGGATGGGGATGTTCACGCGCGCTCAAGCCTCCGAGCGCGTAGCGCTCATTGTCTTGCTTGTCCGTGCTTTCCGTGTGGTCCGTGGATGACCTTTTCGGACACCGCTCCGTCTCGCGTCCAGCGAAGCAATCCTGTCCACGGACCACACAGAAAACACGGAAAGATTTGAATGCGCTTCGCGCAGCGGGACCAGCGTCAATGCAGCCCGAGGCTGGAGGCGGCGACGCGCGTCGCGGGGTCCAGCAGCGGCAGGGCGAACCAGACCAGGACGAAGGCGAAGGCGGCCGAGGCGTAGGCGACCCAGCGGGCTTCGGTCGGGGACTTCCCGGTCTCGCCCGGCGAGGGGTCGAACCACATCAGCTTGATGATGCGCAGGTAGTAGAAGGCCGCGACCACCGAGGCGACGAGGCCGGCCATGGCGACCTGCCACAGGCCGTCCTGCCCCGAGGCCAGGGCCGACTTGAAGACGTAGAACTTGGCCCAGAAGCCCGAGAAGGGCGGCATGCCCAGGACCGAGAGGCAGAGGATGGTGATGGCCACGGCCATCATCGGCTTCTCACGCTTCAGGCCCGAGAGGTCCTCGATGCGCAGGATCGGCTTGCCGTTGCGCGACAGGGCGAGCAGGCAGGCGAAGAAGCCCGTCACGTCGATCATGTAGAGGATCATGAACATCAGCATCGAGGCGATGCCGAGCTGGGTGCCCGCGGCGATGCCGAGCAGGGCGTAGCCGATGTTGGCGATCGAGGAATAGGCGAGCAGGCGCTTCAGGTTCTGCTGGCGCAGCCCCCCGAAGGCGCCGACCACGAAGGACAGCACAGCGATCACCATGATCACCTGGCGCCACTGGTCGAAAGCGCCCCAGAAGCCCGAGGTCAGGGTGCGGGCGAACAGCACCATGGCCGCGAGCTTGGGCGCGGCCGAGAAAAAGGCGACCACCGGCGTGGGCGCGCCTTCGTAGACGTCGGGCGTCCACATGTGGAAGGGCGCGGCCGAGACCTTGAAGGCGATGCCGCAGATCAGGAACACCAGGCCGAAGATCACCCCGGTGTTGGGCCCGGCGTGCACCGCCGCGGCGATGGCGTCGAAATGCATTGAGCCGGCGAAGCCGTACACCAGCGAGGCGCCGTAGAGCAGCAGGCCCGAAGACAGCGCCCCCAGGACGAAGTACTTCAGCCCGGCCTCCGACGCCCGCGCATCGTCACGCTGGAAAGCAGCCAGCACGTAGAGCGCCAGGGACTGCAGCTCGATAGAGACATAGAGCGAGATCAGGTCGTTGGCCGAGACCATCATGCTCATGCCGATGGTCGCGAGCAGCACCAGCACCGGGTACTCGAACTTGTGGATCCTCTCGCGCTGCAGCCAGCCGTGGCCGAGCACGACCGCGAAGGCCGCCGCCACATAGATCGCCACCTTCGAGAAGGCGGCCAGGTGATCCATCTGGAACGCGCCTTTGAAGGCCGGGCCGATGGGGCCGAGCGCCGCGGTGAAGGCCGCGGCCAGGAGCGTCGCGCCGGCCAGCATGCCGACGGCGCCATAGGACTTCTCGCCGCCGTAGGCGCCCACGATCAGGAGCAGCAGGGCGCCGAGCCCGAGGATCAGCTCGGGCAGCCAGGTCTGGGAGAGGAGGACAGACAGGTCCATGAAGCCCTCAGCCGCCCAACGCGGCGCTATAGGTCGAGACCACGGCGTTGACCGAGCTCTGGGTGATGTCGAAGACCAGGCGCGGGCAGACCCCGAGGACAAGCGTGCCGGCGATCAGCGGAACGAAGATGGCGACTTCGCGCCAGTCCATGTCGGCGATGTCGGCCAGCTTCGGATTGGTGAGATTGCCGAAGACCACCCGGCGATAGAGGGTCAGGGCGTAGACCGCCGACAGGATCACGCCGGTGGCGGCGACGAACACGGTCAGGGTTGAGACGCCGTAGGTCCCGGTCATGGTCAGGATCTCGCCGACGAAGCCGGAGGTCCCGGGCAGGCCGACGTTGGCCATGGTGAACAGCATGAAGGTCGCCGCATACCACGGCATGCGGTTCACCAGCCCGCCGTAGAAGGCGATCTCGCGGGTGTGCATGCGGTCGTAGACCACGCCGACGCAGAGGAAGAGCGCGCCCGAGATCACCCCGTGGCTCAGCATCTGGAAGATCGCGCCCTGCACGCCGGTGGCGTTGCCGGCGAAGATGCCCATGGTCACGAAGCCCATGTGGGCGACCGAGGAGTAGGCGATCAGCTTCTTGATGTCGGTCTGCCGGAAGGCGACCAGCGAGGTGTAGACGATGGCGATGGTCGACAGCGTGAAGATCAGGGGCGTGAACACCTCCGACGCATGCGGGAACATCGGCAGGTTGAAGCGGATGAAACCGTAGCCGCCGAGCTTCAGCAGGATGCCGGCCAGGATCACCGAGCCGGCGGTCGGCGCCTCGACGTGGGCGTCGGGCAGCCAGGTGTGCACCGGCCACATCGGCATCTTCACCGCGAAGGAGGCGGCGAAGGCGAGCCAGAGCAGGAGCTGGGTTTGGGGGTCGAACCTGTACTGCGCCAGTTCGGGGATCGAGGTGGTGCCCGCGGTCGCCGCCATCCACAGCATGGCGCCCAGCATCAGGACCGAGCCCAGCAGGGTGTAGAGGAAGAACTTGTAGGCCGCGTAGATACGGTTCTTGCCGCCCCAGATCCCGATGATCAGGAACATCGGGACCAGGCCGCCCTCGAAGAAGATGTAGAAAAGGAAAAGGTCCAGCGACGTGAAGACGCCCGTCACCAGGGTCTCGAGCACCAGGAAGGCGATCATGTATTCGACCACCCGGTCCTTGATCGAGGACCAGGAGGCGACGATGCACAGCGGCAGCAGGAAGGCGTTGAGCAGGACGAACAGGATCGAGATCCCGTCCACGCCCATGTGATAGCTGGCGCCGGCGAACCACGGCACGTTCTCGACGAACTGATAGCCCGCCTGGCTGCGGTCGAAGCCCAGTGTCAGCCAGATCGACAGGCCGAAGGTCGCCAGGGTGGTCCAGAGCGCGATCCACTTGGCCTGGCCGTCCATCACCTTGGAGTCGTCGGCCCGCGACAGGACCTTCAGCAGGGTGATGACGGCGGCGCCGACCAGCGGCAGGAAGGTGACGAGGCTGAGGATGTAGGGGGGCATGACCTGGTCCTCAGCCCTGCAGTTGGAAGAGCGCGAAGCTCAGAAGGCCCAGCACGCCGAGCAGCATGACGAAGGCGTAGTGGTAGACGTAGCCGGACTGGATCTTCACCACCCGCTTGCCCCAGGCCATCGAGGCCCAGGCGAAACCGTCGGGACCCAGGCCGTCGATCAGCTTCCTGTCGCCGATCTTCCAGAAGAGGTCGCCGAGCAGCTTGGCGCCGCGCACGAACACGAACTCATAGAGCTCGTCGAAGAACCACTTGTTGTACAGGAACGTCCACAGCGGACCCTTGGCGGCGGCCATGCGGGCGCCCAGGCCTTCCTTGACGATGTAGATCCAGGCCGCGGCGGCGAGGCCGATCAGCGACACGGCGAGCGGCGACCAGGTGACCCACAGCGGCAGTTCGGTCTCGTCCAGCACGTGGTTGCCGGCGGCGTTGAAGATGGCCCCGCCCCAGAATTCGTGGCGGCCCTCGCCGACGAAATAGGGCGCGAACACCATGCCGGCGAAGACGGCGCCGACCGACAGCACGATGAGAGGGATCAGCATCACCCACGGGCTCTCGTGCGGCTTGTGATCGCCGTGGCCATGATCGTCGTGGTGGCCGGTGTCAGGCTCGGCGTGGGTCTCGATCTGGGCGTGGCTGGCGTGGTCGTCGCCGTGGTGGGCGGCGTGGCCATGGCCCCACTTGGGCGTGCCCTCGAAGGTCATGAACGCCAGCCGCCAAGAATAGTAGGAGGTCAGGCCCGCCACCACGACCGCGGTGAAGAAGCCGAACAGGGCCACTTGGTCGATCTGGCCGGCGCGGAACGCCGCCTCGATGATGGTGTCCTTGGAATAGAAGCCGGCGAAGCCGCCGATCCCGGGAATGCCCAGGCCGGTGATGGCGATGTTGCCAATGGTCATCACCGCGAAGGTGACCGGCAGGTACTTCCGCAGGCCGCCCATCGAACGCATGTCCTGCTCATGGTGCATGGCGTGGATGACCGAGCCGGCGCCCAGGAACAGAAGAGCCTTGAAGAAGGCGTGGGTGAACAGGTGGAACATGCCCGCCTGGTACGCGCCACAGCCGGCGGCCACGAACATGTAGCCGAGCTGGGAGCAGGTCGAGTAGGCGATCACCCGCTTGATGTCGTTCTGGGCCAGGCCCACGGTCGCGGCGAACAGCGAGGTGATCGCGCCCACCGCCAGCACGATGTCGCGCGCGACCGGCGCGTGTTCGTAGAGCGGCGACAGCAGGCAGACCATGTAGACGCCGGCGGTGACCATGGTCGCGGCGTGGATGAGGGCCGAGACCGGGGTCGGGCCCTCCATGGCGTCCGGAAGCCAGGTGTGCAGGAAGAACTGAGCCGACTTGCCCATGGCGCCGACGAACAGCAGCGCCCCCGCCAGATCCAGCGCCGACCAGTGATAGCCCAGGAAGTCCCAGCCCTTGCCGGTCATCGAGGCGATCATCGGGAACAGGACGTCGAAGCGGATCGTCCCGAACATCCAGAACACGGTCATGATGCCGAGCGCGAAGCCGAAGTCGCCGACGCGGTTGACCACGAAGGCCTTGATGGCCGCGGCGTTGGCCGTGTCCTTGTGGAACCAGAAGCCGATCAGCAGGTAGGAGGCCAGCCCCACGCCTTCCCAGCCGAAGAACAGCTGCATGAAGTCGTTGGCGGTCACCAGCGCCAGCATGGCGAAGGTGAACAGCGACAGATAGGCGAAGAACCGCGGCTTGGACGGATCGTCTGCCATGTAGCCCCAGCTGTAGAGGTGCACGAGGGCCGAGACGGTCGTCACCACCACCAGCATGGTCGCCGACAGGGCGTCGATGCGCACCGACCACGTCGACAGGAACTTGCCGACCTGGATGAAGGGCGCGAGCTCGACCAGGAAGTCCTTCTGGCCGCCCCAGGTGTGGGCCGAGAACACCGTCCAGCCGATGGCGCAGGACAGGAACAGGGCGCCCGTGGTGATGGCCATGGAGGCGGTATTGCCGATGCGCCGGCCGAACAGGCCCGCGATGGCGGCCGCGATCAGCGGCGCGAAGACACAGATGACGACGAGGGTCTGCAGAGGCACGGGTCTCAGCCCTTCATCATCGAGGCGTCGTCCACGGCGATGTCGCCGCGGTTACGGAAGAAGGTCACCAGGATCGCGAGGCCGACCGCGGCCTCCGCGGCGGCGACGGTCAGCACGAACATGGCCAGGATCTGGCCGGAGATGTCGTGCAGATAGGCCGAGAAGGCCACGAAATTGATGTTCACGGCCAAGAGGATCATCTCGATCGACATCAGGATGACGATGATGTTCTTGCGGTTCACGAAGATGCCGAACACACCGATGGTGAACAGGATCGCGGCCACGGTCAGGTAGTGCGAAAGGCCGATGGTCATTCGGAAATCCCCTGCCCGCTCTCGACCTTGACCACGGCGACCGCGTCGCGGCGGCGCCGCGCGACCTGGTCGCCGATGTTCTGGCGGCGCACGTTGGGCTTGTGGCGCAGGGTCAGGACGATGGCCCCGACCATGGCGATCAGAAGCACGATGCCGGCGGCCTGGAAGTAGTAGACGTAGTCCGTATAGAGCACGCGCCCGATCGACTGGGCGTTGGTCACTTCCCGCAGGCCCAGGTCCGGGACCTTGCCCGCCGCCGCGCCGTGCGAGGCGATGGCGGTAGAGACGAAGATCATCTCGATCAGGAGGATGATGGCGATCACGCCGCCCATCGGCAGATACTGCACATAGCCCTGCCGCAGCCGGGCGAAATCGACGTCCAGCATCATGACCACGAACAGGAAGAGCACGGCGACGGCGCCGACGTAGACGACCACCAGCAGCATGGCCAGAAACTCCGCGCCCAGGAGCACGAACAGCCCCGCGGACGAGAAGAAGGCCAGGATCAGGAAGAGCACGGAGTGGACCGGGTTCTTGGCGCTGACCACGAGGAGCGCCGAGCCGATCGTGACCACGGACAACAGGTAAAAGGCGATCGCCGAAAGCGGCATGCGGACAAGGGCTCCGTGCGGTCCGCCGCCGAGGCCCGGCGCCGGTCGGAAAACGGGTGGAAACCCAAGACGGGGCGCGCGAATCCGTTCGCGCCCGCCCAGGCGAACCGGCGCCCTTCTAGACCGGGCGACCGTCTTTGCAAAGGGTTTGGGACAAGGTTCGCGGCGCGTGCTCCAACCGCAAGATTCCGGTGGCGCCCCGGCCGTCGCGCACCCATGTTCCGGCGCACGGATTCGGAGCCTCCAATGGCCAGAAAAGAACGCGACTACCTCCTGGGCACCCACGACGCGGAGATCGCGCGCCTGGGCCTTCAGCACCGCGTCTGGCGCCCCCGCGTGCTGGACGCCTGGCGCCGCGCCGGGATCACCACCGGGACCCGCATCGTGGACGCCGGCGCCGGTCCCGGCTGGGCCTCGCTCGACCTGGCCGAGATCGTGGGGCCCCAGGGTAAGGTGCACGCCTTGGAGCGTTCCGAGCGGTTCCTCGATTTTCTGAACGCCACCGCCGAGACGCGCGGCCTCGCCAATATCGAGACCACCAACGTCGACCTGGTCACCGACGCCCTGCCGCCCACCGGAGCGGACGCCTTCTGGGTGCGCTGGGTGCTGGCCTTCGTGTCCGACCCGGAGGCGGTGCTGAAGAAGCTGGTGGCGACCCTGCGCCCCGGCGGGACCGCGATCATCCACGAGTATCTGGACTACGGGACCTGGTCGATGGCCCCGCGCGCGCCGGCGCTGGAAGACTTCAAGTCCTTCGTCATCGAGGACTGGCGCGCCTCGGGCGGCGAGCCGGACATCGCCCGCTCCTTTCCGGCCCTGCTGCCCAAGGTCGGGCTGCGCATCAAGGAGTTGAGGCCCATCGTGGACGTGGTCACCCCGTCCAACTTCGTCTGGGAGTGGCCGGCGTCCTTCGTCGACATCTATCCCGACCACGTGGTCGAGGCCGGCAAGAAGGACCGCGCCTGGGCCGACCGGATCGCCGCCGAGTTCCAGGCGGCGGAGGCGAACCCGAACTCGGTGATGGTCACGCCGCTGGTGCTGGAAGTGATCGCGGAGAAGGTCTGAGGCCGCCCGCCCGGACCTGCGCCGGGGTGCGGGCCAGCACCTGGGCGAACACCCGGTTCATGTGGCTCTGGTCGCAGAATCCGGCCTCGGCGGCGACGCGCGCCAGGGGCGTGTCCTGGCCCTCGAGCAGGGTGACC
>JADMIO010607097.1_pt1 | contig 33367 bp, 30 predicted proteins | sample 8958161 | NCBI WGS metagenome assembly JADMIO01 (sample SAMN16585339, study PRJNA669376) | soil metagenome | isolation source: Crop rotation soil | place: USA: Cullars Rotation, Alabama | collected 2011 | reverse complement strand
CGCGACAACTTGTCCACGTGGAATTCTAAGCTTAGGATCCCAATGTGCTGGAAAGCGCTACCGCTCGCGGTAATGTAGCTGGCGCTTCCTTACACCCATTTGCAAACCGCGCTAGCTCACCTATGCTTATCGCCAGTCGAACCTATTGAGACAGGCCCATTCACAGTAGACATTCGTATCACCGGAGACGAATCTCCGAACTCTATGATATTCGGCCGGTCCCAGGTCCGCGCGGCTTGTTTGCACTGGACGGCGTGGCACTCTACGGGAGAATGCCTTGAAGCTTCAACACGCACTGCCGATTGATAGTTCGGCGGCAAGGTCAGCGACAGCGGGCCGTTTTGAGTGCTGGCTTCAAGCTGGCCAGACTCCCACCGGCTGCCTTCCAGATCGACGCCGATAGGGCCGTTTTGGGCTTCGAGATTGAAATCTCCTCTGTTGCCCGATACATTGATCGGCCCGTTCTGGGCGCGCGCGCGGACTTTCCCGTCAACGTCGGAAAACGAGATCGGGCCATTGAGCGTGCGCGCCTCGACGGTTGCCGAAATAGCATTGAGACTGATAGGACCGTTCGTTGATTCAAGGTCTACTGTAGCTCCGTTGGGAGCTTGCACTATCAGGTAACCGATCCACGTCTCGTCGCTCGGCCCTTCGACCGTCACTTGCCCGTCGCGAATAGAAAGCGAAAGCTGATCTAAAATCGCCTTTGCCTCGCCAGCGTTGTCACCGGCTGCGGCCAGGCAAGCTCTGATCGAGTATTCGTTGCGGTTCCAGCCTTCCACATGAATGCCCCCGTGATGAGGAGATTTAATTTGAAGCGTCGAAATTGAATTCTGAGGGATCGTTTTCGTTTGCTCGGACTGAGCTACTTCTCCGTCTCGAACAGTCAATCTCACTTGAGAGCAATCGTTCATTGATTTTCCGGGGCCGGTCGAGATCGAAAAGCCCTGATGCTTTCTTTTCTGACCAGCTTCGGTGTTGCAGGTAAGGCCGAAAATCGCGAGCGTAATCGTTAAGAATAGAAGCGGCAGTTTTATCATAAGAATACCCTTTCATCTAAGTTTTTGCGCAGGGCTCATAAATAATAAGACGGTTGGCGAGCGAAAGTGTTAACGAAGATTCGGCTATCTTTATTTGCTGCTTCAGATTTAGAATATCGGGGCGCGCGAAGCCGATTTCTTACCGGCTGATCAGAACCATTCGCGCTCCCTGGCCCGTAGATCATTTAAGAACGTTTCTAACTGGAGGTGCAAATGTATCGTCGAATCATACTTGGATGCGTATTGCTGCTGGCGCTGGTCCAACTCGCGCGGACTGACGAGAAAGCGCAGCCTGCGGATCAGGCTGAGCTGCGAGCGGCTTCGGCCAAAGCCATCAAGCTGATCCAGCATTCGCAGGCCGTCTGGTATCAGAAGCAGACTTGCACTTCATGCCATCACCAGTTGCTCCCCGAAATACCGATTAACATGGCGCGCGAACGCGGGATTGCTTTCGATGAGAAAATCGCGCGGGACACGACGACAGCCGCCTTCGCTTACGTGAAGGATTTGGATGCGGCGGTCCAGGGATATGATTACATTGACGTGTTGTTTGACGGTCTGGCGTTGAACACGGCCCAGTTTATCGGCGTCAAACCCAACCTTTCAACGGACGCTTACGCCCAGTTCATCGCCTCTCGCCAACTCCCTGATGGCAGTTGGCCCACGATGGATTCGCGCCCGCCGCAGTCGCATAGCTCCTTCACCACAACGGCTGTCTGCGCTCAAGCCATTCGGAATTATCTGCCTGCGCGGCTCAAGGATGAGCAGGAAACGCGGGTGAGGCGCGCTCGTGAGTGGCTCATCAAATCGCAACCTCGCACGACTGAAGACAGGGCTTATCAGCTTTTCGGCCTGCGCTGGACTGGCGCTGGCGAAGGAGCGCGGCAAAAGGCGGCGCAACAACTTCTGGCCGAACAGCGCGAAGATGGCGGGTGGGCTCAGTTGCCCGCGTTGGCCAGCGACGCCTATTCGACGGGCGAAGTGCTAACTGCGCTTCATGAAGGAGCCGGGCTCGCGACCAGCGACCCTGCGTACCAGCGCGGCCTGCGCTTTCTGCTTAAAAGCCAGCAATCGGATGGCTCCTGGCGGATTAAGTCGCGACTGCACCCGCCCGCGCCGGTCAGCCCGCCTTACGTTGACGTGGAGTTCCCCTATCAGCACGACCAGTTCATTTCCATTATGGGAACCAGTTGGGCCGTGACCGCCATCTTACACGCGCTCCCTCAGCAAGCCGGGGGAAAGTCGAAACGGCCCGCGCCGCCGGACTTCGCGCCCGCCGAGCAAGCCGAGTGGATGCGCGCAGCGTTGACGGGCAGCGCCGCCGACCTGAAAAAACTGCTTGACCGAGGAATGAAGCCGGACGCGAAAACGGCTGAAGGGACGACAGCGTTGATGCTTGCAGCCCGTGATCTTGAGAAAGTAAAACTGCTCGTCGCGCGCGGCGCTGACGTGAACGCGCGCGCGACAACGGGCATCACTCCGCTGATGGCAGCCGCACGGTATCGCGGCAACGTGGAAGCTGTCCGATTCCTGCTGAAGAATGGCGCAAGGCCAAACGCGGATAAAGATGTCGAAGTTCGTAACGACGCTTCCGCCCTGTTCTACGCTGTTATGGTCGGCGATACGCAGACGGTCGGGACGCTTATCGACGCGGGCGCAAGGCTCGGAGACAGGATGAAGATACTGGGAGTGTTTTATACGAGGCCGCTGTTCTACGCGACTTTCAGCGGCGACTCGGCGATGGTCGAGTATTTAATCAGCAGGGGCGCGAACCCGAACGACACGGATGATGACGGAATCACGGCTCTGGGCATATCGGCGATCAATAACCATGCAGGCGTGGCTCAGGTGCTGCTGGCGCACGGCGCGAAGGTAGACCATCTGGACAAACTCGGCATGACGCCGCTGCTGTACGCAGCCTCGATTGATTTCGGCGATACCGCCGTGATTGAAAAGCTGATCGCTGGCGGGGCCGACCTCAAGGCTAAGAACAAACAGGGGCTGACTGCGCTGGACCTGGCGAGGAATTATAATCACTTAACGATGACGAACCTGCTGGCTGCGAAGACAGCAGCCCGGTGATAGGTCAGGCCGTGCAAGTAAGTTTTCGTCAACCGAATTCAACGGGGCAGCGCGCATGAGAGTGGGAGCAATTCCGGACGGGCTGATCGAAAAAGTGCTGCTCAAATCCAACCAGATACCAACTCCGCTCATTGAAACCTTAAGCGCGATGATGCAGGCGAAGGCGATTTTGGCCGCCAACGAACTGGGGCTGTTCAACGCTCTGTCGGAGAGGTCGCTCACGACGCGCGTGCTGGCCAAACATCTCGGCACATCGTTGCGAGGCATGAACGATCTGACGGATGCGCTCTCGGCCAGCGGCTATTTGGCGCGCGAAGCTGATCGCGTCTCGCTCACTGATATTTCGCGCAAGTGGCTCGTCCGCTCGTCGCCAAATTACATAGGCAGCATGCTCGAACACGTCAACGACCTGTGGGCCGTGTGGTCGAACCTCGAAGAAGCGATTCGCCTCGGTGTGCCGCCCGCGTCTAATTATCAAGACTGGCTCAAGGAAGAAAAGTACCGGAGGATGCTTCGCCGCCACATCACAGGATTGCGCGAAATGGCGAAACTCACCGCCCCTGAAGTCGTCCGCGTTATACCTATTCCTGCTGCGAAAAAGTCTTCCGGGGCCAGACACAAGTCGAGGCGACTGCTGGACATAGGCGGCGGGCACGGCGGCTACTCGATAGCCTTTTGCGAAAAGCACAAAGACCTGACCGCGACTGTCTTTGAACTTGAGGCGACGGCAGAAATTGGCCGCGAGATAGTCGAGCGCGAAGCGATGAGCAACCGCGTCAAATTTCAGGTCGGCGATTTTTTGAAAGATAGTTTCGATAAAGGCTTCGCGGCTGCGCTCTACTTCAACATACTTCACAACTATTCAGAAGAAGACAACCGCCGGGTTCTCGCCAAAGTTTTTGACTCGCTCAGGCCCGGCGGTACGCTCGCCGTGTGGGATATGTTCAAAGCGCCGGAAAGCGACCGCGACATACAGCCTGCGCTGATGGCGCTTCACATGCTCGTAGCTTCCGGCGGCACATCTTATTTGATTGACGATCTGAAAACATGGCTCAAAGAGGTAGGATTTCGTTCGCTAACTGCAAAGAAAACTCGCACGTTGCCAGGCTTTACGATCATCATCGCGCACAAGCCTTCCTAGATTTGCCGTCAGCTTCCTGAGCCTCACTGCGTCTAAGCCGCGAGCGAGGATTGTTGACGATGAATACCTACGATGATAGATTTCGAGCCGTGAAGCCGATGAAAGAAACCGATGACAACGATGAAGCTCGCCAGTTCAAAGGGCCGGGAGGAACGCCGGGCGGACTGGGCCTGTTTTTATTCGGGCTGGCGCTGGCGATAGCGGGCGGCTACCTGATCTTGAATCAGGTGAATGTGACGAGCGGTTACTGGCGATGGTGGGGCGAAAACACGTTCGGGTTGACGCTCATCCCGCTGGTGATCGGCATAGGGCTGCTATTCTTCAACGCCAGATCAATTGCCGGATGGATTCTGGCAGGCGGCGGCGCGGTGATAATCTTCGTCGGCATTCTCTCGAATCTGGAAGTTTATTTCCGGCAGACGAGCTTGTTCAACGTCATCCTCATGCTGGTTTTGTTCGCGGGCGGGCTTGGGCTCATGGCCCGCGCGCTCAAACGTTTTTGAAAGATGAAAACCTCCATACGTCATACCATCAATCTCGCATTGATCGCCGCCGTCTTGTGCGCGCTTGCCGTTCCAGCCGGAGCGCGCACGCCGGGTCACCCGAAAACGTCGTCGAATGATCTGAAAAAGAAGGTCCAGGAACTTGCTCGCTCAAGCGGCGCAGAGGTCATAGGGGTAGCTTTTCACGACCTGGCGACGGGCGGCGAAGTTTTCATCAACGCCGACGAAAACTTTCACGCGGCCAGCACCATGAAAGTGCCTGTGATGATGGAAATTTATCGGCAGGTGAAGGCAGGCAAGCTCTCGCTCGACGACCGGCTGCTAATCAAAAACGATTTTGTGAGCATAGCCGACGGCAGCCATTATTCGATCTCTGTCGCAGACGATTCAGAGCCTACGCTTTATAAAAAAGTGGGCGAGAAAGAGACCATCCGCGAGCTGATGCGGTTGATGATTATCGCAAGCAGCAATCTTGCGACCAACATCTTGATCGAGCGTGTGACGGCGGCGCGAGTTATGGACCTGATGAAGGAAGTCGGGGCGAAGAATATTCGCGTGCTGCGCGGCGTTGAGGACGGCAAGGCTTACGAGCGAGGCATGAACAACACGACCACTGCGCGCGACTTGCTGATACTGCTGCGCCTGATGGCCGAGCGCCACGCCATATCTCAGGAATCGTCCGACGAGATGGTCAAGATCATGCTCGATCAACAATTCAACGAAGGCATCCCCGCTGGTCTTCCGAAAGAAGCGCGCGTCGCGCACAAGACCGGCTCAATCACGAAAGCCAATCACGACGCCGCTATAATTTACCTGCCGAATCGTAAACCTTACGTCCTGGTGGTGCTGACGCGCGGCATCGAAGATGAAAAGCGCGCCCACAAGCTCATCGCTGACGTCTCCCGCGCTTTTTATGAAGAAGCAACCGGGAAGCTGAAAGCAGAAGGCAGTGGACAGTAGGCAGAAGGCAGAAGGCGGAAGGCAGGCATTGCGCGATTGCTTGCCGCTCCTTACTGCCCGCTGCCTTCTGTCCGCTGCCTTCTGCTTTCTGATTTCTGATTTCTGCCCGCTGTCAGACAATCCTGCAAACATCCGTCTAGCTCATTGGGACTTGCCGAGCGAGTAAGGCTCGATGTTAGAATGCGCACGCCGGGCAATCGGACAACTACGGTCGTCAAGAGTGAGCGCATGCCGAACAGTCCAGTAGCGGGAGCCGAGCTTGAAAAAGACAAGCTCGACAATTTGAGCGACGAGGAGCTTGTGGACCTGTTCCTCGTGCGCTCGAAAAGCGACCGCGCGAGCGCGCACCTCTGCTTCGAGGTGATTATAGCTCGTTACCACTGGCTGATTAATCACGTCGTGCGTAACTCACGGTTTCGTTTCCCCGCGTGGGACTCTGCCGACGACGTGATTTCGCGCGTGGTCTTCAAAGTTTACCGAGGGCTGGCGCAATGGCGCAGGCAGGGAAAGCTTTCGAGCTTTATCGCACGCATCGCTTCAAGCGAGATGATCGATGCGATTCGTCGCGTCGGTCGCGATAAGTCATGGGACCCGCGAGCAGTGTCTGACCCCGACTCGGACGAGCCGTCTGCGGTCGAGACCGCGCCTGCTAAGTCTCCGTCGCCGGAGGCGGAAGCCCTTAACCGCGAGCAGCGCGAGATCATAAATAACTTGCTCTCGGATGCGTGCCGCGACTGGAAAGACAGCGTTATCGTAAACGAATACATCATAGGTAATCGAGGGGCGAAAGAGATCGCCGAAAAATACGAGATGACGGAGGACCTGGTTTATCAACGTGCGCGGCGACTGCGCGTTCGGTTGGAGAAGTGGTTGCGCGAGCGCGGAATCACTTCAGCAGATTCACTGCTCAGCGGGTTCGAGGTCACGAACAACAGGTGAAATTGTATGGCAAAACCGAGAGCGCATCCCGACAAAGAGTTATTCGATTATCTGAGCGGCACGCTCGATGCCGAGGCAGGGCAGGTGATCGAACAGCATCTGGCGGATTGCGCCGGTTGCGCTTCGGTAGCAAGTCTGGTGCGCGCGCTGAAGACTGGCGCGCGCGAATCCGAGGACGCGACTCAATCATCTCAAACCTCGAATCTGGAACTTGAAATCGCGGGAGAGCACCCGGACGTGAGCGCGCTCGCGTCGTTCTTCTATGGCCGGACGCCTCGCTCGCGCGCGAGAGAAATAACCCGGCACGTCGCGCTGTGCCGGAGTTGCGCTGCGGAGATCGCCGAGTACGCGCGGGCCGAGCGCGCGGCCCTCGATTACAACCCCGCTCAAGCCGCGCGCGGCGAAGTCCCTCCTGCGGCATGGGAGATGATTCGCGAATGGGAAGAGAGCAGTTTCGCGAGGCCCAAAGTCGCGAGCGAAACAATCAGTCACGAATTGCTCGCGAAGCTTTCAAAACTGTTGATCGAGCAGGAGCAGCCGGTCGCAGCCGAGGATGAAACAGGCGAGATGGTGCCTGTGATAGTCGTTGACCGCGAAGGCGAGGTCCGCAGCGTGGAGATGTTCAAGAAGAAGCGCGGCGCGCGCGGCGCAAGCATCCTCAAGCACGCCGAAAAATCGGAGCGCTTCGATAACAAGCCAGTTCATGCGTTGCTGGATTTCGGAGACGAAAAGCCAGTGGTAGTGTCGTACCGAATTCACCGCGACACTGTTTCTCTCAAACAGCCCGCACGGTCAGACGCCGAGGTCCGCCGCGCTGATTACTTCATAATTGAAGACTGAACAAATCAGAAGGCAGTAGGCAGTAGGCGGAAGGCAGTCAATACCGCGTAGCCTTGCGTTGCCGCATGCTGCCTTCTGCCTTCTGCCTACTGCCTTCTGTTTACAGACGCGTTCTTGCTGGTGATAATTCTCTCGACCGAATATATCGGCTTGCCCTGAGATTCAAAGTAAGTGCGGCTCAGCATCTCTCCGATCAGGCCCGACGAGATCAACTGCACTCCCGCAAGTATCATCACTGCGCCCAGCAACATCAACGGGCCATGCATTTCGAAGAGGTCTATGCCGTAAATGGCTTTCTTCGCCAGCATCCAGAGCATGATCGTAAGGCCAGCTAACGTGCTCAGCAATCCGAGCGGGCCGAAGAAGTGCAGAGGCCGCGTGACGTACTTGAGCAGGAAACGAATCGTCAGAAGATCGAATAACACTCGAATGGTGCGCGACAGCCCGTAGTGAGAGCGCCCGCCGGGGCGCTCGATGTTTCGAATCGGCACTTCGACCACTGTTGCGCCATTCCAGGACGCCAGCGCAGGTATGAAGCGGTGCATTTCGCCGTATAGCTTTATCTGTTTGATCGTGTCTTTGCGATAAACTTTGAAAGTCGTTCCGAAATCGTGAATGTCGACGCCCGAAAGCTTCGACATCATCCAGTTTGCAATGCGCGATGGCGCGCGGCGCAGAAAGAAATTATCCACGCGCTTCTTGCGCCATCCGCTCACGATGTCCGCGCCTGTCTCTTCGAAGGCTCCGAGCATAACGGGTATGTCTGCCGGATCGTGTTGCAGGTCTCCGTCCATCGAAATGATCACGTCGCCTTCCGCGTAATCAAATCCGGCAGCAAGCGCAACGGTCTGCCCGTAGTTCCTCTTCAATCGAATCACTATGACGCGCGGGTCACGCTCGGCAGCCTCTTTCAGTCGCGAAAACGTATCGTCCGTGCTGTGGTCGTCTATGAAAATAAATTCGACAGGCTCGTATCGCCCGCTCATCACGTCCGACAATTGCTTGCTCAAATCGGTGACGCTCTCCTGCTCGTTGTGAAACGGGACGACTACGCTGTACTTGACGTTTCCAATGTCGGTATCAAACATAACTTTCTCGAAATTCACGGTAACTGATCAAGCTTACTCCTTCTTCGTCGGCGCAGCGAAGCGTTGCCGGGTCAATGAGCGCTTCCATCTCTCGCTCACGCTCACGCTTCAGCCTCGTGCGCGCGCTTTCAAGGTCTTGATCGTAGACGCCGGGGTGACACATCAACTCGGTCGTGCCTTCTTTGAGCGATTTAATAACGCTGCGCATCGCTTCCCCGTCTAGCAGCCCGGTCAATCTTACGCCGCAAAAATGGTCGGGCGTTTTCAGCCCATGACCGCGAGCCAATCGCTTGAATGAAAAAGCGCGCGGCGCTACCGCAGCCGTCATCGCGTATTGCTTCAGGTACACGGGCCGCGCTGCCTGCGCTGCCCCAGCTACGCGCGGTCGCGCAAAGACTCTCTCGAACGGGTTGCGGACGCAGGGAATGCCGAACTCAACGGCTACGCGCGCGAGGGCTTGCATCACGCCTCTGTGCGTGTGCGCGTGTTTATGCGAATCGAGGTGCGTGGGCGTTATGCCTGAGCGGACGACGCGCTCGATTTGCGCGCGAAACTCTCGCTCGATCTCTTCGACGCGCACCTTTCCGCCGATCAGCATCCGCATTAATTCAGTTAAGGTGCGCGGAAGCTGCCCGTCGCCGTTAACGAGCGAAGCCACTTCGCGCGCGGGCGCAACGGGGCGACCGCCGACGATTACGAGGTGGCAGCCTACGCCGAGACGAGGATTCGCGCGCGCAAGCTCCGCAGCATCGTCAAACGCGTCTCCGTTAGCCATAATGGTCGTGCTAGTCAAAACGCCGCTCTTGAAAGCGCGTATTATCCCGGCATTGACCCCGCGCGTGAATCCGAAATCATCTGCGTTGACAATTAGCTTTTTCATGCGAAAGCAGCAGCCAGTGTTGAGAGCCGGTGAACTCAAATTTCAAATGCGCAACCTCTAACCTGGAACCTCGGATCACCGGCTTGTAGCTTCCATCACCTGGCCTCCGACGAAATATACCCGCGCCGCCGCCGCTCCTTCGTACGTGCTTGATTGCACAACCGGAAAATTCCTCTCGATATAATCATAGTTCTCTTTGTTCTCGAAGTAGAGTCTTCCGGGTTGCAGCAGCACATAATCCGGGCGGCCTCCGCTCAAGGTGAAACTCGGCTGCGACATAATTTCCGATTGAATGTCGGGCCGGTTGTAGATATGAAGATAATACTCGACCACGCCGGGAATCTCGCTTGCCATGCGAGCGCCTTTAGGCGCTGTCTCGGCTATATATTTGATGCTTTCTCTCGCGCCGAGGTCATAAAACTCGTCGTGCGGGAAGAAGTAGCCTACGCGGCCTCCGCCTAATGCATTCAAGTAGAGGCCAGGGTAAGGCATGGCTCGAATAGCCGTTATGGCAGGCGCGATCAGGAAAATTGCGACGACCGCGACCGATGCCAGCAGGCGCGCTCGCGGCCTTTTAAATGACATGCGCATAAGCAACGACCTCAGCGCGTGCCAGGCGGCTATCATCCCAATCGCGGCTGTTATGTAAACAAACGGCATCAGCGACAGCGTGTAGCGCAAAAACTTTACGCCGATAAAAGACATCGGAATGAGCCAGAATACTATCATCATCCGCAGGAAAAGATAGCCGCGCGATTTCGGGTAAGTGCCGCGCCTGCGCAGTATCTCGACCAGCCCTATCAGGAAAGCCAAGAGAATCGGCAACGGCAGCTTGACGAGCAGAAACAGGAAGTAGAAGTACCAGGGAGTGCCGCCCGGCGTTTGAGCCATATCGTTGAGGAAGAGGTCGCCCATTACGACGTAGCCATGATGAGTCTGAATACCTTCGTCAATGAATTTCAGCAGGTGGCGTATAGTCTGAGGCACGAACAGAGCAGGGTTGAACAGCAGAAAAGCCAGCACGAGTCCGCTGAAATACCGGCCCCACATCCTCGGCGTAAGCGGGCGGTTGTTTCGGCTGTCGTATCCGACCATCGTGTAGTAGAGCGCGTTCAACCCGAAGTAGTGCGGGAAATACTTCGACGCCATCATCAACCCGAAGGCAGCGCCCGAAAGCGCATAGAGCCTCTCTTGCCCTCGCGCGTCGGAAGCAGGGCGCGATTTGGCTCGGTTGTAGAGGCAAAAGCCGCTCATCATGAAGAAGACGAGCAACGAATCTTCCTTCACTATACGGTTGAACCAGATGGCATCTATCCCGATTGCCCAAAGCACGCTCGCGATCAGCGCCACGCGGAAGCCGAGCAAAGTTGTCGTCAGCAGCATCAACGGGATTACGGTCAGCGCGCCAAAAAGCGCATTCGGCAATCTCAAGGCTGCTTCTTCGGCGATGGCAAGACCGGGCTTATTGCCAATCGCCTTATTCCACAAATGCGATGCGCGGACAGAAACGTAACACAGCAGCTTCATCACCATAGGGTGCTCTGTGTTGACTGTGAAATCGCCCTGCTCGTATGCGCGAAGGGCGAATATCTTATTGGCTTCATCTTCGGCCAGGCTGGGCGCGCCTAGCCTGTAGACGCGCGCCGAAAAGGCAAGGGCAATCATGAATAGTATGACTAGAAGTTTCCTGCGTTCGAGCTTGTCGAACAGCCCTCGGCTTCGCTCTACTTTCGGCGATTCAAATGGAGCGTAGCTTACTTCCAGATCGTTTATTGTCCGCATCCTCTATGTCTCCAGCGATGCTCAAACACTCCTTCGTCCTTCCAACGTTAGAATAAGCAAAAATGTCCACAATAAGCGTGAAGCGTCGGCTGACGAGCAACCGTGAAGCGGTGGCTGCCCGGTCTCGGTAGCAATCAATGCTATAACGGGTCCTCCGGCGGAACCCTGGCGAGCCGAATATTTTATTAAGCTCAAAGAGAAAACTCAAACTAAAAGCGCCTCCCGCGCTACTTCGGATTACGTATCTGACAAGGCTTGGAGATGCGTTAAAAGGAGAAAACCGCCGCTGTTGACAAGCATCTTTAGGCCACAGTATGCTTTCTGGCGCTTACGGTATTCTTTGAGTGTTTTAGTTTTGAATACGGTAGGGGTCCGGTGCGGACGCAGGAGTGGGCCAGGTTGGACGTATCCCCACCTCAAAGGCGCAGGCCCGCGTAGAATCAGGAAATCGCACTCAAAATCGAGCTTCGCTATGCGCCTTTTGTGTCGGTAGTCATGATTGCGATTTTTCTGTTAAAGTCTTAGCGTCGTTTGATCCCCCAAAAAGATACGCGCTGGACTAGGTGCTTAAAATGCGACTGCCGCAGTGTGCGGTTTCCCTTGCGGGTTTAACAATCGAAGGGCGTAGCCCGCGCTTAAACAGCGCTGCGAGCGGCTTCTTGCGACTGGTCATCAATGGTCATTGAATTCAACCTGAAAAACTGGGCGGCAAAGCTGATAGTTCTCGCCGTAGCTTTGACCGTGTGCGCGCTGCTTGTCGTCCAGATAGTAACCCGGTTCATTATAGGCACGCTTGCAGATGACCGATTCATCTTTGCGCGCTCGGCGCTTGAGCAACCCGCTAAAGATCATCCGAATTCGCCGAGGCTCAACGCGCGGCTTGCCGAAGCCGAATTGCTTGAGCCCGACCGCAATCTGGATATGGCCGAGCAGTGCGCGCAGAGCGCAGTAAAGCTCTCGCCGTTTGATTATCGCTTCCGCATGACGCTGGCCGCAGTCAGGGAAGCGAAAGGCGACCGCGCCGGGGCCGAAGGGTCGCTCAGAGAGGCGCTCGCGCTCGCGCCTAACAACCGGGATGTCCACTGGAGGCTGGCGAACCTGCTGTTGAGAGCAGGCAAGCTTTCAGACTCTGTTGATGAGTTCCGGGTAGCCATTGATTCCAACAAAACTCTTCTTCCAGCGACTCTCGATTTGATATGGCGAGCTTCGCGCGGCAGCGTCGAGGCAGTAGAGACCATTACGGGCAACGACGCAAAAGCTCGGCTTCAGCTTTCTCAATTCCTCATCAAACAGTCTAAGATAGCGGAAGCGGCTAACGTCTTTCGCAGCATTGATCGCAACACGCGGCTCGCTTCGCTTGAGAGCGCCGGAATTTTGAACGCGCTCGTCGCTTCGGATAATCTCGCGGTTGCGCGAGACCTCTGGGCCGGTATGGTCGAAGGCAAAGAACCGGCGGGGCTCGTGTGGAACGGCGGGTTCGAATCCGACATACTGAAGAATTTTTCGCAGTTCGACTGGACGTTCGGGCGCAGCGAGTTTGCGCGGTTGAGCATAGATGCGAGCCGAAACCATTCAGGCTCTCGCTCGCTCAAAATAGAATTTCTGGGTCGCGACACGACCGAGCTTAAAGACGAAGTCAAACAACTGGTCATACTCCGTCCCGGCGCGCGTTACCGGCTGGAATGCTACGCGAAAAGCGAAGGACTTGTCTCAAGCGAAGGCCCTCGCCTGACGGTCACCGATAAATCGTTAAACCTGATAGCTCAATCCGATCCCGTCGCCGTCGGGTCGAATGATTGGAAACAGCTTTCGGTTGAGTTTGTCGCTCCGCAAGCTCGCAGCGACACAGCCGCCGTTTACATATCCATAAAACGGAAGCCGAAATATGATTACGACGAGCCGACCAAAGGCATCATCTGGTTCGATGACTTCTTGCTGAAGGAACAAAAAGAACAACACGCAGAAGGCAGAAAGCAATAGGCAGAAAGCAGTAGGCAGAAAGCAGAAGGCAGTGGGCAGTAGGCAGGAAAAACAAGTTGGCAACGACTTATCAGTATTCAATATCGCAAATCTGATTTCTGACTGCCTTCCGCCTTCCGCCTTCTGTCTACTGCCTTCCGCCTTCTGCCCACTGATTTAATATGAGTCGCTTCCTCGATAGAGCTATAGCAGTCGGAATGGTTGTGGCGGTGGTCTTCACTGCGCTTGCGTTCGGCTCGAACGAGCCATGGTCGGTCGGCTTGTTTCAGCTTATCATCACGGCGCTGATATTGATGTGGGCCATCAAGAGCGTGGCCGAAAAGCGAGTCCGCATCATAGTGCCGCTGGCTGCGCTTCCGCTGGCGGGGCTGCTTGCGGTTGGCCTTGCGCAAAGCATTACGCTTACGGGAAGCGACGGGCAAATCCGCAGCCTCTCGATGGACTTCGAGGCGACGCGCGGGGCTACGCTGATGCTGTTCTTTTTACTGGCTTCGTTTATAATTGCTCGGAACTTCTTTGTGACCCGCGAGCGATTGGGGACGTTGGCGAACGTGCTGATAATGTTTGGGCTGGCGATGTCGGTCTTCGCTCTTATGCAGCACTTCACCTGGGATGGGCGCATCTACTGGACGAGGCCCACAGCCTGGAACGTAGCTTTCGGGCCGTTCGTTAATCGCAATCACTACGCAGGCTACATGGAGATGCTCGTGCCTCTGCCCCTGTCGCTCATATTAGCGCGCGGGGTGCGCAAAGAGAGCTGGCTGTTTTACGGATTCGCCGCCGCCGTCATGGGCATGAGCATATTCGTGTCGCTGTCGCGCGGCGGAATGGTGAGCCTCGTCGCCGGGATTGCCTTCGCAACGGTGATGAGCGCAAGACGAAGCATGAAATCGGAACGAAGCGCGAGAAAATCTTTAATGCTCAGGCGGGTCGGCGTCGCCGCTGCGCTCGCCATTGCGATCATGTTCGGGGCCTTTTTGATCGGGGCCGAAAAACTGGTTGATCGCGCCGCGCAATCAATCGACCAGATGAAAGAAAGCGCTGACCCGCAGGGGGCGTTCTTCTACCGCCAGGAGATATGGAAAGATACTTTGAAGATGTTCGGCGAGCGACCCATTTTGGGCGCGGGGCTTGGGGCTTACGAAGCGGTCTTTCCCAGGTACGCTCGTCACAATGGGTTGTATGTGGTCAATTACGCGCACAATGATTACCTGCAAGCGTTGAGCGATGCCGGGGTGGTCGGCGGAGCGTTGGCGCTCGCTTTTATCGTTCTGATTTTTCGCGCAGTGGCGCGCGGGCTCAGGAGCGAAGACCCCTTGCTCGGAGCGCTTGCGCTCGGGTGCGGCGCGGGAGTTTTTTCACTTCTAACGCACAGTTTGTTTGACTTCAATCTTCAAATACCATCTAATGCTTTACTCTTTCTTTTTCTCTCGGCGGTGCTTACAAGCATTGCCGCAAATGCGGACGAGCGCGAACGAAAAGGCGAAGCCATCCGCGCCGCCGCTGAAGCAGGCTAGAGAACAGGAGATCAGTTATGAGAAATAAAACCAGGACCGCGACTTTCTTTGCGGGGTCTTTTGTCGCATTTGCGTTCTTGATTCTGGCATCTACCGTATGCGCGCAGGTCCGCCAACAGCCGCAAATCAAACCGCCCGCTCAATCTATGGGCGAGTTTAATACGACGCCTACGATAATAGTTTCGCCGGATCAGGACTATCGCATCGGCCCGCGCGATGTTATCGAGATTCGCATCGAAGATGCGCCTGAACTCTCGTTTACCATCCCCGTCAACGCCGACGGCACATTTCTTATGTCTTACCTGGGCCGCATCACTGCGCAGGAGAAGACGCCCGAAGAATTGGGCCGGGAAATAGCCAACGGTCTTCGCGGCAAATACTTGAAGAATCCGCAGGTGCTGGTCGCGGTCAAGCAGTTTAACAGCCGCTCTTTTTTCATAACCGGGGCGGTGCAGAGGCCCGGCGTATATCAAATTGAGGGTCGCCCGTCGCTGTTCAAGCTCATTACCGTCGCTGGCGGGTTGAGAGAAAATTACGGCTCGACCGCTTTTATCATGCGAGAAGCCAAAGACAAGAAATCAGCGGCTTCCGATGATTCGCCCAAAATCAAACAGGTCTCGGCCGTTGCGCAGAACACGGCAAATCAGGGCGCGGACGCAAACGGCGAAGAGACAGCCGAATACATAACGAAGACGGTCAATATAACAGGGATGCTGCGCGGAATCATTCAAGCGAACATGTATCTTGAGCCGGGCGATTATGTGAATATTCCGCCTGCGGATGTCTTCTACGTCGCAGGTGAAGTGAATGCGCCCGGCCAGTTCCCGCTTAGCGAAGGAACAACCTTGCGCCAGGCCATGGCGCTTGCTCAAGGCACGACTTTTAATGCCGCAGGCGAAGGCATCATATTCCGCACCGACCAGACTACGGGCAGGCGAGACGAGATAAAGATAGATGTCAATGCGGTGATGAAAAATAAGAAGCAAGACATAGTGCTTCAACCGAATGATATTGTAATGGTCCCCAACAGCAAGGGTAAGACCATAGGCAACGCAATACTAAAAGCCTTCGGCATGGGCGCAGCTCAACGCGGGCCTTATCGATATTAGATTGCGGATTACGGACTGCGGGTTGAAGACGTCGATTGATTTCACCTCGCCTGATTCTTCAATCCGCACTCCGCATTCTGCAATCCGCAATCTGGAGAGTTTTCGATGGCAGATGAGAAGCACGACTTAGAAAAAATCTCGCACGTGACGCCGATTGATATAGTGGCGCGCGAAACGGGCGGGCTGCGTCCTCACTATCCTTCTTCATACGGTTACGGCTACGGCGACGGCACGGAAAATCAGAAGATTCATCTGCGCGAGTTATGGCGCACTATGCGCAAGCGCAAATGGTTGATCGTTACGCTGGTCTTCGTTATCACCACGCTCGTCACCATCGAAATGTATCGCACCAAGGATGTCTTCCAAGCCTCGACGCTGATCGAGATAGGCAAAGACAATTCGCGAATTGGAAACCCGGCAGGCGTTGTTTTCGGCGATGATTACGACCCGTTCTACATGGTCAACATCAAGACGAAGATGCTGGCGGTCAAAAGCCACTCTTTGCTCGAAAGCGTCGTCATTGAAAACAAGCTCGATCAAAACCCTCGCTTCCTCGGAGCAGGAGGAAAGAAAACCATCTGGGAGGCGCTCAAGCTGATGGGCGCTAAAGTCGGCATAACCGACCGTCCCGTCACCGAAGAGTCAACCGAATCGGCTGCCGCTGCCATCATCATGTCTAATGATGGCGGCGAATCTCGATCACTCGAATCGAAAGAAAGGGTTGAGCGCTGCATAGGCATGCTCGACGGAGGGCTCTCGGCTGATCCGGTCAAAGAGACGCGCGCGCTCAGGATTTCCTACTCGCACTCTGACCGCGAAATCGCCGCCGAAATCGCCAATGCGGTTGCGAATAAATTCCTGTCTCAAAACTTTGAAAACAAGACGGCGAAGTTCACCGACGCGGCCCGCTGGCTCGCAGAATCCACCAATAAACTTAAAGCGAAAGTGCAGGAGGCCGAAGAAAAGCTCGCCGCCTACACGCGCGAACACGGCATCTTCACAACCGACAAAGACGGCACCCTGACGACCGCAAAGCTGCAAAGCCTGCACGCGGCGGTGCTGAAAGCGCAGTCCGACAAGGTGATAAAAGAATCGCTTTATCAGGAAGTCAAAGAAGGCCGCGTGAAGGAGAATGCGGAAGCCTACGCCGATCTGCTCTTCAAAACATCGCCTAAAGTGGTCGAACTCCAAAAACAACTCGGCGACCTTGAGACTCAGAAAGCGGAACTCGGCAACAAATTCGGAGAAGACAACCCGAAAGTCAGGGAAGTCAACCTCAAGATAGCCGCGATAAAAGAGCAGATTGGAGACAGCCAGAAATCGCTCGAAGAAAAACTCAAGACCGAATACGAGCGCTCCGTTCGAGAGGAGCAGAAATTCCTGGCGATGCTCGCTCAAGCCAAGTCCGAAGCTATAACGCAAAATCAGGACGCTATTCAATTCAATATACTCAAGCAGGAAGTCGAAACCAATAAGCAGCTCTACCAGGATTTCCTCAACAAAGCGAATCAGGCCGAAGCTCAGAAGGTCGAACAGCAGAACAACCTGCGAATAATCGAGTCCGCGCAAACGCCCGGCTCTCCTGTAGGCCCGCGCCGAATGTTCACCATCATGGTAGCTTTGCTGTTAAGCGCAGGGGCTGGCATCGGGCTGGCCTTCTTCCTCGAATACCTCGACAACACGATCAAGACGGTCGAAGACGTGAGCCGCTACGCGCAACTGCCCGCCCTGAGCGTCATACCGGCGGTGGCAGGGTCTGCGGCGCGAGGGCTTGGGTCTAAGGGCAAGCGCGCCCTTGCGGCAACTGCTGGCGGCCCCGGCCAGGAGATCAAAAACACGCAACTGGTTTCGCTCGACCCCCGCTCTTCAGCCGCAGAGGCTTATCGAGTGCTAAGGACTTCCGTGCTGCTGTCGGCAGCGGGCCAGCCGCCCAAAACGGTTCTGATCACGAGCGGGCAGCCGGGCGAAGGCAAGACTACGACTGCTATAAATACTGCGATCAGCCTTTCGCAACTCGGCGCAAGCGTGCTGATAATTGATTGCGATTTGCGCCGACCGACTACGCACAAGGTCCTGGGTGTTGATCACATTCAAGGGCTGTCAACCTACCTGTCGCGCAATAACGTTTCGTTAGATGACGTGATTCAGAAGCTGCCAATAGCGAACCTGTCGCTATTGCCCTGCGGGCCGATACCGCCCAATCCAGCCGAGCTGATAATTTCGGAGCGAATGAAGGAGATGCTGAAGGAATTGGCCGAGCGCTACGATCACATCATCATAGATTCGCCGCCGCTGATAAACGTGACCGACCCGGTGATACTATCGACGATGGTGGACGGCGTGATACTGGTCGTTCACGGCGGCAAGAGCACTCGCGACATCGTGCGCCGCGCTCGCCAGGAGCTTTCGACCGTCGGCGCGAAGATATTCGGGGTGGTCTTAAACAATGTGGACCTCAGGCGCGAAGGTTACGACAATTACTATTATTACCGGTACTATTCCGGCTACGGGCAGGAAGCCGCGCACGACAACGCGGAGGCAAGCTCGCAGTAACTTGCTCGCCAGTAACTTGCTGGCCAGCGACTCGCTCGTTTAGATTCAAGAGTGAAAGAGCCTTGCAGAGATGCCGGAACAGTCCCAACTGATTCTTGCTACAGGCGTGCCCGCAGCCAAGCTTCTTCGATTCCCTCTGATAGCCGAAGAGCGCGGCAGCCTTTCCTATGGCCAGTATGACGAGCATCTCCCTTTTATCCCCATACGCTTTTTTCTAGTCTTTGATGTGCCCGCCGACGAAATTCGAGGCAACCACGCTCATCGCCGCGTAAGCCAAGTGCTGGTCTGCGTTAAAGGGTCATGCCTGGTCACCCTTGACGACGGGCGACATAACGACCGTGTCGTTTTAGACAGTCCCGCCTCAGGCATTTACATCCCGCCGCTTGTATGGGCGACGCAGCAGAAATTTTCGCGCGAGGCGGCGCTTCTGGTTCTTTCGTCCGAAGTTTACGACTCCGGCGAGTACATCAGAGACTATGACGAATTCAAAAGAATCGTAGAACAAGTATGAGCATAACGAAGACGGACGTGGAAGTCCCGTTTCTGGATTTGAGAGCGTCTTACCTTGAGATAAAAGACGAATTGGATGCGGCTTACCGGCGAACAATGGATTCGGGCTGGTACATACTGGGGAGCGAAGTTCAGGCTTTCGAAGAAGAATTCGCTCACTTCATCGGAACGAAGCACTGCGTTGGCGTAGGCAACGGCCTGGAAGCTTTGCAATTGATATTGCGCGCTTACCGCATAGGTCCGGGCGACGAAGTGATAGTCCCGGCCAACACCTACGTCGCAACGTGGCTGGCCGTTTCGGGCGCGGGAGCGACTCCGGTTCCGGTCGAGCCTGTCGAGAGAACTTTCAACCTCGACCCCGCGCGCATCGAAGCCGCGATCACATCGCGGACGAAGGCTGTCCTGCCCGTGCATCTGTACGGACAGGCGGCCCAGATGGACGCGATTTCGCAAATCGCAAAAGAGCGCGGCTTGAAAGTGGTCGAAGACGCGGCGCAGGCGCACGGCGCTCGCTACAAAGGGCGGCGCGCGGGCGCGCTGGGCGACGCGGCAGGGTGGAGCTTTTACCCGACTAAGAACCTCGGAGCTTACGGTGATGCAGGCGCAATCACGACCGACGACGACGAGCTGGCCGAAGAAGTGCGACTGCTTCGCAACTATGGCTCGAAGGAGAAATATTATAACGAGGTGAAAGGGGTCAACAGCCGGTTGGATGAGTTGCACGCGGCGCTCTTGCGGGTGCGATTGAAGTACCTGGACGAGTGGAACGCGCGCCGCGCTCGCGTGGCGCGGATGTACCTTGAAGGGTTGAGCGGGGCTGGTTTGCTGCTGCCTGAGGTAGCCGAAGGCGCGGAGCCTGTGTGGCACCTGTTTGCGGTTAGAAGCAGGCGGCGCAATGAGCTTCAACGATTTTTGAAATCGGCAGGAATCAACACGCTGGTGCATTACCCGGTCGCGCCGCATTTGCAGAAGGCTTATCAAGACGAGGGAATTGCCGAAGGCGCATATCCCATCACCGAAGCCATACACCGCGAAGTGTTGAGCCTGCCAATGGGCCCGCACCTTTCTGACGAAGACGCCGCGCGAGTCGTCGAAGCAGCGCATGGATTTCATGCTTGAACGTCATCTATTAGTTTCAACGTAGGTCGTCGCTAAAATCATGGTTGTCGCAACAAGCAAAAGCGGGAGGCTGGCGAGCGTCTTTGATCCCATAGTTCTTTCGTCGGGGTTGGTGCGGCTGGTGACGACCATAACAGGCCCCATCACGGCATTGTTAATCCTGAATTTTTTGTCCCTTGCGGAGCAGGGCTACTGGTATACGTTTTTAGGTTTGATCACCATTGTCAACTACGCGGAGCTTGGCATGGGACAGGTCATCATGCAGTTCGCCGCTCACGAATGGGGAGCTTTGAACAAGCCGAGCGAAGCAACGAATTCGGGCGATGATCGTCGGCTGAAGAGCATCTTGAGGACGGCGGTATTATTTGGCGGTCTGACGGCGGTTGCAGATTTCGTAATCGTTCTTCCGCTCGGTTACTTCGTATTATTCAGCAAGGATGGCGTCGGACATTCCGCGCAGTGGCTTGGCCCCTGGATACTTGTTTCAATCGTCGCTCCGCTCAACCTCGCGTTAGCTTTTCTCAACAGCTTTCTCGAAGGATGTCAGATGATTGTGACCTCGAATCTACGCAGAGCGTTCCAAGCAGTTGCTCAAATAGCGGCATCCTGTCTGATTTTCTTTTATGGCGGCAAGCTGTGGGCTTTAGGAGCGGGCCAGCTTGCCAGCTTTCTCGTAGGAATTTTGTGGATACTATTAGCTCAAGGGGCTTTTATCAAACGGATGCTGGCGGGCTTTCTGAAAAACACTGACGTTTCATGGCGCAGAGAAATATGGCCCTTGCAATGGCGATATGCCGCGAGTTGGGCTACCGGGCCGCTCACCTATGGGCTATTCAACCCTTTGATCTTTACGCTGGCAGGGTCGGAGGTCGCCGGGCGGTTTGGTTTTACGTTTTCGATCATAGGAGTTATTTCCTCCTATGCTCAAATATGGGTGGCTTCGCGCGCAGCAGTATTCGCAAGGTTGAACGCTGGCGCTCGCTGGAAAGAACTGCAATCCCTTTTTGCGCGCGGCGTGAAGCACAGCGCTGTCACCTACGCGCTTGGGGCGATGGCTTTGCTGGTTGCTCTTTATGCGATCAACCTGAAGTTCCCATTGCTTGCCGCTCGATTGTTAGACCCATTGTCTACGGTTCTATTATTAATCGCGGGCGGCATTACTCTGGCGATCTTCTTAATCACTTACTTTGCCCGCAGCTTCAGAGAAGAGCCTTTTGTAAGGATGGCATGGATCAACGCCATGCTTATGGTTGTCTTGTTGCCGCTTGGCATCGTCCTGTTTCAGGCTAAGGGCGCTTCGGGAGCGTATCTGGTATCGCAGATAGTAGTGTTGCCAATCTCGTTGCAAATCTATAAGAGATACCACCAGCGCATACTGTTTCAATCAGATCAAACACTATGACGCCGCTGAAAGATTAAAGAGTCGCAGTAATGAACATATTTCGGCTGGCAATCAAGATACTTGGGCAACCGTCGCGCGTCAGAGCGCGAATCAAGCGATTGCTTCTGTACGTCAGCAGATTCGGCATGATGCGCGGCCTGAAAACCTTATTTACTGTTCTGCGTTCCAGGGGGCCATTGATTCATATTTCTATTCCTCAACTTAAGGCCCCGGTCATCGTCAGAGCCGGGACTTCTGACATTCCCACCTTTGAGCAAATCTTTCTTTGGGAAGAGTATGATTTGCCGGTTCGCGCGGAGCCAAAGCTCATTATTGACGGAGGAGCGAATGTCGGCTATGCCTCGGTCTATTTCGCAAACCGCTATCCCAATGCTCAGATTATTGCTGTAGAGCCAGAGAGATCAAACTTTGAAATATTGCGACAGAACGCGACCCCTTATCCGAATATTTCAATCCTGCAAGCCGGGATATGGCATAAAAAGACATCTTTAATAATAGAAAATCCGCAAGACGAGCCCTGGGAATTTCGAGTTCAGGAATCAAGCGTTGTCGAAGGCGCGATTGAATCAGTAACCATAACAGACCTGTTGGAACTGGCTAACGCATCCGTCATAGATATTCTCAAGCTCGATATTGAAGGCGCGGAAAAAGAAGTCTTTTCATTTAACTATTCCGCATGGCTTAAGAGGGTGAATCTCTTAATTGTTGAATTGCATGATCGATATAAGCCCGGATGCTCCGCCGCTTTTTACTCTGCCACCTCGACGGGCGAATTTATGGAATCTCAGAAGGGCGAGAATATCATTCTGGTAAGAAAGCAGCTTGAAAAGGCGCAAGCCTTGTCGCAAACGCACCATGTCAAAAACGCATGATTTGTCTCTGGTGGAAATTGGCATTGCCACCAAGAATCGCTGGGAAGATTTGAATCACACGCTCTGCGCGCTGGCGGGCTTGGGATTAGGGGATCGGCGGATTCTGGTCTTCGACGACGCTTCCGATCAACCTTGCCCGTATGATGTCTCGTCAATTTGTCGGCAAGCCGAATTGCGGAGATTTTCCGAATCTCAGGGATACATCGTGCGCCGCAATCAATTGGCGCGCGAGATGAAATCGAAATACTATCTGAGCCTTGATGACGATTCCTTCCCCGTAGCCGGGTCGCTGGATGAGGCGGCTCGATTTGCGGAATCTCGCGAAGATTTGTTCTGTTTGAGTTTCCCGATTTACAATCCGGTCACGGGCGAGCACCAGGTGCGCTCGCTTCAAGACAAGCCCTACAAAGTGAGATCGTTTGTTGGATGCGGCCATCTTCTGCATCGCGAGCGATTTCTCGCTCTCGGCGGATACCGTGAAGAGCTTGTGCATCAAGCTGAAGAGGTTGAGATTTCTGCTCGCGCGTTTCAAGAAGGATTGCATTGTTATCATTTCCCCGACCTGCAAATTCATCACACCGCATCAAATCAGGGGCGCAAATGGCACCGGATGGATTTCTACGGGGCACGTAATAATGTCTTATGGAATGATTGGTTTATGCCGTCTCGATTGAAGCTTATAAAGCAGAGCCGGACGTTTATCTCAAGAACAGCCTTGTTTCTGAAAACCGGCCGCATCGGCCATGCGCAAGGTCAACTTGCGGGTTTTATAGACACCATAAAATACCAGACCAATCGTCAGCCAATGTCGCCGGCCCTTTACCAACAGTGGAAACGTTTGCCTCCTCACTAGGATATGAGACACATAATACGCAATTTTTTATTAACATTGAACTACGCCCACCCTGCGGCAATAGCAGTGGCTTTGAGGCGAGGGCCGCGCGCCACTAAACAATACCTTTCTGAAATTTATCGTTGCAGCAAGACGGATGCAGGCTTGCACCTGCCCGTGGTCACGCTCGAACAGATAGCTCCGGTCGCGACCGAGTTCAAAGTTTCGCGACCTCCTGACTGGGGCGGCTCGATGACCATAACTGAGATAAGCTCTCTGTGTCATCTGGTCGCTGCGCGTCGCCCGCGAAAGGTGTTGGAGGTCGGCTCGTTCAGAGGATTGACCACGTTGAACATTGCTATGAACGCGCCTGAAGCCGAGATTCACACGCTCGACCTTCCTCCGGGTTTTGATCCGTCTAACACAAAATTTGAGAATAACGACGCGGGCGTGATCACCGCGCGCGGCTTTTATTATTACGAAGGGCGCGAGGAATCGGCGCGCATCCGCCAGCACTATGGCGACACCGCAACTTTCAACTACGAAGGGATAGGCTGCGGCGTGGACTTTTGCTTAATTGATGCCGCGCACTCTTACGAATATGTGAGAAATGATACGGCCAAAGCGCTCCCTCTGATGACAAATGATAGCCTGATGTTATGGCATGACTATGGCCGCAACGATTTCATGGCCGACCCGGAAGACGCATGGGGAGTCACGCAGTTTTTGCACGAGATTGCTGGTACCGGAGTGGGGATACTACAGGGAACGTCGTTAGGTATTCTCTTATTAACAAACGAAGCCCGGCAAAGAATGGCTCAATATCTCGGTTTACCCTTTGAGGGAGTTTAGCATTGGAAACCGTTGTTGATCGTAAGACTGGACTGCGAGCCGTTGTATTCCACCCCGGCCCCATGGGTATTTTTGAGCAAAGTTTAGCCTTACAAGAACGCGGATGGCTTGGAATGATGGTTATGGATTACTATTGCGACTTATCCAGGCCACCTTACAAATGGATGCCGGAAGGGCGAATCAAGAAGTATCTGCGAAGACGCTACCACCCGCCTCTTGATTCGCATCAGATACGCACCCGCCCCCTGGTAGCAGTGATGGCAAGGGTTAATGCTCGCCTCGCACGTCAAGAGAAGGATCGCTTGCAAAAAGTGTTCTGGCATAATGAGCAGATTGATCGTTGGGTGGCATCACGTTTATCGAAACTTGGTAATCTTGCTTTTGGATACGAAGGCGCGAGCTTATACACGTTCCGGAGGGCAAAAGAGCTTGGCCTCCCGCGCGTCCTTTATCAGCCCATTGCCTGCGCAGAGAAGGCGACGGCTTTGCTTAACGAGGAAAAGCTGCTTTTCCCTGCCCTCGCCGAGACATTGCGCTATAACTGGTTTCCAGATCAGGTGATGAATGTAATGCATGAAGAGCGTCACCTGGCTGATGCGATAATGTGCGCGAGCACGTTTACCAAGCAGTCGCTAGTCGAGGCCGGAGTTGATGCGGAAAAAATATTCGTTGAGCCTTATGGCGTGGATCAAACTGTCTTTGCTCCTTCAAAAGATAAATTCCGACGTTTCTCAGTTGTTTGGGCCAGCTCTTATACTCAGACCAAAGGCATCGGGTATGTGCTTGAGGCCCTGGCGCGTGAGCCTGTTCCCGGCATTGAACTCATTTTAGCCGGCCACCCATTCGGTATTGATGCTGTAGCCTTATACGAACACCGAATTCGCGCGCGCCACCTGGGTCACATCAGCCGCGAAGAATTAGGAAGAGTGATGGGGCGCTGCCACGTTCATGTTTTCCCAACGCTTGTCGAAGGCTTCGGGCGCAACATCATCGAAGCGATGGCATCGGGCTTGCCCGTGATCACTACTCCAAACTGCGCGGGGCCTGATTTGATAGAAGACGGCGTGACGGGATTCATAGTCCCGATACGTGATGTTGACGCCATCTGCGAGAAGCTCGCCTGGATTCACGATCATCCGCAAGAGGCGACGGAGATGGGCGAGTGTGCGCGCAATCGAGTGTCCGCCCTGACTCAAGCGGACTATCGCCGCCGCTTCGCTGATCGTATCTACGGAGTGTGGCAATCAAGATGAAAAAAGTTCTAGTGACGGGCGGAGCAGGTTTCATCGGGTCTCATACGGTGAACCTGCTGCTTGAAAAAGGCTACGAGGTTCGCATTCTCGACAACCTTCAACCTCGCGTTCACCCGCGCGGTAAGCCGGATTACTTGCCCGCCGAAGCCGAATTCATCGAGGGCGATGTTGCAGATCGCGATTGTTTAAACAAAGCCTTGCGAGGCGTAAGCCGTGTTATTCACCTCGCGGCTTATCAGGACTACTTGCCCGACTTCTCTACGTTCATTCATACGAACACGGAAAGTACGGCTTTGATGTTCGAGCTGATAGTAGAAAAAAATTACCCGGTTGAAAAGATAGTATTCGCTTCGTCGCAATCCGTCTCAGGCGAAGGGCGGTACGAATGCGTCGAGCATGGAGTTATCTATCCCGAATCGCGCCCGGTCGAGCAGTTGCGCAAAGGGGACTGGGAGGTTAAGTGCCCGGCGTGCGGTGCGCGGATGAAGCCGCTGCTGATTGACGAAGGCACGATTCATCCGCACACGGCTTACGCCATCTCGAAATACGCCATCGAGTTGCTGGCTAAAAATCTCGGGCAGAGGTACGACATCCCTACAGCGTGCATGCGCTACACTTACGTTCAAGGTACGCGGAACTCTTTTTACAACGCTTATTCCGGTATAGCTCGCCGCTTCGCTTTGAAACTGCTGCACGGGTTGCCGCCAGTGTGTTACGAAGACGGGAAACAACTGCGCGATTATGTGAGCGTCAAAGACATAGCTCGCGCAAACGTCCTGGTGATGGAAGATGAAAGAGCGAACTATCAGGTCTTCAACGCAGGCGGCGGTCGCGCGGTAACCGTGCTTGAGTTTGCTGAGATCATGATTCGAGAATTCAAAAGCCAGCTTGAGCCGATGGTGCCGGGCGAGTTCCGGGTTGGCGACACTCGTCACACGGTGTCGGACAACTCAAGATTGAACTCGCTTGGATGGCAGCCCTCTATCCCAGTCGAGCAGAACGTGCGCGAATACGTAGAGTGGATGCGCGATCAGAAGGGAACTGCCGAGTACCTGGAAGAAGCTGAGCGTGTGATGCGCGAGCAGGGGGTGGTGCAGAGCGTGGAGTCGAATTGATGAAAGAGCGGCGCGCTATGCCTTCAAAAGCTATGCTGCTTGCCGCAGGTCAGGGCACGCGATTGCGCCCTCTGACTGAAAACATATCCAAATGCATGGTGCCAATCGCAGGCAAGCCAATGCTGGAGCGCAATGTTGAATGGCTGAAAAAGTTCGGCGTGACAGACATCATCATCAATCTTCATTACAAGCCTGAAGCCATAACGAATCACTTCGGCGACGGCGACGGCTTTGGGGTTCGCATCACCTATTCGTTTGAACAAGAATTATTGGGAACGGCGGGCGCGGTCAAAAACGTTGCTTCGTTTTTTGATGGGCCTTTCTTTGTCTGGTACGGAGACAATCTGAGCACTTGCCGGTTGGACCATTTGTGGGAGTCGCACGAGGCGAAAGGCGGCGTTGCGACAATTGCTCTGCACTATCGCGAAGACCCGACTCAAAGTGGCATCGTCGGGCTTGATGAAGTAGACCGCATAGTTCGATTCCTTGAAAAGCCGCGCGCCGATCAAGTATTTTCGCATTTGGTCAGCGCCGGTATCTTCGTGCTTGAGCCAATCGCGCTTGACGGGATTGCTTCTGGAGTACCGATGGATTTCGGGCGCGATGTTTTTCCGGCTCTTCTTGAAAGCAGCGCTCCTGTTTACGGTTATTGCATGTCGGAAGATGAAGCGCTTTGGTGGATTGACACGGCGGCTGACCTGGAAAGAGCCCGGCAAGCGATGAGCGCCGCTCATCCGCGATCAATACAAAAGGAATTCTCATGATACTGGCGCGAGCGCCTTATCGAATATCGCTCGGCGGCGGCGGAACGGATTTGCCGTCTTACTACTCGGAGCACGGCGGCTTCATCTTGAGCGCGGCTGTCAATAAGTACCTGTACCTCTACGCCAATCGTCCTGCGGCTGATGATTTCATTCGCTTGAAATACTCCCGCTACGAGCAGGCCGCCTCGCCCGATGAGATCGAACACGATCTGGTGAGACCGGCCTTGAAGCTGCTGGGCCTCGGCGGCTCGCTTGAGATCGCTTCAATGGCGGACGTTCCGGCAGGCACGGGACTCGGCTCGTCGGGAACTTACCTTGTAGCATTGCTCACAGCGCTCTACGAGATGAAGCGCGAAAAGATTCCGACTCAAGCTCTGGCCGAACAAGCCTGTCATATCGAGATGGAGATCGCGGGCCACCCGGCGGGCAAGCACGATCCTTATCTTGCCGCGTTCGGGGGGTTCACCTGTCTCGACATAGACACTGACGGTCGCGTGAAGGTAAGCCCGCTCGACATCTCTATCACGACGGTCGAAGAGTTTCGCAATAATGTGCTCCTGTTTTACACTGGTCTCACGCGCAGCAGCAGCGAGATACTTCAGGCGCAAAAACAAGACACCGAGCGCAAGGATCGGGCAGTGATTGAAAGCCTTCACCGCACAAAGGAACTAGGCTATAGGGTTAAAGAAGCATTGGAACAGGGAGACCTCGAACACTTCGGCCTTCTTTTAGACGAGCACTGGCAAAACAAGAAGGGGCGCTCAACGAAGATCAGCGATTCGAGAATAGACCGCTGGTATGAGATGGTGAAAAACAACGGCGGGCTCGGAGGAAAGATCATGGGTGCGGGCGGCGGCGGTTTCTTCATGTTCTTTTGCCCGAGCAGCTCGAAAGCGAGGATTCGCAAAGCGCTTGCCGAAGAAAGGCTTAGAGAGATGCCTTACGATTTCGATTACGAAGGCGCAAAGGTGATGGTGAATTTTTGACTGACCGCTCACCAATCGCTAACGAGAATGCTCGCCGCGCGGTCTTCGTTGATCGCGACGGCGTGATTAATCGAATGCACTTTCACGCAGAATTCGGTATCGTGGATTCGCCCGCCAATCCGGACCAGTTCGAATTGTTGCCCGGCGCAGGCGCTGCCATCGCCGAGCTCAATCGCTTGGGCTTGCTTGCCGTCGTAGTGTCGAATCAGCCCGGAATCGCTAAAGGTAAATTCACGCCCGCCTTGCTTGCTGCGATGGAAAGCAAGATGGTCGCAGGCATCCAAGCGGCTGGCGGAAAACTGGACGCCATCTATAATTGCTTGCATCACCCGGAGGCGCGGCTCGCCGAGTATCGTCAGCGCTGCGGGTGCCGCAAGCCTGAGCCGGGACTGCTCATTAAAGCGGCGCGCGAGTGGAATATTTATCTCCCCGGCTCTTACATGATCGGTGACGGTGTGACAGACATCCTCGCCGGTCGCGCGGCAGGAGCGACGACGCTGTTTGCTAACAGCCGAAAGTGCTACAACTGCAATAGCCTGATAGAGCATAACGCGTGGCCGGATTATATAGTCAACGACATACGCGAAGCTGCGTTCGTCATCCGCAGCCTTGAATCAGGTAATAAAGATTCCGTTCGCCAGTTCGCTTTGAAGTGCGCTGCGCTATAAAGCATCGGAAGCACCGGAGGGAAGTTAAGTGAGTTACGCTCGCCAGCACATCGAAGAAGCCTCAGAGGTTCTCAAACAGATCAATGTCGAAGCGATTGAGCGCGCGGTTGATTTGCTGGTGGCGCTGCGCGAAAGGGGCGGACGGCTGTTCATCCTCGGAGTGGGCGGAGGCGCGGGCCACGCCTCGCATGCCGTCAACGACTTTCGCAAAATATGCGGCATCGAGTCCTACGCCCCGACAGACAACGTCTCGGAGCTTACGGCGCGAATAAACGATGAAGGCTGGGAGACTTCGTTCGCCAACTGGCTGCAAGGCAGCCGTTTGTCTGAGCGCGACATGGTCTTCGTGTTTTCAGTAGGCGGCGGGGATTTGGAGCGCAACATCAGCGCGAATCTCGTGCGGGCTTTACAGGAGGCGAAAAGGGTAGGGGCGACTATATGCGGAGTCGTCGGGCGCGACGGGGGATATACGGCGCAGGTCGCCGACGAATGCGTGCTGATTCCCGTGGTGAATCCGTCCGCCATAACTCCGCACACCGAAGCGTTTCAAGCCGTAGTCTGGCACCTAATGGTGTCGCATCCGAAGCTGAAGTTTTCCGAGATGAAGTGGGAGTCCGCGCGCTAGGTTGAGCGTGAAGGGGAAGAAGTCATGGCAATATTTCTAGATACAGCCGACTTGAAAGAGGTCAAACGGTTTCATCGCATGGGAATAATTCGCGGGGTCACGACCAATCCCACCATACTGCTCAAGCAAGGCGTGACGGGCGGGATGCGCGGGTTGGAATCGCGCTCGAAAGAGATAGCGAATTTGATAGCGCCACTCCCGCTTTCAGTCGAAGTCACGACCAACGACCCTGCGCAGGCGGTCGACCAGGCTCGCACGTTCGCAAGCTGGGCTGACAACATCGTGGTCAAGGTCACCATTCACGGGCCGGAAGGCGAGCTTGAGAACATGGAGATCATTCACGAGCTTGAAACAGCCAGAGACGTGCGAGTGAATGTGACCGCGATGATGAGCGCGCAGCAATGCTTCCTTGCCGCAATGGCTGGCGCGACTTATGTCTCAATCTTCGGCGGGCGGGTCAACAACATGGGTTATAACGCTTGCAGCGAGATTGCGAGGCTTCGCAAGCTGCTAGATCAATTCGATCTGAAATCGCAGATAATCGTCGGCTCTACGCGCGAAGTGTTAAACATAATCGAATGGCTCGAAGCGGGCGCGCACATTGTAACAGCGCTGCCGAGTTTGATCGAAGGTATGCTCGTGCACCCGTACAGCAAAGAGACCGTGCAGATGTTTCTGCGCGACGGGGCGAAGGCCGAAGCCTTGCTTAAAGACGCGGCGGATTGAAGGAGGACCAAAACAATCATCACGAGCAGCGCGAGCGATAAATGATTTATAAGGAAGGTGAACGGATTTGTCTGAAATAGGTTCGTACCTGGATTTGCCGGAGGCTATACTTCTGGATTTTGTTGTGGTCTCGTCATGCATAATTCTCCTCTTGCGTTACGCCCGCCTTTCGCATTCGCACCCCGGAACAATCTATCTTTTTTTTCATATATACACCTTCACTTTCCGTTTGCTAGGAATTCTGTTCGGGGCCGAAACGCTGTTCAGTTCGCTCGCCTGGTTATTTGAGCCCGTAAGAATCGAAGAAATAATAAGGGCGACAATTTATGGTGACATCGCGCTGCTTACCATGACAATTGCTTGGATAAGAGCGTCCATCGTTGATAACCGCAAGATGCTCAAAAAGCCTCAGCCCGAAAAGGAAAGCGGCCCCAATCTCTCGCTGCGCCATCTCTGGACCGTAATCATTATTGTTTTTCCGTTCGGAATCTTCGGCCTTTATGCCTTCTCTTTGCTCCCCGGATTCGAAGGCGATCGTATAGAGTTGGGCGAATGGCAATCTTCGAGTTGGCTCTTTATCACGCAGGTATGGACAGGGCTTGCTATTCTGGCCTTGATTTACTGGTATGGGTTTCGATGGTGGCTTACGACCCTGATGACTCTTTACCTGTTCGTCATGGCTTATCAGGGTATGCACCGTTTCCGCGTAATTATACCCGCGATACTGTTGATACAGATTTATCTCGATAGGCATAAGATGAGATGGCCGCCGTTTTACGTGATGGGATTGATCCTTGCTATGGCGCTCCTGTTTTTTCCGCTCAAGAGTATCGGGCGCATGGCTCAAGAGGGAGAAGCCGTCACGCAGATTGTTGACACGTCTAGGGACGCTATTAACAGCGCGTTGGTGGCCGAGGCCCCTGATCAAACATTCCTCGATCTATTCGCCTGTGCGCTAACGCTGATGGATGAGAACGACAAGTTGTATTACGGAGGAACATATCTCAACCTCATAACTTTGCCGATCCCTCGCCAATGGTGGCCTGATAAGCCGACGCTGGGCGATTACGTTAAAGACATATCCAGGCCCTGGCGTCCTATGGCCGAGATGGGGATGATCGTAACGTATCTGGGCGAATCGTATGCCAATTTCGGTTTTATAGGAATAATAATCATACCTTCACTGCTTGCCTACTGGCTGGCGCGCGCTTACTTCAGCGCCTATAGGAGCAATTATTTTTCAGTAGCAAGGTTTACTTACCTGCTGGTAGCCTGCAACCTCATTCAGATTTATAGAGACGGCCTCGTATCCATAGTGGTTTTTACGTGGGTAAACATGATGCCGCTAATGCTCATTGTGTTGTTGCATCTCATTATGCCTATGAAAAAAGCAAGCAAGGTTTCAGGATATGTTGCTGCTGGTCATTGAGGCTCAACGCAGCCTGCCCCCCGCTATTTGACGATTAAACATAAAGCATATGCTTCGGCTTACCATCTGGATGAATATGCCTTCGTTTCATCAGGACGATCTCTTCAGGGCTCTGGCTGCCTGCGAGGAGGTTGACTTGCAGGTCATTTTTGCGAAGGGCTTGACGAGTGATAGGATTCGAGCGGGCTGGCAAAGCAATCTGACAGGTTATCAATACTACTTTCTAAACAAGCGTTATTCCATACTGGATGCCGTGCGCCTCGCGCGCTCGCAGCGTGATCGCTTCCACGTCGTTAACGGTCTTTGGGCCGAGCCATCATTCGCTGCCGCGCTTACAGTGCTTGCATTATCGGGTAGCTCCTATGCCATCTATTCTGAGGTGCCTGACCGCTTCAAATCACTTGCCCCGGACCCGAACTTATCTAAACGCTCGGTCGTCAAAGAATTGCTGAAAAATCCATTCGGGAAAATCTTGGCCCCGAAAGCTGCGGGGGTATTGACCGTTTCTCATTACGCCGCCGAATATTTCAAAAGCCTGGGAGTAAGCGAGCAGGCCATATACCCTTTCGGATATTTTCGCTCTGGGTCGCAGCTAGACATCAATTCGCACCATTCAAGTGACGATAATATAGTTGAAGTTATTTACGCAGGCCGGTTCATACGTCTCAAGGGGCTTGACTTGTTACTCGACGCAATGCTGCCGCTTTTTGACGAATACCCAAATCTCTTTTTGACTTTGATTGGTAGCGGCGAGATGTTGGAACCTTTGCGAGAGCAGGTAGAAGCGCTTGGAGTTATAGATCGCGTAAGATTCGAAGGCGTCATAGCTTCCGACAAGATACCATCTCGCTTGCTCTCGGCGGATATAGCGGTATTGCCCTCTCGCGGAGATGGTTGGGGCATGGTCGTAAATGAAGCATTCTCCGTAGGCGTGCCCGTGATAGCTTCAGACCGCTGCGGGGCGGCAGACCTCGTTCGCAATGGCGTTAACGGCTACGTGTTTCGCAGTGAAGATGCATCGGACTTATATAATTGCCTGAGCGATTTCCTGAATAAAAAAAGCGACTGGCCGCGCTTTCGAGCCAATGCTGCGCGGACCGGCAGCAAGATTTCAGTTGAAGAAGTTACGCCTTATCTCATCGAGTGTTTGAAACATATGACCGGCCTTTCAGATGAAAGACCCGCGCCGCCCTGGACGCAATTATATGCGCCTCAGGATGCGAATTGTTTGCAATGAAAATCGCTTTCATAGTTGACGCTCGCAGCACAATCTCCCGCAGTTGGATCAGCCACTTTGTTGCGCGCGGCCACAAAGTCCATGTGATCTCTACTTATCCTTGTTCGCCGGATGAGATACCGGGCGCTGAAATCTATCAATTCCCTGTCGCCTTTTCGGGCCTCTCTCGCATAGCGCACAATGGAACGAGAGGGCCTGGAAAACGCCAATCGCTCCTGACGCGAGGGCTTGCGGGCCTGCGAACCGGCGCGGTGTCGAGCTTATCGACTGCCATGCGCTTCTGGTTAGGCCCTGTAGAATTGAATCGTCACGTCCGCGCGGTGCGCGAGCTAATAACAGATATATCTCCCGACATCACGCATGCCATGCGCATACCGTTTGAAGGCATGCTGGCTGCGAAATCAATGCCTGCCGGTACGCCTCTTGTGATTTCAGTCTGGGGCAATGATTTCACTTTATTCGCTCGCAGCAATCCTCTGGTGGCGAGACAAACCAGGCAGGCTTTGCACTTTCCAGCACAGTGGGATCCGAAGCTTGGAATTCACGTGACTTGAAGTCGCGGC